>JAANMX010001263.1_pt1 | contig 29190 bp, 25 predicted proteins | sample 7279681 | NCBI WGS metagenome assembly JAANMX01 (sample SAMN14094542, study PRJNA606508) | bioreactor metagenome | isolation source: A lab-scale SPAN reactor treating ammonium-rich wastewater day 351 | place: Ireland: Galway | collected 2018-01-01 | reverse complement strand
TGGCCGGATTCGGGCTCGCCTGCCCGCCCGCTCAGCGCCTTCAGGAAGGCCACGACGGCGGCCTTCTCCGCCGCGCTCAGCTGCAGCGGCGCAATCAGCGGGCTCTGCCCGGGCGCCCCCGCGCCGCCACGATCGTAGTACTCGACCACCGCCTCCAGGGTCGGCAGCGAGCCGTCGTGCATGTAGGGCGCAGTCGCCGCCACCTCTCTGAGCATCGGTGTCTTGTACGCCCAGCGCTCGCGCGGGTCGCGCGTGATCTCGAAGCGCCCGAGGTCGCTGCGCGGCGCGGCGCCGATGCTGCGCACCAGCTCGGCGCTCATGCGCGCACGCACGCCCGGCGCCAGCTCGACCTCGACCCCGGCACCTTCCTGGCCGCGCAGCCAGCCGATGCCGGTGTTGTGGTACGCGAAATCGGACAGCAGCGCATCGCGCTCGCCGATCAGGTGGCAGGTCGCGCAGCGGCCCTTGCCGGTGAAGATCGCCAGGCCCGCCTTCTCCTCGGCGCTCAGCGCATCGCGCGCGCCGCCGTAGCGGTAGCGGTCGAAGCGCGAGTCGCCCGCTACCAGCGTGCGCTGGAAACTTGCCAGCGCCGCGCCCACGGTGTCGGCAGTCGCGCCGCGGCCGGCGAAGGCGGCTTCAAACAGGCCGGCATAGTCGGGCAGCGCGCGCAGACGATCGAGCACATGGCCGAGCGAGGGGTTCGCCATCTCGTCGGGCGCGAGCAGCGGACCCCACACCTGGGTCTCCAGCGCGCCCTCGCGGCCGTCGTGGAACAGGCGCGGATGGAAGGCGACATTGATCAGGCCGGGCGCGTTGCGGCGCGCACTGGCGCCTTCGTTGCCCACCGGCGTGCGCAACTCGTTCGAGGTGAAGCCCTGCTCCGGCACATGGCACATCGCGCACGACATCGTGCCGTTGAAGGACAGGCGACGATCGAAGAAGAGCTTGCGCCCGAGTTCCACCTTCGCCGCCGTGGGCGGGTTGTCCGCGGGGAACGGCAGCGCGGGCAGCCCGAGCGGGGTGTGGATCGCGAGCGGCACCTCAGCACCCGGCACCTCGGCGATCGGCACCTGGGCGGTCGGCACCTCGGCGGCGAACGCCCGCGCCACCAGCAGCACCGCCAGCAGCGCGCCCTCAAGGAGCGGCCGGCTCCAGCAACAGCGTCTCGATGTCATTGAGCATCACGTCCGGCAGCAGGAAGGCGCTCGAGTAGATCTCGCGCACGCGCCCGCGCGCGTCGATCAGGAACAGCTTGAGCATGTGATTGAGCACCCGCGTCGCCTGTCCCGAGGCATCCACCTCCACCGACACGTCCTGGCCGAGTTCGTCGAGCAGGGGCTTGAGTTCGGCCACCGAGCGCGTGGTCAGGAAGTGCCAGCGCAGCGGACTCGCCGGGTCGGCGAGGCGACCGGCATAGCGCCTCATCTCCGCCGGAACGTCATGTACCGGGTCGAAGGACAGGCTGACCAGCTGCACCCGGCGCGCACGCTCGGGACGCGCCAGCAGCCGCGCGCGGAGCGTCATCATCGTCTCGTACGCCAGCGGGCAGCCGATCGGGTCGGTGCAATAGGTGTACATGAAGGACAGCAGCGTCACCCGCCCCGTGGTGTAGCGCGAGAAGGGCTGGCGGCGGCCGTCGATGTCCAGCACGGTACCCTCGGGCACGCGCTGGATCGGCGGCAGCGCATAGCTCCCGGGCGCCGGGGGGACGAAATCCTGCACCGGCGCCCTGGGCGCAAGCTCCGGCGTGCCGGCGCCAAGCGCGACGGCGGCCGGCAGCAGAGCGGCCGCCAGCACCGCCGCCCTCGCCCATCGGCCTGCGCGGTTCATGTGCGCTCACCGCTGCGCGATCGCCACCCCGCGGCCCGGATCCCGCGCCGTCCCCGGTGCCGGCTTGGCGGAGAACTTCATGTGGTGCGCTCGACCGAGCTTGAGCGCATGGAAGTCCAGCGCGAACTGCTCGGTCAGGGCCTTGCCGTCCCAGTGGTAGAGCTTGAGGAACTGCTCGTCGTCGGCGCCGCGCTTGTCCCAGTTGGCGAGCAGGCTGCTGGTGAAATACACGCGCTTGCCGTCCCAGCTCTGGCTCACCATGTTCACCTGCTTGCCGATCACCTTCTCGTAGGTCTGCACCGGCGCCTCCGGGTTGGAGATGTCGAAGTAGCGCGTCTTGCCGTCCATGAAGGTGTTCACCCACAGCCCCTTGGCGTCGGCGGTGATCGAGATGTCCACCGGCAGCGGGATCTGCGCCGGGTCGCCGACGGCGGCCACGGCCTTGGCCTGCCATTCGCCCGCGGCGTCCTGCTTCACCAGCACCAGCTGCGAGGTCAGCGCAGTGGCGGTCAGCGCCCAGTTGTCGCCCGCCTTCAGCGACCAGCGGATCTCCAGCGGCGAGCCCGGCACGTTCATCACCTTCTGCGGCTTCATCGCCTTCAGGTCCCACATCACCATCGTGCTGCCGAAGCGCTTCATCGCCTCGGCGTCCTGCACCAGCTTGCCGAAGTCCATCATGTAGTTGTTCCAGCCGGTGAAGCTGGAGGTGAGCAGCGCGTTCTTCTGCGGATTGATGCCGATGTCGTAGCCGTAGCCGTCGGCCGCCACACCGCCGTGCTCGCCGGTCGGCATGTCGTACTTGGCGACGAACTCGCCCTTGTTGTTGTAGACCGCGATGCCGGTGCGCCCGCCATGATCCTGCGTGTTCGACAGGCCCTGCACCAGCATGCGCCCGGGCACGGCGTAGAAGGTGTGCGGGCCGACGAAGCCGGTCTTGTCGGCGAAGTCGGCGATGGTCTGCACCAGCGTGGGCGCCGCCGGGTTGCTGCCGATGTCGAACACGAAGATCTTGTTGTCGTCCAGGCGGCCGGCCCACAGGTAGCGGCGGTCGTCGGTGAAGCCGCCGTGATGCGCCTCGCCGCGCCCGCCGACGCTGAGGACATGGACGACCTTGCCGTAGTCGGGAGACTGCGGATTCACATCCACGGTGACGAGCTTGTCCGACTCGTCACCGAGGCCCTTCACGCCGAGCGTCCACACATGGACATAGTCTTCCTGGCCCTTGATCAGGGTGCTGAGGTAGGGCGAATTGCAGGTTTCGTCGGCAGCAAGCTGCGGCGCGACGAGCAGTGACGACAGCAGCACGGCCATCGCCGTCAGGCGGATACGAGGCGTCTTCATGGCGCACCTCCTTCTCTCTGTCGGGATTGAAGTCGCCAGCCAGGACACGGGGGACGATCGCATGGCCTGCCGCGTCATGGTCGGGCGGTCGCCCTTGGAACGTAGAAGCCGGACCCTGCCCTGTCAATGTGGATCGACGCCGCCGCCGGAGCTCGTCTTCAAATAGACTGTCCGCCCCGACAACGACTCGCCCACGCACCTCGATGAAGATCGACCAGCTCCCGATCGGTACCCGCTTCCAGTGGAAGGGCCGCAGCTACACCAAGGTCGGCCCGATGACCGCCGCGGCCGACGGCGGCGGCGTGGACTTCATTCCCAAGCATGCCGCGCTGCTGCTCATCCCCGGCGAGGCCCCGCCGCCCGCAGCGCCCGCCGAGACCACGCCGCCCCTCGATGCGGCCAAGGTCAAGGCCGCGTTCGAGGCCTATCACCGCACGGCGCTCGAGGTCGCGGACGAGGCGGGTCGGCTGGTGCTGCAGCGTGCGCGGGCGAGGTTCCTGGCGGAGATCGGGTAGCGGGCATCCGGCGATCGGCATTGCGCTGATCGCGTGCCACCACGCCTGAGCGGCCACGCGCCCGTCCGCCATTGCCCACGTTTCCCGGTCACGAGCTTCGCGCCATGGGCTCCATCGACTTCCTTCGCTTCGCCTCGCTGTGCGTCCTGCTGGCAGGGGCCGAGACGCTGCACGGCATCGCTCGCAATCTTCTGCTCGCGCCGAGGCTCGGCAAGGCGCGGGCGATCAGGCTCAGCGCCGCGAGCGGGTCCTTGCTGGCGTTTGCGCTCTGCTACCTGTCCGTTCCCGGCATCGGCGCCACGGGCCTCGGCGAACACCTGGTCCTGGGCGTCGGGCTGGCCGGATTCATGGCCGCCTTCGACGTGGCGATCGGCAGGCTGGTCATGCGCTTGAAGTGGCCGCGCATCTGGCAGGACTTCAACCCGGGGCGTGGCAATTACCTTTCCATCGGGCTGGTCTCGCTCGCGCTCTCACCCAGCATCGTCTGGTGGCTACGTGGAGGCGTTCCGACGTAGCGCACCAGCCTGACCGCCCGCCCTGCCCCGGCTCAAAGCTTTGCCGCCACCCACTCCTTCACCCCCGCCAGCGCCGCCGGCAGGTTCTCCGGCTGGGTGCCGCCGGCCTGGGCCATGTCGGGGCGCCCGCCGCCCTTGCCACCGACCTGCTGGGCGACGAAGTTGACCAGCTCGCCGGCCTTGACCTTGGCGGTGTGGTCGGCGGTGACGCCGGCGATCAGGCTGACCTTGCCCTCGGCGACGCTCGCCAGCACGATCGCCGCCGACTTGAGCTTGTCCTTGAGCTTGTCCATGGTGTCGCGCAGGGTGGGCACGTCGGCGCCTTCGAGCACGGCGGCGAGCACCTTGAGGCCGCCGACCTCCACCGCCTGGCTCACCAGCTCGTCGCCCTGGCTGGCGGCGAGCTTGGCCTTGAGGCGGGCGAGTTCCTTCTCCAGCGCGCGCACGTTGTCGAGGATGCCGGCGACGCGCTCGGCGACCTCGTCGGGCTGGACCTTGAGCAGGGCCGACATGCCCTGCACGCGGCGCTCCTGCTCCTGCGCGTAGCGCAGCGCATTCTCGCCGGTGATCGCCTCGACGCGGCGGATGCCGGCGGCGACGCCGCCTTCGGAGACGATCTTGAACAGGCCGATGTCGCCTGTGCGGGCCACATGGGTGCCGCCACAGAGTTCCTGGGTGCTGCCGATCGACAGCACGCGCACCTCGTCGCCGTACTTCTCGCCGAACAGCATCATCGCGCCGGTCTTCTGCGCCGCCTCCAGCGCCATCAGCTCGGCGCGGGTGTCGGTGTTGGCGAGGATCTCGCGGTTGACGATCTCCTCGACCTCGCGGATCTCCTCGGCGCTCATCGGCCCGGTATGGACGAAGTCGAAGCGGGTCTTGTCGGGATCGACCAGCGAGCCCTTCTGCTGCACGTGGGTGCCGAGCACCTCGCGCAAGGCCTTGTGCATCAGGTGAGTCACCGAGTGGTTGCGCGCGGTGGCGGCGCGCGCGGCGACGTCCACGCGGGCGGCCACGCCCTGCCCCACTGCGAGCTTGCCGGTGCGCACCACGCCGTGGTGGCCGAACACCGCAGCCTGGATCTTCTGCGTGTCCTCGACACCGAAGATGCCGGCGCCGCCGCGCAGCTCGCCGCGGTCGCCGACCTGGCCGCCGGACTCGGCGTAGAACGGGGTGTGGTCGAGCACCACCACGCCCATCTCGCCCTCGAGCAGCTCATTGACCGGGACGCCGTCCTTGTACAGCGCGAGGATGTTGCCCTTCTCCTCGAGCAGCGAGTAGCCGTGGAAGGTGGTCTCGGGGCCGTCGTATTCCAGGTTGGCCGCCATCTTGAACTTGCCGGCCGCGCGCGCCTGCTCCTTCTGGCGCGCCATCGCGGCGTCGAAGGCGAGCGCATCCACGGTCACGTCACGTTCGCGGCAGATGTCGGCGGTGAGGTCGAGCGGGAAGCCGAAGGTGTCGTGCAGCTTGAAGGCGGTGTCGCCGTCGAAGACCTTGTTGCCTGCCTTCTCCATCGCGGCAAGCTCGGCCTCGACGATCGCCATGCCGTTCTCGATGGTGGCGAAGAAGCGCTCCTCCTCCTGGCGCAGCACGTCCATGATGCGGCGCTCGCCGTCCTTCAGCTCGGGATAGGCGCTGCCCATCTCGGCGACCAGGTCGGGCACCAGCTTGTGGAAGAAGGCGGCGCGCGCGCCGAGCTTGTAGCCGTGGCGGATGGCGCGGCGGATGATGCGGCGCAGCACGTAGCCGCGGCCCTCGTTGCCCGGGATCACGCCGTCGGCGATCAGGAAGGCGCAGGCGCGAATGTGGTCGGCCAGCACCTTCAGCGAGGGCGATTCCATGTCGGCCGCTTCATTGGCAGATGAGGTCTCGCGCGCGGCGGCCTTGATCAGCGCCTGGAAGAGATCGATCTCGTAGTTGGCATGCACGTGCTGCAGCACCGCCGAGATACGCTCGAGGCCCATGCCGGTATCCACCGAGGGCTTGGGCAGCGGATGCATCACGCCCTGCTCGTCGCGGTTGAACTGCATGAACACGTTGTTCCAGATCTCGATGTAGCGGTCGCCGTCTTCCTCGGCCGACCCCGGGGGCCCGCCCCAGATGTGCGGGCCGTGGTCGTAGAAGATCTCGGTGCAGGGACCGCAGGGACCGGTGTCCCCCATCATCCAGAAATTGTCGGACGCGTAGCGCGCACCCTTGTTGTCGCCGATGCGGATCACGCGCTCGGCGGGCACGCCGACTTCCTTGGTCCAGATGTCATAGGCCTCGTCGTCCTCCGCGTACACCGTGACCCACAGCTTGTCCTTGGGCAGCTTGAAGACCTCGGTGAGCAGCTCCCAGGCGTAGGCGATGGCGTCGCGCTTGAAGTAGTCGCCGAAGCTGAAGTTGCCCAGCATCTCGAAGAAGGTATGGTGGCGCGCGGTGTAGCCGACGTTCTCGAGGTCGTTGTGCTTGCCGCCGGCGCGCACGCATTTCTGCGAGGTGGTGGCGCGGGTGTAGGGACGCTTGTCGAAGCCGAGGAACACGTCCTTGAACTGGTTCATGCCGGCGTTGGTGAACAGCAGCGTCGGGTCCTCGTGCGGCACGAGCGAACTGGAGGCCACGATCTGGTGGCCCTTGGATTCGAAGAACTTGAGGAAGGCGTCGCGGATTTCGGCGGATTTCATGGAAGATCCAGATGAGAGAAGAGTTCGAGTCGAGTTCTTGGGTTGCGCACGTTGAGGCGCAGATCAATGCGTATTGTCGCGCAGCGGATTGGCGAGCCAGGCGCCGTCCGGCAGGCGGTAGATGTCGAAGTCGCTGTCGATCGACAACACCTCGCGGCAGCCGGTCTGCACGGCCAGTTGCACGACCGACGCATCGGCGAGGTCCATCGGACGGTCGCGATACTTGTCGATCAGGCCGGCGATGGCGCCCATGCAGCCCTGCTCCAGCTCGGCGATCGCAAGCCCGCCGCGATCGATCCAGCTCAGCAGGCGCAACTGCGCATCCACGCTGTAGCGCAGCAGGTGCATGACCTCGGTGAGCACCGGCCAGGTCGTCACCAGCGCGACCTCGTTGTCACGCAGGAACGCCACGCAAGCCTGATGATGCCGATCGGCCGGGTTGAACAGCGCCAGCAGAGGCCCGGCGTCAACGATCATGCTTCGCACGCAGCGACTCCGTCAGGTAGTCCTTGCGGCGCTCGGCGAGGTCCGTGGGGCCAGCTTCGGCGCCGCCGAAAAGGTCCTTGCCGAGCTCGTAGGGGGTCTTGCGCGGTGCGACGCGCGCGAGGTATTCCCGCAGGCTGGCCTTCACCAGCTCGCTCTTGCTGCGCCCGGTCTGCGCTGCGGCGCGCGCGAGTTCGGCCTCGAGCTCGGGGTCGAGGCGGATCGACAGGGTCATGGCAACGGCTTCCTGTAATACAGAACGTATCGCATCGTATGCCGCACTTGAATCGAAGTCAATTTCGGCGGCGGCGCCTATAATTGACGCTCACGTCAACCAACGAACGGGACACGAGCACACCATGGGTAATCGCCTCTCCAAGATCTACACCCGCACCGGCGACGCCGGCACCACCGGCCTGGGCGACGGCAAGCGCGTCTCCAAGAACAGCCTGCGCATCCACGCCCTGGGCGAGGTCGACGAGACCAACGCCATCATCGGCCTGCTGCTGTGCGAGGAACTGCCCGAGGAGGTGCGCGTACTGCTGACCAACGTGCAGCACGACCTGTTCGACCTCGGCGGCGAGGTTTGCATCCCGGGCATGAGCATGATCACCGGCAAGCAGGTCACGCATCTGGAAGAGGAGCTCGACCGCTTCAACGAGCCGCTCGAGCCGCTCAAGGACTTCATCCTGCCCGGCGGCACGCGCGCTGCCGCCTACGCCCACCACGCCCGCACCGTGTGCCGCCGCGCCGAGCGCGCGCTGGTGGCGCTGGCGCTGGAAGAGGCGGTGAACGACGCGCCGCGCCAGTACCTCAACCGCCTTTCCGATCTGCTGTTCGTGCTCGGCCGCGTGCTCAACCGCGCCGGCGGGCGCGGCGACGTGCTGTGGCAGAAGCGCAAGAACGCCTGATCGCCCTCGCCGCCTGGTCCCGCGCGCAGCGGGGCCGGCGGCATCAAGCCGGATCGGCGCCGCGGGCGCGGGTCCCGTCTGGCGGCCCGAGCTCAGGGTAATCGTCCGCTGGATTCGTTACCGCGCCGCCCGTGCGGTCGCCGGTGGTTTTCCCCGCCCGATCGCCCTCCTCCCCGCTCACGTCCTCCCCGCTCACCGCCTGCGCCGCGAGCAGCTCGCGGAACAGGGCGGAGGTCTGCGCCAGCTCCCACGCGCGTCCGACCGCCTCGATGCGCCCCGCACGCATCAGGATGACCTCGTCGAAACGGTCGAGCAGGTGCAGCCGGTGCACCGAGGACACCAGCGCCGCGTCGGCAAAGTGCGTGAACAGGCGCTGATAGACCCGCGCCTCGGTCTCGGGGTCGAGGCTGCTGGTCGGCTCGTCGAGCAGCAGCAGGCTCGCGCCTTCGGCGGCGAGCACACCACGCGCAAGTGCCAGACGCTGGCGCTGGCCGCCCGACCAGTTGGCACCGCCTTCGACGACCCGCGTCTGCAACCGGTCGGGCAGGCCTTCGACCACGATATCGGCGCAGGCCGCCCGCACCGCCGCGTCGATGCGCTCAGAGGGCGCCGTCTCGCCAAGCAGCAGGTTCTCGGCCAGCGTGCCGTCGAACATCTCGGCCTGCTGCGGGATCAGGGTCGCCAGCGTGCGCAGCCGGCCCGGCATGTCGGCGTCGTCACGACCATCCATCAGCAGGCGCCCGGCGGTGGGCGCGTCCAGCCCGGCGAGCAGGCGCAGCAAGGTGGTCTTGCCACCCCCGCTCGGGCCCACCAGCGCATAGCGCCGACCGCGCACGAGTTCCAGACGATCGAGCTCCAATGCCGCCGCGCGCGCATCGCCATGGGCGAAGCGCACGCCCTCGAGCGCCAGCGTCTGCCAGCGCGGGGCGGCGGATGTCTCGCCGGACGCCTCTGCGGAGGGTGACGGCGCGCCGCCGGTCTGCGCGGCGGCAAACAGCGGCTCGGCCGCGGCGTAGTTGGCACGCTGGCGGGCCAGCGACTGGAAGTGCGCCGCAATCGCGGTGATCACCCCGCCCGCCTGCTGCGAGTACTCGTACACCATGAACACCTTGCCGAGCGCGATCGTGCCCGCCGCGGCCGCCACGCCGCCAGCAGCCGTCGCGCCGAAGCCGAAGACGCCGGCGGCTTCGGCCGCATACACCCCGACCAGCACGCACCACAGCGCGCTGGCGAGCAGATCGACCGAGCACCATTTGGCCTCGTTCAGCACGATGCTCTTCTTCAGCGGCCCGAACACCGCCACCAGGCGCTCGCCGATCAGGCGCGCCACGCCCGCCCCGCGGCGCAGCGCGAGCACCGACAGCACGTTGCCGAGCACATCGACCAGGGTGGCCGAATAGGCGCGCTCGGCGCGGTTCTCGTCCACCGCGATGCGCATCATCACGCGGTCGAAGCGCGTGATCAGCAGCCCGATCAGGCCATAGCCCACCATCGCCACCGCGCCGACCAGCGGCGAAATCAGCCACAGCGCGACGATCGGCCCCACCAGGCGCACGGTGTTCTGCAGATAGATGAACTGGCTCTGGGCAAAGTCGTACAGCGCACTGGTGCTCTGCTGCACGCGGTGCGTGGTCTCGCCCGAGTGGTGGCGCTCGTGCCAGGCGAGCGGCGCGGCGAGCAGGCGCCCGACGAGCAGCGCCGACACGCGCTCGCGCACCTTGAGCGCGGCGTTGCGCTCGAGGATGCGGCCCGGGCCGTGCAGCAGCCAGCTCGCGACAATCACCGCGAACACCATCGCCAGCCAGCGCGCGGCCTCGCCCATCGCCTCCAGCCCGCCGGCCTGGATCAGGTTGATCGCGTTACCGGCGAGCCAGGGCACGGCCAGCTTGAAGAGCTGCGAGGCCAGCAGCAGCACGAAGGCGAACAGCAGCAGGTGACGCGCGCCGGCGGCGTGCTCCCACAATGCGCTGTAGAGCGCGCCGATGCTGACCGGGCGCTCGGGCGCGGGCTGGGTCGGAGCGGCGGCGGCGGGCGCGGCGGCTGCATCGGCAGCAGTGTCGGTTGCGGAAGCTGGGTCAGCCATGGCGAACTCCGGATCAGTCGGTGGCATCGGTCGCCGAGACGGCCGGCGCGGAATCGAAAAGGGGAATCTGCGCCGGGGCGGCCTCGCCGACGTCCTCGGCAAAGCGCACGCCGACGCCGAGCAGACGCACCGGCAGCGCCTTACGCCCGCGCGCCTCCGCCAGCAGCCGCAGCCACAGCGCGTCGTCGGGCGCGCTGCTGACGCATTCTGCGGTGGTACGGCTGAAGTCGGCGAAGCGCACCTTGACGAAGGCCTTGTGCACCGGCGGGCGGTCGCGCGCGCGCTCGAAGCGGCGGCGGAAGTCTTCCAGCAGCGTGAGCAGGCTCGCGCGGCAGCCGTCCAGATCATGCAGATCCGGCGTATAGGTGGTCTCCACCGACAAGGACTTGCGCACGCGGTCGGGCTGCACCGGGCGGTCGTCGACGCCGCGGCACAGGTGGTGCAGGCTGGCGCCGAAGCTGCCGAACTCCCGGGTCAGGTCCGCCACGCTCCACGCGCGCAGGTCGGCGCAGGTGTTCACGCCGAGCCGGTTGAGCCTGCCCGCAGTCACCTTGCCGACACCGAAGATCTTCTTCACCGGCAGCGCGGCGACGAAGGCGTCGACGTCCTGCGGGCGCACGACGAACTGGCCGTCGGGCTTGTTCCAGTCGCTCGCCACCTTGGCGATGAACTTGTTGGGCGCGATGCCCGCCGAGGCGGTGATGCCGACCTCCTCGCGGATGCGCGCACGGATCTCCTTCGCCATCAGCGAGGCCGAGCCGCGGCAGCGCTCGACGCCGGTCACATCCAGGTAGGCCTCGTCGAGCGACAGCGGCTCGACCAGCGCGGTGTAGTCGCGGTAGATGGCGAGGATGGCGCGCGATGCCTCGCGATAGCGATTGAAGTCGGGCGGCAGCAGGATCAGTTGCGGACACAGTTGCAGCGCGCGCGCCGTGGGCATCGCCGAATGCACACCGAAGGCGCGCGCCTCGTAGTTGCAGGTGGCGATCACCCCCCGCGTCTCGGCACGCCCGCCCACTGCGAGCGGCCGTCCGCGCAAGCGCGGGTCGTCGCGCATCTCGACCGCGGCGTAGAAACAGTCGCAATCGCAGTGGATGATCTTGCGCGTGGGCTCGCTCATGGCCCCGTTCCACTCATGGACCCGTTTCACTCATGCGCCCGTTCCATTGAAAAAGGCCCGCGCGCGGCAGGCCCTCTTTCACGCCAGCACGCCCGCGAATCAGAACTCGGCAGCGCGCTTCACGCGGCGCTGGCGCACGCCCTCGGCGAGGATGTCGAGCACCTCGACGCTGTCTTCCCAGCCGATGCAGGCGTCGGTGATGCTCTTGCCGTACTCGAGCTCCTTGCCCGGAACGAGGTCCTGGCGGCCTTCCTTGAGGTGGGACTCGACCATCACGCCCATGATGCGGTCGTCGCCGGCGGCGAGCTGGCTGGCGACGTTCTTCGCCACCTCGATCTGCAGGCGGTGCTGCTTGCGGCTGTTGCCGTGCGAGAAGTCGACCATGACCTTGTTGCACACGCCGGCCGCAGCCAGTTCGAGGCTGGCGGCCTCGACGCTGGCAGCGTCGAAGTTGGGTTCCTTGCCACCGCGCAGGATGGCGTGGCAGTCCTCGTTGCCGCGGGTGGACACGATCGCCGAATGCCCTGCCTTGGTCACCGACAGGAAGTGGTGCGGCGCCTGCGCCGCCTTGATCGCATCGGCAGCGATGCGCAGGTTGCCGTCGGTGCCGTTCTTGAAACCGACCGGGCACGACAGGCCCGAGGCGAGCTCGCGGTGCACCTGGCTTTCGGTCGTGCGCGCGCCGATCGCCCCCCAGGCGATCAGGTCGCCGATGTACTGCGGGGTGATCATGTCGAGGAACTCGGTTCCCGCGGGCAGGCCGATCTCGTTGATCTGCCAAAGCACCTGGCGGGCCAGGCGCACGCCGTCGTTGATGCGGAAGCTGTTGTCGAGGCCGGGGTCGTTGATCAGGCCCTTCCAGCCCACGGTGGTGCGCGGCTTCTCGAAATAGACGCGCATGACGATGAGCAGGTCGTTCCTGAGCTGATCGGCTTCGGCCTTGAGACGGTGTGCGTACTCGATGGCCGCGGTCGTGTCGTGGATCGAGCACGGCCCGATCACCACCAGCAGGCGGTCGTCGGCGCCGTAGAGGATGCGGTGGATCGCCTGGCGCGCCTCGTAGGCGACTTCGGCCGCCCTGGGCGTGGCCGGAAATTCGCGCAGCACGTGCGCAGGCGGCACGAGCTCCTTGATTTCCGCGATACGGACGTCGTCGATATGCATTTTAACTGAGGCGGACATGCGGGACTCTTGCTCGATACTTGGCGGGGAGTCGCGATTCTAGCGGAAAGGCATCCCGGGCTGGGCATCGGGCGCGCTATGAGCGTCATGGACTGAACCGATCGGCGTTTCAGGCGTCTGTTCGTAAACTTGGGACGCCACCTTGAAACAGGCTGCACAGGTCGCAGCCCCGGCGTTCGCGCCCTTCATCCAAGATTCCGAAAAATGCTGATCCACAAACCCGCTGACATCCTGCCCTCCGAAATCACCGCGCGCGGCCTGTTCGAACACCGGCGCGAATTCCTCGCCCGCAGCGGCGCCGGCCTGATCGCCGGTGCAGCGCTGTGGCACGGCCTGCCCGCCGATGCGCGCGCTGCCGCCAAGCTGCAGACCACGCCCTCGGCGCTGAGCACCACCGAGCCGCTCACCGACTACAAGGCGGTGACCACCTACAACAACTTCTACGAATTCGGCACCGACAAGGGCGACCCGGTGCAGAACGCGGGCCGCATGGCGCTGCGGCCATGGACGGTTGCGGTCGAGGGCCTGGTGGGCAAGCCGCGCCGCTTCGACATCGACGAGCTGCTCAAGCTCGCGCCGCTGGAAGAGCGCATCTACCGCATGCGCTGCGTCGAGGGCTGGTCGATGGTGATCCCGTGGGTGGGCTTCCCGCTCGCGGCGCTGCTGAAGGAAGTCGAGCCCCTGGGCAGCGCGAAGTACGTGGAATTCCTCACACACTACGACCCCGCGATCATGAGCCGCCGCCCTGTGCTGGACTGGCCCTACGGCGAGGGCCTGCGCCTGGACGAAGCCCTGCATCCGCTCACCATCCTCGCCGTCGGGGTTTACGGCGAGGTGCTGCCGAACCAGAATGGCGCGCCGATTCGCCTGGTGGTGCCGTGGAAGTACGGCTTCAAAAGCGCGAAGTCGATCGTCACCATCCGCCTGACCGAGACGCAGCCCGCCACCGCGTGGAACAAGGCGGCGCCGCAGGAATACGGCTTCTACTCCAACGTGAACCCGGCGGTGTCCCACCCGCGCTGGAGCCAGGCCACCGAGCGCCGCATCGGCGAGCTGCGCAAGCGCCCGACGCAGCCCTTCAACGGCTACGCCGAGCAGGTCGCCAGCCTGTACCAGGGCATGGACCTGAAGAAATTCTATTGACCCGGGCAAATGGCCGGCCGCACCCGCGGCGCGGCCGCCAGCCGGGCGCGCGCCCGGTCGCGCACGGCGCGCCCCATGTACCGCACAGACTGCATTACAGCCGATGAGCCTTTCCCTCCGAACACCCTCCGCCACCACGATCACCGCCATCAAGGCGATCGTCTTCTTCCTCTGCCTGCTGCCGGCGGTGAATCTCGCCCTCGGCTGGCGGGCCGATGCGCTCGGCGCAAACCCGATCGAGACCATCACGCGCGCAAGCGGCGAATGGGCGCTGCGCTTCCTGCTGATCACGCTGGCGGTCACGCCGCTGCGCCGATTCACCGGCCTGCACTGGCTGCTGCGCCTGCGCCGGATGCTTGGGCTGTATGCCTTTGCCTACGCAGCCGCGCACTTCGCGATCTACCTGTGGCTGGACCAGTTCTTCGACTGGGGCGCGATTGCGCGCGACATCCTCGAGCGCCCGTTCATCACCGTCGGCTTCGCCGCCTTCGTGCTGCTGATCCCGCTCGCAGCGACCTCGAACAGCTTCGCGATCCGCCGCCTCGGCGGACGCAGGTGGCAGGCGCTGCATCGTTCGGTCTACGGCATCGCGATCATCGCCGTGGTGCATTTCTGGTGGCTGGTGAAGGCCGACGTGATCGAGCCGGCGATCTATGCACTGATCCTCGCCGCGTTGCTGGGCGTGCGCGCGTGGTGGCGCGAGCTCGAGCGCCGCAGGCAGTTGTCGACGCCGCCACCGGCGAAGCATCTGCAGCGGCCGGTGATCAGGATCGTGCCGCGGCAGTAGGGGCCTCGTGCTTTGCGGTGGCGGCGGCGAGCGTGCGTGCCCGGCTGAGAACCGAACTCATCTGGGACGCTCGCGGCGGGGGACGCGCACGGGGTATTCCTTCCGAGGCTGCGGAACTCGCTTCGCTCGGACAGTCCTCGCCTCTCCAGGAATACCCCGCACGCATCCGGGAACGGCAGGGGTAGTTCTACGCGGAAAGCGTTGGGCGCAGAGCGCCTCTCCAGGCCCCCCCCCAACGCCTCCAGGAACCGCGGCGGTAGCGCCAGGCCGAAGGCGTCGGGCGCAGAGCGGGTTTTCCACGGCGGCGACTCGGTGGCGCACGTGGTAGCCGAGGATGTGCCGGGTATTGGTGAAGAGGCGAGGACTGTCCGAGCCCGCAGGGCGAGTTCCGCAGCCTCGGAAGCAATACCCGGCGCGTCCTCGGCGGGTTGTCCCCGCCACACCGTCAGCTTGCAACGACACCCAGGCGCCAGAGCGAGGTGACTTCCGCGGCCCGCGCCACATAGAGCGGGTCTTCCGTATCGCTCGCCTTGGGGTGACGCGGGCGCATGTCCTCGCGCCCGAGCACCTTCAGTCCGGCCGCCTCGATCCAGCCGAGCAACTCGACGCGCGTGCGCAGACCGAGGTGCTCGGCGAGGTCGGAGAGGATCAGCCAGCCCTCGCCGCCCGCCTCCAGATGCGCAGCCAGTCCGGCGAGGAAGGCGCGCAGCATGCGGCTGTCGGGGTCGTACACCGCGTGCTCGATCGCCGAGCTCGGCTTGGCCGGCACCCAGGGCGGATTGCACACCACCAGCGGCGCGCGGCCGGGCGGAAAGAGGTCGGCATGGAGCAACTCGACACGACCGGCGGGAAGCTCATGGGCGCGCACGGTCGCGCCCGATTTTGCCCTTGAGTTCGCATCCGAGTTCGCGCGCGTGGCTCCGCGAACGGCGCCCCCCTGCTCCGCGGCCTCGGCCAGCAGCCCGAGGCGGGCGAGGTTGTCCTGCGCGCAGCCCAGCGCACGCGGCGACAGGTCGGTGGCCAGCACGCGCGCCACCCCGCGGCGCGCGAGCAGCGCGGCAATGACGCCGCTGCCGGTGCCGATGTCGAAGGCGAGCGTGGTCGACGGCAGCGGCACGCGCGCGACGAGGTCGAGATACTCGCCGCGGATCGGCGAATACACGCCGTACCACGGATGGATGCGATCGCCCAGCACCGGCACCAGCACGCCCTTGCGCCGCCACTCGTGGGCTCCGATCAGGCCGAGCAGCTCGCGCAGCGACATCACGAAGGGGGCGTCGGCCAAGTCCGCGTCGGGCGTGGCGGCGACGGCCTCGGCGAGCACTTCGGCCACCGCGGGCGCACGACGCAGCGGGATCTGCGCGCCGGCCGCGAAGGGAATCAGCAGCATGCCGAGCGCGCGCGCGCGCTGCGCCTGCGCCATGCGGTGCAGGTGGAAGGCCTCGGCAGCCGACGCGGGCGCCTTCGCGCGCTTGCGCGGGCGGCCGTCGGCGCGCCGCGCCATCGCCTGCAGCAACTGGCGGGCGTTGTGGTAGTCGCCGCGCCACAGCAGCGCGGTGCCCTCGCAGGCCAGGCGCCACGCGGTATCGGCCTTCATCGTGTCGTCGGCCACCACCACCCGGCGCGGCGGCGCCTGGCCGCTTTCCGAGCGCCAGCGGGCGTGGCAGGCGCGCGCCCCGCCCTCGGCACCCGCGGCTTCTTCCCACACGATCTGCGCGGGCTCGCCGGCCGTGCCGGGCGCCTGCGGGTGTGGCTTCGTCAGGGTCGCTGGTTGGGCGGCGGCCGTGGCGTCGAGGGCGGCGTTGGCGACGCGAGCGGGGAATTCGCTCACCGGATTCAGCCCTTCTTGGGCCGGATCGCGTTCTTCGGCCGGAAGGCCTTGATCACCGCGTCATCGGTCTCGATGTAGGGACCGCCGACGAGATCGATGCAGTACGGCACGGCAGCGAAGATGCCGATGTGGCGCACGCTGCCGTCGGCGTCGCGCACGCCCTCAAGGGTCTCGCGGATCGACTTGGGCTGGCCGGGCAGGTTGATGATCAGGCACTGGCCGCGGATCACCGCGACCTGGCGCGACAGGATGGCGGTGGGCACGAAGTTGAGGCTGATGCGGCGCATCTCCTCGCCGAAGCCGGGCATCTCCTTGTCGCCGATGGCGAGCGTGGCCTCGGGGGTGACGTCGCGCACCGCCGGGCCGGTGCCGCCGGTGGTGAGCACCAGGTTGCAGCCGGCGGCGTCGACCAGCTCGACCAGGGTGCGCTCGATCAACGCGCGCTCGTCGGGGATCAGTCGGGTCTCGGCGGTCCACGGGGAAGTCAGCGCCTTGCCCAGCCAGTCCTGCAGCGCGGGGATGCCCTGGTCCTGGTAGGTGCCTTCGGAGGCGCGGTCGCTGATCGACACCAGGCCGATGCGGATGTGTTCACTCATGGATTCGGGCCCTGTTCGGCTGAGTCATCGTCGGACGGGGTCTCCGCGGCCTCCGCTGCGGCGTCGCTGGCTGCCTGCAGCTCGCGCAGCACACGAAAGATCTCGCGGAAGGACTTCGGCGGCCGGGCGGCCTCGCGCTCCTTGAGCGCATTGCGGCGCAGCGTGCGCAGGTATTGCAGGTCGGCCTCGGGCCAGGTCTCGGCGATGGTGCCGATGGTCTGCTCGTCTTCCAGCAACTGCTCGCGCAGGCGCTCCAGGCGGTGGATCTTGGCGACCTCGGTGGCGGAGTTGCCGGCGAAGATCTCGAGCTGGGCCTGGATGGGCGCGGGGTCGACCTTGCGCATCAGCTTGCCGACGTACTGCAGCTGGCGGCGCCGGGCTTCCATCTTGAAGCCTTGTGCGGCGCGGATCGCTTCATAGAGCGCGTCGGGGAGCGGCACCTTCTTCAGGCGCTCGGGCGACAAGGCGACGAGTTGCTCGCCCAGGTCCTGCAGCGCGTGCATGTCGCGCTTGCGGCTGCTCTTGCTCGGCGGCTCGAGGAAGTCGTCCTCGTCTTCGGGGGCGGATTGGCCGTGACGGCGCGAATCTGGGCGCATTGCGTGCGGGGGGTCTGGCTTGATCGGGTTAAGATTATAGCCTTTGCACGCATCCGGCCCGCCCATGTCCAGCCCAGGCTTTTCCTTTTCGCAGGCGCACCTCGCCGAAATCGCCACCGACATCCTCAAGCACGCGAAGAAGCACGGCGCCTCCGCCTGCGAGACCGACGTCTCCGAAGGCTTCGGCCAATCGGTTGCGGTGCGCAAGGGCGAGGTGGACACCATTGAGTACAACCGCGACAAGGGCGTGGGTGTCACCGTCTATGTCGGCCAGCAGCGCGGCTACGCGAGCACGTCGGACTTCTCCAAGAAGGCGCTCAAGGCCACGGTGGATGCAGCGCTGTCGATCGCCCGCTTCACCGCGCCCGACCCGTGCGCGGGCCTGGCCGACGCGGCGCTGATGGCAAAGCCCGGGGAGCTGCCCGATCTCGACCTCTTCCACCCCTGGCAGATCGACGTCGGCGAGGCGATCGCGCTCGCACGCCGCTGCGAGGACGCCGCGTTCGCGGTCAGCCCGAAGATCAGCAACTCGGAGGGCGCCAACACCTCGATCCAGCAATCGCACTTCGTATCGGCCAACAGCCACGGCTTCATCGGCGGCTATGCCACCACTCGCCACGGCCTGTCGTGCTCGGTGATCGCCGGCGAAGACGACGCCATGCAGCGCGAGTACTGGTACGACTCGCGCCGTGACCCTGCCGAACTGATGTCGCCGGAAGACATCGGCCGCATCGCCGGCGAGCGCGCACTCGCGCGCCTGGGCGCGAAGAAGATCCGCACCTGCGAGGTGCCGGTGCTGTTCGAGGCGCCGCTGGCGGTGGCGCTCGTCGGCAACTTCGTGCAGGCGGTGAGTGGCGGCTCGCTCTACCGCAAGTCGAGCTTCCTGCTCGACAGCCTCGGCCAGCAGGTGTTCTCGCCGGTGGTGAGCATCGCCGAGCGTCCGCACCTGAAGAAGGCTTTCGGCTCCAGCCCCTTCGACAGCGACGGCGTTGCCACCCGCGACCGCGAAGTGGTGAGCGACGGCGTCCTCAACGGCTACTTCCTGTCGACGTATTCGGCACGCAAGCTCGGCATGCAGACCACCGGCAACGCCGGCGGCTCGCACAACCTCATCGTCAAGCCGGGCGAACTCGACCTCGCCGGCCTGATCAAGAAGATGGACAAGGGCTTGCTGGTCACCGAACTGCTCGGCCACGGCGTGAATTACGTCACGGGCGATTACTCGCGCGGTGCGGCAGGCTTCTGGATCGAGAAGGGCAAGATCAAGCACGCCGTCGAGGAGATCACCATCGCCGGCAACCTGCGCGACATGTTCCGCAACATCGTCGCGGTGGGTAGCGATGCCCTGCCGCGCGGCGCCAAGCTGTGCGGGTCGGTGCTGATCGAACGCATGAAGGTCGCCGGGCGCTGAGGAGGCTGCGCGCATCCAGACCGCAGGCGCGGCAGCCCTCGTGCTGTCGGCAGCGCGGGGTCTATAATCATTTCCCAATATTTCACACGCAACCGCAAGGAGAAATCGTGGAACGTCGTTCATTCCTCAAGAAGGCCGGCGTCGGCCTGGCTGCCGGCGCTGCAGTCGGCCTCGCCGCCTGCGGCAAGACCGAGCAGCAGCAGGCCGCGCCGGCAGCCCCCGCCGCGCCTGCCGCGCCTGCCGTGCAAACCGGCCTGCCATCGATCCAATGGCGCATGACCTCGAGCTTCCCGAAGAGCATCGACACGCTCTACGGCAGCTCCGAACTGCTCGTCAATCGTTTGCGCGAGATCACCGGCGGCAAGTTCGACATCCGCGTATTCCCCGCCGGCGAGATCGTCCCCGGCCTGCAGGCGCTCGACGCCGTGCAGCAGGGCACGGTGGAGATGTGCCACACCTGCTCGTATTACTACGTCGGCAAGGACAAGACCTTCGCCTTTGGCACGGCGGTGCCCTTCGGCATGAACGCCCGCCAGATGGACGCCTGGATCATCGGCGGCGGCGGTCAGGAACTGCTCGACGAGTTCTACAACGCCTACAACATCTACTCCTTCCTCGGCGGCAACACTGGCGTGCAGATGGGCGGCTGGTACCGCAAGCAGATCAATACCCTGGAAGACATCAAGGGCCTGAAGATCCGCATCGCTGGCATCGGCGGCGAGATCCTGTCGCGCATGGGCGCGATTCCGCAGCAGATCGCCGGCTCGGACATCTACCCGTCGCTCGAGAAGGGCACGATCGATGCCGCCGAATGGGTGGCCCCGTATGACGACGAGAAGCTCGGCTTCTACAAGGTCGCGCCGCACTACTATTCGCCGGGCTGGTGGGAGCCGGGCCCCGTCGTGCACTTCTATGTGAACAAGGCCGAGTGGGACAAGCTGCCCAAGGAATACCAGGCCGCATTCCGCGCCGCCTCGCGCGAGGCCCACATCCAGATGACCGCGATGTACGACCACAAGAACCCGCAGGCCCTCGCTCGCCTGCTGGCGCAGGGCGTGAAGCTGCAGAACTTCTCCAACGAGATCATGAAGAAGGCCTACGACGTGTCGCGCGAGCTGTACGCCGAGGAAGCCGCCAAGAACCCGGCCTGGGCCAAGATCTACGGCGAGTTCGAGACCTACCGCAAGTCGCAGAACGCCTGGTTCAGCGTGGCCGAGGCCGGTTTCGACCGCTTCATGCAGTCGGTGCGCTGAGGACGCTCCAGCCGCTCGATCGGAAAGCCCGCGCGCGTCGCGGGCTTTTTTTCGTGTTGCGCGGACGCGGCCACCGCGCGTAAAAAAAGCCGGGGGCAAACCCGGCTTTTCTTGCGTGAGTCCCGATCGCTCACTTGCCCTGCAACTGGCGCATCAGGTCCGAGCTGCTGTCGTTGGCAGGCGGCGCCCCGCTGCCGCCATGCAGCAGATCATCGAGGTTGAGCTTCTGCTGTTCAGCAGGCTTCGCTCCGGCGTCGCCATAGGAGACCAGCCCCGGGAAGGCGATGATCAGGCCGACCATGATCAACTGGATGATCACGAAGGGCACCGCCCCCCAGTAGATCGACGCCGTCTTCACTTTCTCCGACGCCACCGAGCGCAGGAAGAACAAGGCAAAGCCGAACGGCGGATGCAGGAACGAGGTCTGCATGTTGACCGCGAGCAGCACGCCGAACCAGATCAGGTCGATGCCGAGCTTGTCCGCAACCGGCGCGAGCAGCGGCACGATGATGAAGGCGAGCTCGAAGTAGTCGAGGAAGAAGGCGAGCACGAACACCAGCAGGTTCACCGCGATCAGGAAGCCGGTCTGGCCGCCGGGCAGCGAGGTCATCAGGTGCTCGACCCACAGGTCGCCATCGACGCCACGGAAGGTCAGGCCGAACACGCTCGAGCCGATCAGGATGAAGAGCACGAAGCACGACAGCTTGGTGGTCGAGTCCATGGCCTGCTTGAGCAGCGCCATCGACAGCCGCTTGCGCGCCACTGCCATCAGCACCGCACCGAGCGCCCCCATCGCACCGCCTTCGGTCGGCGTGGCGACGCCGATGAAGATGGTGCCGAGGACGAGGAAGATCAGCCCGAGCGGCGGGATCAGCACGAAGGTCACGCGCTCGGCCATGCGCGACAGCAGACCGATGCCGAACAGGCGGTTCACCATCGCAGCCACGAAAGCGATGCCGATGCCGACCATCGCTGACACCACCACGACCTCGTCGCGCGGTGCGTCGGCGCGGTAGACCTGGCTGGCAAACAGCCACGCGCCAAGCACCGCGAGTGCGGTGAGCACCGCGAGCGAACGCATGCCGCTCGAACCGTCGGGTTCGCGCAAGGTGCGCGCCTCGAGCGGCATCGCCGGTGCAAGGGAGGGGCGGAAGATCGCCACGAGCGCGACGTAGGCCACATACATGCTGGTGAGCACCAGGCCGGGCAGCAGCGCGCCCTGGTACATGTCGCCGACACTGCGGCCGAGCTGGTCGGCCATCACGATCAGCACCAGCGAGGGCGGAATGATCTGCGCCAGCGTGCCCGAGGCGGCGATGACGCCGGTGGCGAGCCGGTGGTCGTATCCATAGCGCAGCATGATCGGCAGCGAGATCAGGCCCATCGAGATCACCGACGCCGCAACCACGCCGGTGGTCGCCGCCAGCAGGGCGCCGACGAAAATCACCGCGAACGCCAGGCCACCGCGGATCGGCCCGAACAGCTGGCCGATGGTGTCGAGCAGGTCCTCGGCCATGCCGCTGCGCTCGAGGATGAGGCCCATGAAGGTGAAGAAAGGCACGGCCAGCAGGGTGTCATTGGCCATGATCCCGAAGATGCGCTCGGGCAGGGCCTGGAACAGGGCACCATGGAGCAGGCCGAGTTCGATGCCGATCAGCCCGAACAGGATGCCGTTGGCGGCGAGCGCGAACGCGACCGGGAAGCCGAACAGCAGGAACAGCACCATGGAGGCGAACATCAGCGGCGCCATGTTGGCGATGACGAACTCGGTCATTGCGCCGCCCTCCCCTTGCCGCTCTGCGCCTTGATCGCGGCGACGAGGTCCTCGGTCCCGCCGCCGGCCGACTTCTTGCGCAGCGGGTTGGGGCCATGCCCGGTCAGGAAGGCGATGCGCTTGATCAGCTCGGAAATGGCCTGCAGCACGAGCAGCGCCAGCCCGGCCGGCAACAGCATCTTCACCGGCCAGCGGATCAGCCCGCCCGGGTTCTGCGACATCTCGCCCGACTGCAGCGAATTCACCACGATCGGCCACGACAGCCACAGGATCAGGCCGGCCATCGGCAGCAGGAAGAACAGGATGCCGATCACGTCGACGATGTTCTGGCCGCGCGGCGACAGCCGGCTGGTCAGGATGTCGATGCGCACGTGCTCGTTGCGCAGGAAGGTATAGCCCGCAGCGAGCATGAAGATCGCCGCAAACAGGTACCACTGGATCTCGAGCAGGGCATTCGAACTTGTGTTAAACAGCTTGCGGACGAGCGCGTTGCCGGCGCTGATCACGACCGCGATCAGGACCAGCCACATCACGCTACGGCCGACCCGTTCGTTGATCCAGTCGATCAACCGGGATAAGCGCAGCAGGAAGGACACGGGGGAAACTCCACAACGAAGGACGGCGCAAGGCCATCCCGGCGCCCGCACAATGGCGCACCTGAAAGATCAGAAGCCCGTGATTATCCCATACCGAGCCACGGATCCGTGCAGCCTTGGGTCGATCAAACCAATGAAAACGCGACAGACATCAATATCATCACAATCATGCCGCATTTGCCTGGTTCGTCACGGCGAAACCGCCTGGAACACCGAGCGCAGGCTGCAAGGGCATATCGACGTCCCCCTCAACGAAACCGGACTGAGCCAGGCAGAGGCCACCGCACGCAGCCTCGCACGCGCCTGCCTGCATTTCTCGGCGCTGTACAGCAGCGATCTCGCACGCGCACGGCAGACCGCCGCGGCGATCGAGCGCACGCACGCACTGGTTCCAACGCACGACCCGCGTCTGCGCGAGCGCCACTACGGCCGCTTCCAGGGCCTCACGTTCGATGAAGCCGAGCACCGCCACCCGGATCACTTCCGCCGCTTCAAGGCGCGCGACCCGCACTTTGCCCTGCCCGACAACGGCGAGAGCCTGAAGGCGCTCGCCGCCCGTGTGCACGCGGCGCTCGACGACATCGCGCGCCAGCACACCGGTCAAACCGTGGTGGTGGTCACCCACGGCGGTGTCCTCGATATCGCCCATCGCCTCGCGACCGGCCAGGCGCTGGAGAGCGCACGCGAGTTCGCCATTCCGAACGCAGCGCTGAACTGGATCGAGCACACCGCCGGGCGCTGGGAACTGATCGCCTGGGCGGATGAAAGCCACCTCCAGGGCGCACTCGATGAACTGCCCGACGCCTGATGACGCCGTCGTCGCCAATGACGAATACGTCAAAGATTAGGGTTTTCCGTAGATTACGGAGTCAGATCGACATTCCCTATACTCGCATCTAGTCTTTTAATTCACCCCGCGCTTCGAGGAGAGATCATGGAACGTCGTAAATTCCTGCAGGGCGCCGGCATGGCCGGCATTCTGGCTGCCGGCACCGCCCCGGCCATCGTCCACGCCCAGCAGCAGATCCGCTGGCGCCTGGCCTCCAGCTTCCCGAAGTCACTCGAAACCGTGTTCGGCGCGAGCGAAGCCTTCTCCAAGTACGTATCCGATGCCACCGGCGGCAAGTTCGTGATCTCGGTGCATCCGGGCGGTGAGCTGGTGCCCCCCTTCGGCGTGGTCGACGCCGTGCAGCAGGGCACCATCGAGTGTGCCCACACCGCACCCTATTACTTCTTCGGCAAGGACGAGACCTTCGCCTTCGACTGCACGATCCCCTTCGGCATGACATCGCGCGCGATGAGCGCGTGGATGTACGCAGGCAACGGCATGAAGCTGCTGCGCGAGTTCTACGCGCAGTTCAACATCGTGAACTTCCCCTGCGGCAACAGCGGCGCGCAGATGGGTGGCTGGTACCGCAAGGAAATCAAATCGGTGAAGGACTTCGAGGGGCTCAAGTTCCGCGTCGGCGGGTTCGGCGGTCGCGTGCTCGCCAAGCTCGGCGCGGTGCCGCAGAACATCCCGGCCGGCGAGATCTACCAGGCGCTGGAAAAGGGCACGATCGATGCGGCCGAGTGGATCGGCCCCTACGACGACCTGCGCCTGGGCCTGCACAAGGTTGCGCAAAACTACTACTACCCCGCCTGGTGGGAGGGCAGCACCCAGTTCTCGCTCTACATCAACGACAAGCAGTGGAACGGCCTGCCGGCCGAGTACAAGGCGATCATCGAGCAGGCAAGCCGCGCAGCCCACCTCGAATGCCAGGCGCGCTACGACGCCCGCAACCCGACTGCGCTCAAGCAGCTCATCGCCGAAGGCGCCAAGCTGTCGCGCTTTCCGAAGGACTTCATGGACGCCGCCTTCAAGGCCTCGCGCGAGGTGTACGCCGAGCTCAACGAGAAGAACGCCAACTGGAAGAAGATCTACCCCGACTACAGCCGCTTCCTTGCCGACGCGGCGCAGTGGGAGTCGGTGGCCGAGGGCAACTACGCGCAGTACCTGGCCGCCCAGAAACTCTGAGGCAGCGATCGCCGGGCGCGTACCGTGAGCGTCCGGCGATCGATCAACCTCCCCCGCCCCCCGTTCCGCCGAGCGCGCTCCCCTGCAAAGCTCGGCTTTTTCTTGCACGCAAGCTTCAAGGCGATCCCCATGGACACCCTACTCCGCTTGTCACACGCCATCGATGCCATGAGCCGATTCCTCGGCAGGTTCATCATCTGGCTGGTACTTGCCGCAGCGCTGATCAGCGCCTCCAACGCGGTCGCACGCAAGGCTTTCAACATCGGCTCCAACGCCTTCCTCGAGATCCAGTGGTATCTCTTCGGCGCGGTCTTCCTCCTCGGCGCCGGCTACACCTTCCTGCAGAACGCCCACGTGCGCATCGACGTGCTCGCCGGCAAGCTGTCGATGCGCACCCGCATGGTCATCGATATCGCCGGGATCATCGTTTTCCTGCTGCCGCTGTGCTGGTTCATGATCCAGTTCGCCTGGCCAGTGGTGGTGGGCGCCTACGTGTCGGGCGAGATGTCGTCGAACGCCGGCGGCCTGATTCGCTGGCCGGTGTACGCGCTGGTGCCGATCGGCTTCGCGCTGCTCGGCCTGCAGGCGATCTCGGAGCTGATCAAGCGCTTCGCCTTCCTGCAGGGCAAGGCGCCCAATCCGCTGCTGAACGGCGCGCACGACGGCAACGAGGCCCACGACGCGGCAAACGCCCACCCCCATCATGACGACGCCGGCGAGGTGCAGAAATGATCGAACTCTTCACTGCCCACGCCCCCGAACTGATGTTCGGGTCGCTGCTGCTGTTCCTGCTCACCGGCTTCCCGGTCGCCTTCGCGCTCGCAGCCTGCGGCCTGCTGTTCGGCTTCATCGGCGTCGAGATCGGCCTGCTGTCGCCCAGCATCTTCCAGGCGCTGCCGCTGCGCGTCTTCGGCATCATCCAGAACGATACCCTGCTGGCGATTCCCTTCTTCACGCTGATGGGCCTGGTCCTCGAGCGCAGCGGCATGGCCGAGGAACTGCTCGACACCGTCGGCCAGGTGTTCGGGCCGATCCGCGGCGGTCTTGCGCTGGCGGTGATCTTCGTCGGCGCACTGCTGGCGGCGACCACCGGCGTGGTGGCGGCCGCCGTGATCTCGATGGGTCTGATCTCGCTGCCGATCATGCTGCGCTACGGCTACAGCCCGGCCGTCGCCAGCGGCGCAATCACCGCCTCGGGCACGCTGGCGCAGATCGTGCCGCCCTCGCTGGTGCTGATCGTGATTGCAGACCAGCTCGGTCGCAGCGTTGGCGACCTCTACAAGGGCGCCTTCATCCCCGCCTTCATCCTGATCGGCCTGTATGTGCTGTTCATCATCGGCCTGGCGATCTTCAAGCCGGCCATGGTCCCGGCCCTGCCGCCGGAAGCGCGCACCTACCGCGAACCGGACGGCAGCTCGGGCATGCGCTCACTCGGCGTGTTCACCTTGTTCGTCACCGCCGTCTCCGTCACCTTCGGCATGTATTACAGCGAGATCCTGAGCGCCTTCAAGGGCACCGAGGTCAAGGCGGCGCTGGACGAGACCATCGTCGTCGCGCTCACCGGCGGCACCCTGTTCGCGTTCGTCGCCGCCATGGTGAACAAGGTGACCGGCATGGGCCTGCTGTCGCGCATCACCGAGCGCGTGACCTTCGTGCTGATCCCGCCCCTGGCATTGATCTTCCTGGTGCTCGGCACGATCTTCCTCGGCGTGGCGACGCCGACCGAAGGCGGCGCGATGGGCGCGGTGGGCGGGATGATCATGGCGTTCTCGCGCGGCAAGCTCGACATGGCGTTGCTCAAGCACGGCCTCGAATCCACCGCGCGGCTGTCGTGCTTCGTGATGTTCATCCTCATCGGCTCGACGATCTTCAGCTTCACCTTCACCGCGGTCGACGGTCCGATCTGGGTCGAGCACCTGTTCGACAAGCTGCCCGGCGGCGAGATCGGCTTCCTGGTGTTCGTGAACACGGTGATCTTCTTCCTCGGCTTCTTCATCGACTTCTTCGAGATCGCCTTCATCCTGATCCCGCTGCTGGCGCCGGTGGCCGACAAGCTGGGCATCGACCTGGTGTGGTTCGGCGTGCTGCTGGCGATGAACCTGCAGACCTCGTTCCTCACCCCGCCGTTCGGCTTCGCGCTGTTCTACCTGCGCAGCGTGGCGCCGGCAAAGGACTACATCGACCGCATCACCAAGAAGCGCGTGGCCGGGGTGAAGACAACGGACATCTACGCCGGCTCGATCCCCTTCGTGCTCATGCAGATCGCAATGGTGGTCGCGCTGATCGTGTTCCCTGAACTGGTGACCTTCACCCAGGACAAGAAGCTGGAGGTCGATCTCGACACGATCGAGATCAAGGTCGAGGGCAGCGGTGGCGGCGAGGGCGGCGGCTGGGGCGAGCAGCAGTCCGACAGCTGGGGCGGTGGCACCTCGAACGACGCACCGGCCGCGCCGGGCACGGGCGAAAGTGGCAGCGCGCCGCCGGCCGGCGGCGAAGGCGGCACGCCCAAGAGCGGCTGGTAGGCGCAGCCAACATCCCGGCGCGCGCGGGCATGGCTTGCGTCCGCCGGGACCTCTTCCAACCACTCTGTTCAAGGGCTCGCGGCTTGCGCGGCTCCTGCACGACGGCCGCCTGCGCGGCAGTTCGCTGCAGGAGCCGCGCAAGCGCGAGCTTTTTCACCCGTCGTCTGCGCAAACCGCCCTGCCCGAGCACCCAGTGCACACGCCCTATCCGGCCCCGGTCGCGTGATAGAATTCGCGGCTCGAATCGATCGATTCCTCCTTTCCGATTTCAGACGGGCAAGCCATGTTCTCCTCGCAAGATACCCTCGCCAAAGTCGACCCCGAGCTGTGGTCCGCCATCCAGGCCGAAAACAAGCGCCAGGAAGACCACATCGAACTGATCGCCTCCGAAAACTACGTTTCCCACGCAGTGATGGAAGCCCAGGGCTCCCAACTCACCAACAAGTATGCCGAAGGCTATCCCGGCAAGCGTTACTACGGCGGTTGCGAGCACGTCGACGTGGCCGAGCAACTGGCGATCGATCGCCTGAAGGCGCTGTTCGGCGCCGAAGCGGCAAACGTGCAGCCGAACTCCGGCTCGCAGGCCAACCAGGCCGTGCTGATGGCCTTCGCCAAGCCGGGCGACACGATCATGGGCATGAGCCTGGCCGAAGGGGGCCACCTCACCCACGGCATGCCGCTGAACATGTCGGGCAAGTGGTTCAACGTTGTCGCCTACGGCCTCAACGACAAGGAAGAGATCGACTACGACAAGATGGAAGCGCTGGCGCGCGAGCACAAGCCGAGGATCATCATCGCCGGCGCCTCGGCCTACGCGCTGCGCATCGACTTCGAGCGTTTCGCCAAGATCGCCAAGGAAATCGGCGCCATCTTCTGGGTCGACATGGCGCACTACGCCGGCCTGATCGCTGCAGGCTTCTACCCGAATCCGGTGCCGCACGCCGACGTCGTCACCTCGACCACCCACAAGACCCTGCGCGGCCCGCGCGGCGGCATCATCCTGATGAAGGCCGAACACGAGAAGGCGCTGAACTCGGCGATCTTCCCCGGCCTGCAGGGTGGCCCGCTGATGCACGTGATCGCGGGCAAGGCGGTGGCCTTCAAGGAAGCGGCCACGTCCGGGTTCCGCAACTATCAGGAACAGGTGATTGCCAACGCACGCGTGATGGCGCGCGTGCTGTCCGAGGAGCGTGGCCTGCGCATCGTCTCCGGGCGCACCGAGAGCCACGTCTTCCTGGTCGACCTGCGCAACAAGAAGATCACCGGCAAGGCCGCCGAGGCGGTGCTGGGCAGTGCCCACATCACGGTGAACAAGAACTCGATCCCGAACGACCCGGAGAAGCCCTTCACCACCTCGGGCATCCGCATCGGCTCGCCGGCCATGACCACCCGTGGCTTCACCGAGATCGAGGCCGAGAAGATCGCCCACCTGATCGCCGACGTGCTCGACGCACCCGAGGACCAGGCAGTGATCGAGCGCGTGCGCGGCCAGGTGGCCGAGCTGTGCGCCCGCTTCCCGGTCTACGGCAAGTAAGCGACATGGCGGGGCGCGCGCCGACATGACGCCCGCCCCGCCCGCCCCCTCCTTCCGGCCATGAAATGCCCCTTCTGCGCTGACCCCAACACCCAGGTCACCGACACGCGCGAGAACGAGGACGGCGACGTCGTCAGGCGTCGCCGTCGCTGCGTGAAGTGCGACAAGCGCTTCACCACCTATGAGCGCATCGACCTCAAGATGCCGCACATCGTCAAGCGCAACGGCAATCGCACCGAGTTCGACCACACCAAGCTCGCCGGCAGCATGAAGCTGGCGCTGCGCAAGCGCCCGGTGACGATCGAGGACATCGACGCCGCTGTGGACCGAATCGAGGCTCGCCTGCTGGCCATGGGCGAGCAGGAGGTGCCGAGCGAGAAGATCGGCGAATTGGTGATGAAGGAGCTCAAGAAGCTCGACAAGGTCGCCTACATCCGTTTCGCGTCGGTCTATCGCAACTTCGCCGACGTGGACGAATTCTCCG
>JAANMX010001261.1_pt1 | contig 29207 bp, 29 predicted proteins | sample 7279681 | NCBI WGS metagenome assembly JAANMX01 (sample SAMN14094542, study PRJNA606508) | bioreactor metagenome | isolation source: A lab-scale SPAN reactor treating ammonium-rich wastewater day 351 | place: Ireland: Galway | collected 2018-01-01 | reverse complement strand
GGCCGCCATCCCCACCAGCGACGTGACCACCAGCAGGGGCCCTGCGCCCTGCAGGATCCCGGAGGCGGCGCCCGAGTTGGTGACGTGTACCAGCTTCACCGGCCAGTCGGCCGGCCAGCTCTCGCCGCGCGCGAGGCCTTCGCGCACCAGCCACTTGGTGAACTGGTCGGCTGCGACAATGAGCGCCGCGGCCGAAACGAACAGCGCATCCCAGCGCGTGAAGGCTACGCGCGTGCGTGGCGGGGTCAGCGGGTCTCGGGCGGTGGCGTTTTCCATGTGCTCAATCCTACCCAACCTGGTCAGTGACGGGCCGGCGCTCACGAGCCGTACCTTGATTCTTCAAGACACGGAGTGGAAACTGAGGATGCCTTCCCCGGTAGCTCAACGGTAGAGCGTTCGGCTGTTAACCGATAGGTTCGGGGTTCGAATCCCTGCCGGGGAGCCACCACAGAACGTCTTCTCTGGCACCGCGCCCGCGGCGTTGCGCCTCCTCCGGGCCCGGTCTCTCGATACGCCGAATCGCGGCGACCACGTCGAAGCCCGTATCGTAGCTCCAGATCTTCGAACAACCGGTGCGGTCCATCACCGCAAGGTGCAGGCCCTCGCGGGCTCTTTCGCCGTTCTGAGGAGCCGCGTCCCTGCTTCGTTGGTCCTCGCGGGCCCGGCCGCTGGCGGATGGCTGGGCTACTGCGCAGCCGGTTGGCCCGCGCCTGCCGGCGGCAGCACCGTCACGGTGTCGGCAGTGGCGGGGCTCACACCCGGCCGCAGCCTGAGTCCGAGCGTGGCGCCCGGGCGTAATTCGGTGACCTTCAACATCGAGCCATCGTTGCGAACGAACTGCGTCGCGGCGTCGTAGGCGACTGTTCGCGGTCCTTCTGCGCCGCCAACTACCAGCGATGTGTTTGAAACGCCCTGCAGGACGCCCACGGCATCGAAGATGGCGCCCTGCAGGGGCTGGTTCGGCCCCCCGGGGGCGGGGCCATTCGGTTGCGGCGCGCCCGGTTGGCCCTGCCTGGGAGGGGCGCCGGCGCCGGCAAACGTCCCCGGTGCAAGCTCACGGTTGTTGCCGATGTAGACGCCGGCCGAAAACGCCGCCCCAACCATGATCGTCACCAGGAGCGAGACGGCTGCGATGATCGCCCATCGCTGCCGCGGCGTGTAGCCAGCCGCACTTCCTCCTGCAACCGCGGTCTCCTGCATTGCGCTACTCCACATTCAAATTGGCGATGGTGATGGCCGCTGACCCCGGTTCGGCCGAGCGGATGGTGAGCGGATGGCTGCCGGCAGGTGTGCTGCCCAGGATGACCAGCTCAAACTCCTCCACCACCGTATGGCCGCTCACCCGGGCCACCTCGCGGTCGTACCGGTCAACCAGCCCCCCACCGGGCTGGCGCCGAGCAATGGGGGCGTCGTCGCCATCTCCCAGCTGAATGATGACGCCAGCCTGGGTGGTGCGATCGAACTTCCAGTAGAGGCGCACGCTGATCGTCTCGCCGGCCTTCACCGTGGTGGAGCCCAGGTCGGCGCCGGTCAGGGTCACCCCGTTCAGCGGCAGTCTGAGCGGGATTGCCGGCGCTGAGACGTCGTCGATGAGGTCCGGGGGAGTTGAACTGAGGCGGTACAGCACCAGGTCGCGGCGCAGCCAGAGCTTCCGGTCGTGTGCCGGCGTGACAAGGACGGGGACGCTCCATTCGCTCGGGCCGGTCGAGGGCCGGAACCTGTTCGGCCAGGCTCCGCTGGGATCCACCGAATAGCGTGGCCGGCCATCGCTGGGCCAGCTCGCGCGCTGCCCGAAGGCCAGCCCCGCGCTCGGGATCGTGACGTCGGGCCGCACGTCATAGACGTACTGGTAGTAGAACATGTCGTAGCCAAATACCCCGGCGCTCCCGAGGAGTACTGCCCCTACTGGCAGCATCGTGTAGACGTTTTCGTAGAAGTCGTTGATTTCGGTGTGTTCCGACTGGTCGTGGTTGGCGTAGTTGTAGCGGAGCTGCGCCCGTACCGGCAGAAGAAGAACCAGGAAGGCCAGCCCGCCGCCGATCAGCCCCCCTGCCGGGACCCGGGCCAGCGGCCGCATGGCGCCCTTGATGATGAGCCAGACTCCGCTCGCAATGGCAATCGCGAACAGGAAGTGGGCGGGGATAAAGAACACGTCGATATCCATCGCCCGGTACTCCATGAAGAAGATGGTGTGCACCCCCCACATAAGGGCGAGAAGGATGAAAGTGCGCGGGCGCCGCAGAGCGAGCGCGGCCGCACCGGCAATCCCCGCGGCGATTCCCGGAAGGCCGAAGTTCCATCGGACGAGCGTCGCGTAAAGGATGAACCGGTCGGGTAGCATCTCAGGCGGGAACGCCCATTTGAATTGCGGGAACGCGTTGATGGTGTAGTTGAGGAAGCCTTCGAAGGTAGCGGGGTCGATGGGGTCGGGCGTGGGCTCGCCCATGACGGTTCGGATGGGCAGCCAGAGGAACTGCATGAGCCCGAGCCCGGAGAGGGCCAGCCCGGGCACGAGCACCAGGGGCTGCTTCAGGACACGCCAGTTCACCATCAGGATGTAGACGCCGTAACCGGGCAGGAAGCCCAGGTTCGACATGTGCGTCCCCGTGCTCGCCGCAAGGGTGAACGCCCAGGCGCCGAACAGCACTGTCGAACGCATGTCGCCGTGAAGCGCGACTTCCGGGTCGCGCTGGCGCCGCCCCCAGAGAAGGACCAGGTAGAGGGTAAGGGCCACGAAGAACAGGTTCGGGGCGTAGACCTCGGAGATGGTGGCCTGTGACCAGATGCTCGTCGAAAAGCCGAAGAACAGGGCGGCGAAGGCAGCCACGGCTCGCGGAAGAGCCAGTTCGCGGCAGATCGCATAGAGGAGCGCGCATGCCCCGGCTGCGCCCACGGCCGAGAGCAGGTTCACCCGGTGCGCGACGTCGCCAACGGGCAGGAAGGTGAAGGCCTTGCCGAGCCATGTGTAGAGGGGATAGCCCGTTGGGTGGGCCAGCCCCAGGGTGTAGGAGGTGGTCGCCAGCTCGTTTCCATCGGGCGAAACGTAGGAGAGGCTGGGGGTGAGGGTGGCGTTGTAGACCGCGAAGACCACCAGCGCCACTGCCCCGGCGATGGCGGCGTCGACGCGCCGCGGGTGCCGCGCCCATGCCGCGGCCAGACGGTCGCGCAGGGCGAACCCCTGGAAGGCGGTTCGCATGGCCGGCGCCTGCACTGCCATGAGCGCTCCTGCCGAGGAATCCCTCGTTTGAGACATGGTATGCGGGACAGGAAAAGTGATGGTTCAGGGATAGCCCGGAATTGTCACGAGGAGGAGGCGGCGCCTCTCAGGCGTGCCGGGCAAGCGCCTCGGCGCGTTCCTTGATCCCCAGCATCATCTTCCGCTCCATAACGAAGTGCGCCGGGTCGAACACAAAGAAGGTGTAGAGCCACCTGAGCAGGCCGGTGTTCTCGCCCGCTCTCGTGCGGATGAGCAGCCGGGTTGCGCCTTCACCAATGGGCTCCAGCACGAACACCCTTGCGCCCTCGCCACCGGGGTCGCCGGTGGTCAGCCTCTCCGCCTTGGCGGGCGAGACGAGCGCCATGTAGTGGCCTGGCTCGATCGCCGCCACCACCTGCCGTGCCGCCCCGCCCAGGCGGTCGGGGCGGGCGAGCCAGACGGAGTCGCCAACCCTGCGGTCGTGCCACCCGGGGACGATGGTCCCGGCGGCATGACTCCCGCCGCCAGGGAGGTTGTCGAGCCATGCGTAGCTATACGAACCGCCGCGATCCTGCCCCACCTGCATGAGCCACGGCCAGACAGCCTCCACCGGCGCATTGATGGTGACCGCCCGGGTGGCTTGCCAGGCCCAGTTCGAGGTGAGCTCGTCGCCCGGCAGGTCGCGGGACACCTCCTGGTCGGTCGCGCCCCAGCGCATGTAGCGCGGGCGCAGGCAGTACTTGTAGACGAGCGCCCCCGCACCCGCCGCAAGCGCCCACGAGACCAGGCGATTCCCACTCATCACCCACATCGTCGCGCACCTGCTGCTCAGGTCAATAGGTGGCGGGGGCCGGCGCCCTGGTTCAGTCGCGGTCGCGGCCCCTGCGTCGGCCCCCCACCAGGCCCATGAAAGGCGACCCGGCCCCGAAGAGGAAGCCGAGCTGGTACCATCCGCCATCGCGGCCCGTGTTGTACACGGGGTACCGTTCCCACCAGTCGAAGATGTGGATGATGAGGAGCGGCCACGCGGTTATGCCGTTCCAGAGTCCCCAGAGGAGGTCTTCCATCGGGTTACCCTTTCCTGGAAAGCTACCTGCCGACGATAAACCGCGCAGGCTGCGCAGACCAGAACGGCCGGCCGCCGCTCCCGCTCGACAGAGCCGCTCGGATTGAATCACGATAACGCCACCCCCGTGCCGGCCAGGCGCGGCGCAGTCCGGGAGCCCAGGCATGCGAACCGAATGGTCCGATCTCTGGCGAAAGCTGGCTTCGCAAGATCTGATGACCGGCGAGGCCGGGGAGAGCCGCATGGTCGAGCGCTGGGCAGCGCTGGCCCGGAGGCTCGATGACCCCGGCGAGCAACGGCCGGACCCGGTGCTCGAATTCGTGCTCGACCGGCTCGACGCGGGGACCACCGTCCTCGACATCGGCGCCGGTGTTGGCCGCTGGACCATCCCGCTCGCCCAGCGTGCCCGTGCGGTGACGGCAATCGAGCCCGTGGAGGGAATGTGGCGCGCGCTCCAGGACCGGCTCGTGAGCCGGCAGTTGGAGAATGTCACGATCGTGGCGGAGCCATGGAGCGACGCTGACGTTCCTGCCCACGACGTGGCGGTCGCTGCCTACTCGATGTACACCTCGCCCGGCCTGGCGGCATTCGCGCGCAAGATGGAGGCCTGCTCCCGCCGGCTCTGTGGCATGGCCATGCGCATTCCCGCCCCGGGCGGGGTCATCGGTGAGCTATCCGAGACCATCCACGGCGAATGGCACGACAGCCCGAACTTCGTCGTCGGCTACAACGCCCTGCTCGAAGCGGGGCTCACGCCCAACGTCTTCGTCGAACCCGCTGCCGCGCGATACTGGACGGACCGGACTATGGGCGAGGCCGCAGCTCGTGCTCGCCGCCACCTGCGCCTGGCTGACGGCCGTTTCGATGGCGTCATCATGGAGACGCTGGAGCGCCGCCTGGTCAGGACGGGAGAAGGCTACCGCTGGCCCGATTGGATGCGCGCCGCGCTGGTCTGGTGGGAACCGGGCCGAGCCTGGGAGGCGCTGAGTGGGCAGGCCCTCGGCATTGGGCCGTAACGAGCCCTCAGCGGACGGGAGAGGCCAGCCTCTGCGGAGCTCTCGCGAGAGGCGCCGGGGCCGGGAACGGGGCATCGGCCACAGTCGGCTTGGCAAACACCGTGCAGTCCAGCTCGCATTCCCTGCAACCGCTCCATTCCTCAAGCTCGCCGCTGTCGATGATTTCGATAACGCGCGACTTCGTGGCGATCACGCCCCGCCGCTGGAGGTCCGAAACCACCCGGATGGACGTTTCCAGGGTGACGCCCGAGCGGTCGGCGAGGTCCTGCCGGGTGAGGCGGAAGTTGATCTTCACGCCCGTGCTCTGGCGCACGCCATACTGCTCGGCGAGCTGTACGAGCGTGCAGCAGATCCGCCCGCGCGCGCTTCGAAACGAGAGCACGGTGTGTGAGATATCCCGCTGCCGGAGATCGCGCGAGAGCTGGCGCATCGTGTTGACGACCGTTGCCGGGAACCGCCGGGCGATGATCACGCGGGCCGCCTGTGAAACCAGGAGAACCCGGCAGAACTCCAGCGCCGTGGCGCCCACGGTGTGCGGGCGCCCATCGAGCGCGGCAAGGTCGAGGGGGATGTGCGGGGCAGGGAAGCCGACGACCAGCTGGCGTCCTTCGGGGTCCGAGTGGTAGAGGCGCACGCGCCCGGTCATGAGGATCCACATGACGTTGTCGATTTCGCCCTCGGCAAACAGTTGCTCCCGCGCATCGAAGGTGACCATGGTGCACAGGCTTGCGACCTCTTCGAGCCCTGCGTCATCGAGGCCGAAAACGAGCGGGCAGTCCCGGAGGAATTCCACGACCTCGGCGTTCGCCACAGGCATTACTGCTCGCCGCCCCGTGGCAGCGCTTCGTTCACGAGGGGGAAGGTAATCCTGGCTGGCGGCAAGTACTCCCACATCACACCTCGGGCGGGGAAGCCATTGTCGCGTTCTATCGCGCCGATGAAGCGTAGCATGTCACGGCCGGGTGCAGGAAGGGCAACACGGGCCAGGTTGCGGTCAGCGGCCGCCGGGGCCCACTGGCGGCCCGCCCGTCAGGGTTTTCACCGTCCACTCGGACACTGATTGACGGTCAGCCGGACGTAGCCCTGGTCGCCGCGGGGGCCGAGAGTGCCGGTAATCCGGCATGGTCCGTGGCAGCAGGTCCTGGCACACGAACCGATCGCCCACTGATGAAGGAGTCCTCGATGTTGGCATCGACTGACCCCGCCAGCCCGGAACCCGGGCTGTCCGGGAGCGGCATGAGGCGGACGGCACGGATCACCGGCCTCCTGTATCTCGGCTTTTTCATCGCCGGGATCCTGGGCTCCCTTGTGGTCCGGGGTCAACTCTTCGCTCCCGACGACCCGCAGGAGACGCTGGCCAACCTGACCGGGCACGAGTCGCTGGCGCGCGTTGGCATCGCACTTGAACTCGGCATCGTCCTGGTCCAGGCTCTCACGGCGGCGATGTTCTTCCGCCTGTTTCGCAGCGTCGACTCCTTCGCTGCTGGTTCGCTTGCCGCCTTCGGAATGGTCAACGCTGTCGCAATCCTGGGCAGCGCGGCTTTACTCGCGACGGCTCTTGACGCGGCCAACGATGCGTCGCTGGCGGTCCCCGGTGGCTCGGCCGCCACAGTTCAGCTCCTCTACGTTGCCAGTGACCATCTCTGGGGAGTAGCTGCGTTGTTCTTCGGCCTATGGCTGATCCCGATGGGCTGGCTTGTCCTCCGCTCCCGGTGGCTGCCGCCAGCGCTCGGGTGGACCCTGGTCGCGGGCGGACTGGGATACATGGTCAGCCCCTTCGTCAGCTATCTCTTCGAGGGCGCTGACCCGCTTGCAGAGCTGCTCACGCTGCCTTCTATCGTGGGCGAGGTGTGGATAATGGCGTACCTGGTGATCATCGGTGTACGTCTGCCAGCGCAGGTAGCAGAAACTGGAGCGAGCTGACGCAGGCCCGGGAGAGACGCTGCGTTTCGAGGTGGGCGTGGCCCGTGCAGTTCGCTGGTTGCCGAGCAGGGATTCGAACCCCGACCAAAGGCTCCAAAGACCCGTGTGCTACCGTTACACCACTCGGCAGGGGTGGGGGGACGATGCTCGCCCCGTGCTCCGAGAGTACAGGCGCACCCCGGCCGGAGTCGAGACATCCCGTCCGGTAGCCGGCGCTGTCCCTATAATGTCCGTGGCAGGCCGAAGTGGCGGAATGGCAGACGCGGCGGTCTCAAAAACCGTTGGGCCCAAAGCCCGTGTGGGTTCGAATCCCACCTTCGGCACCAGGACTAGGCCGCGCGATGCGAACGAAAAAGGCCCGCATGGGAGCGGGCCTTTCGGTTGGGCGAACTGGAGCGGAAGACGAGGGTCGAACTCGCGACCTCCTCCTTGGCAAGGAGGCGCTCTGCCACTGAGCTACTTCCGCCCGCAAACGCGATTATAGCATGGGGCCCCTTCGGGCCAAGGCGCGCTCCTGCCGCTCAGTCGCCCAGCAGCGTCGTGTAGCCCAGCGCGACCACGTCCTCCACGTACTGGCTTCGCCAGCCGGGGTCGGGGACGGGCACGCCGTGCTCGCGGAACCAGCGGTGCAGCTGCAGGTACTCCTCTTCGAGGCGCATCCGCCAGCTGTCCTCTTCCTTGAAGATCTCCGGGTCCACTTCGTCCAGCCGCTGCTGCATCTCATCGAAGTCGACCTCGTTGTCTTCCTTCCAGTAGGTCGAAAGGTAATCGAGCGACTCTTCGAGGTTCCGGCGGCATTCATCGAGCATCACCGCCATCATTCCCGCTTCGCCCATGCGCTGGCCGTTCACACGGTAGATGCGGGCGCAGGGTTCGCAGACAACCACAAGCTTGCGAGCGTCGCAGTCGCTCTTGTCCACGCAGTCGCGGCAGCGCTGGGCAAACTGGGCCGCATCGGTGCTGCGCGTGTAGCCCACCACCATCTCGTCGCCGAGTGCGCCGCAGGCCTGGCACGACATGGTGCCCGAGAGGATCTCGTTGATCGCCTTGTCCCAGTCAAGCTGCATGGCTGTTCCCCGTGTTCGTGAAGCGGCCTGGACCGCTAACCAAGAGTATACCAGCCGCTCTGCCCGGGCATTTCTTCCACGCCCACCGCAAGGCGCCTGATGTTTGAGGCTCCATTCGCGCGGAGCGCCGCAAGCAGGCGGCCCGCTATCCATTCCGCCAGGCGTTCGGCGGTCGTGTTGTCGATCGGCAACGCGACAACGTCGGAGCATGGCAGCACATAGGTCTGGCCGCCGGCGTGAAGCTCGTAGTTACCGCCCACGATGGTGACACGGAGGAGGCTGGAACGCTCCTGCAGCAGGAAGCGGTGGTCGAGCTCGTCGAGGATGCCCGCCGCGATTCGCCTCAGGTCGCCGAAATCCCACACCCAGCCGTCGGCGGTGAGGTCACCCTCGGCCTCAATCGAGACCGCGTAGTTGTGCCCGTGCAAGGGCTCGCAGCGGCCGTCGAAGGTGGCCATGTGGGCGGCGGCGAAACGGAGACGGCTGCCATCGATCGAAACGCGGAATGCTCCCTGCATGGCCCGATCTTAGGTCATCCCCCGCGCCCGGTCCGCCCTGGCGCTTGTCGGGATTCGTGCATTTCGGCACAATCGGCGTGCGCGGCCAGCGCCACGGAGCCGTTCTCTTGCCAGTTGTCGTTGTGACCTCGATCCAGCCCGGCGAGGGCAAGACCGGCGTCGCTGCCGCTATCGCCCGCCACTACGCCTACCTTGGGCGCGCCGTGACGCTCGCCCGTGTTGAAGCCGAAGACGGCCACGCCGAAGAAGACGCGCGCTACTACGCCTCCCTCGAATTCGCTCCTGGCAACAAGGCGGCGCCCGTTGCCGCTTCGTCTATCGCTGACCCCGGGGGCGACGTTCTGCTAGTGGTCGAAGCCGGTCCCGAAGCGGCCGCTGCAATTGCCGCCACGAAGGTAGTAGTGGTGGCGAAGGGAGCCGCCCCTGCGTCTGCCCCGGCGGGGCTCTCGCCCTCAGCGGTGGTTGTGACGCGCGCCCCGGCAATGGCCGAAGCCAGCGCCGGCGACGTACCGGTGATCGCTCTCGCCGAAGACCGGACCCTCGCCGGGTTCAGCGTTGCCGAGGTGCAGGCGCTCACCGGCTCAGAGACGCTCATCGAGGGCGATTGCCCCGATGGCACCTGTGACCACCTGGTAATCTCGCCCATCGCCGCGGACGCGGGCCAGCCGCATTTCAGGCGCTTCCCCGCAAAGGCCGTCGTCGTCCGCTTTGATCGCACCGACCAGCACCTCGCCGCGCTTCGCGGCGACACGCCCTGCCTGGTGCTGACGGGCGGGCAGCGGCCATCGAGCAACGCGCTCGACGCGGCTTCTGCTTCCGGAGCGGCGGTCCTGCTTGCGCCGGGGGGGACGGTCGAGACCGTCGCCGCGCTCGAAGCCATTCACGAAACCTCGCGGTTCCAGGGCGAGCGCAAGCTCGACCGCATGGCCGCGCTGCTCGAAAGTTCGGCTCTCTTCAGCGCGCTGGCGTTGTAGCCCGGGGACTGGGCCCTTCGGGGCCCGGGTCAGCTCCCGATAACGGGGGCGTCGTCGCCATCGTGAGCAGCGGGGAAGGCCCGGGCCGGCGCGAAGGGGTCGCTCGCGGCCACGGACCGTGCTGGCGGCGGCGGCGGTGGCGCGGTCCGGCCGGCTGTTGCCACCTGGCCCTGCACGGGGCGCGGTCCGCCGGGTGGGCGTGCCGGGCGCGGACCCATTCCCTCGCGCGGGGCCTTTTCGAGGCCGCAGTACGGGCAGGCGACCCACGCATAGCTGAGCGGCTTCGCACACGACCGGCAGGGTTCTTTGAGGCGTGTCCGGCACGATGGGCAGATAAGGAAATCATCATGCACGCGCCGCTTGCAGGTAGGGCAAGCCTTCTGGTCTTCCAGCTCCTGCAGGAGCGCCTCTTCCTCGAGCGAGCGCTCATAGAGCTCCGCCAGCGTGTGGCGCGGCCGCAGGATGAGGTACACCCAGTGCCCGGGGAGGAAGAACACCAGCACTACCAGCACGGCCGCCATCTGCACGATCGGGTCGCGGGAACGCTGGCGGATGTCGCGGTAGGTCCAGTAGACCAGGGTCAGCCAGAGCGTGCCGAGATAAAGCGCCAGGATGGTGAGGCTGAGCTTGAGCGTGGCCTCCCACGAGCCTCCCGGCCAGCTATCGAATGGCATCAACTACTCCTGAACTGCGAACGAGCCCGTTCGCAGTATAGCATCGGGCCCATCTGTGGCCCGGGCAAATGGTTGAAGAGCCTTAGCAGATGTTAGACTCTGCCAGTGACTCCCACGGGCGGCGCAGCATCGATCCTCGATGGCCTCAACGAGCCCCAGCGGGCGGCCGTGACCCACGGCGATGGGCCCCTCCTCATCCTTGCCGGGCCTGGCAGCGGCAAGACGCGGGTCATCGCTCACCGCATCGCCTGGCTTGTGACGGAAAGGGGCGTGCCTCCGTGGCGCATCCTCGCCGTCACCTTCACCAACAAGGCCGCCCGCGAGATGCGGGAGCGGGCGAGCCGCCTGCTCGGCGTCGAGAGCAGCGAACTGCATATGGGCACCTTCCATTCGATGTGCGCACGCTGGCTCCGCGCCGATGGCAGGAGCATCGGCATCAGCCCCGACTTTGTGATCTACGACGACGCCGACCAGGTTGGCCTCATGAAGCGGGTCCTCGAAGCGCTGGAGATCGACCCCCGCCGGTTCAGCCCCCGGTCCATCCTTTCTGCCATCTCCAACGCGAAGAGCGAGATGGTTGTTCCCGAGGAATACGCGCGGCGCGCGCACGACTACTTCGGTGAGGTGGTGGCGCGCGCCTACACGCGCTACCAGGAGGCGCTCCAGGGAGCTTCGGCCCTGGACTTCGACGACCTGCTCCTCGAAGCTGTCCGGCTCTTCCGGCAGTCTCCTGCCGCTCTCGAGAAGTACGCGGGGCGCTACCTGCACGTCCTCATCGACGAGTTCCAGGACACCAACCCGGTGCAATACGCGCTTGCCCGCCAGCTTGCCTCGCGCCACGGGAACATCTGCGTGGTCGGCGACCCCGACCAGAGCATCTATTCGTGGAGAGCGGCCGATATCCGCAACATCCTCAACTTCGAGCGCGACTTCGCGGGGTGCACGGTGTTCATGCTGGAGCAGAACTACCGTTCCACCCAGCCCATTCTCTCCGCCGCCGATGCCGTCATTGGCAGGAACCCGGACCGCAGACAGCGGCGGCTCTGGACCGAGCGCACGGGCGGCGACCACCTGGTCTTTCACGAAGCGTCGAGCGACGAGGGCGAGGCCGAATTCATCGCCCGCGAGATTGCGCGGCAGATTGACCGCGGCCGGCGCCCCGGCGACTTTGCCGTGATGTACCGGACGAACGCGCAGTCCCGGTCAATTGAAGAGGCGATGGTGCGGAACTCCCTCCCCTACCGGCTCATCGGGGGCGTGCGCTTCTACCAGCGCCGCGAGATAAAGGACCTTCTCGCCTACCTGCGCCTGCTGCACAACCGCCGCGACGAGGCGAGCCTGCTGCGGGTGATCAATGTCCCCGGGCGCGGCGTCGGCGAAACCACCGTGGGCCGGCTGCGCGAGCACGCCGCCCGCGAACGGATGGCCCTGTGGGATGCCTGCGAGGAGGTGGCGAAGGGCGTTGCCGTTCCCGGCGTGTCTGGCCGTCCCGCTGCTGCCGTGCGGGAGTTCGTGACCATGATGGAGCGGCTGCGCAGCCTGCGTGACGAGCCGCTCCCGCGTGTGCTGGGCGAGGTGCTGGAGGCGACAGGGTATGTCGCCTACCTCCGCGACGGCGCCGGCGAAGCCCCCGAGAGGATTGAGAACGTCGAGCAGTTGAGGGCGCTGATGAGCCAGTACGAACAGACTGCCGCCGCGATTCCCGACCTGGCGACCTTCCTGCAGGACGTCTCCCTTGTCGCTGATGTCGACGAGCTCGACGAGGGGGTCGACGCGGTCACGCTCATCACTCTGCACGCCGCCAAGGGGCTCGAATTCCCGGTGGTGTTCATTGCCGGCATGGAGGAGGGCCTCCTGCCCCATATCCGCTCGTACGATGACCCGCGCCAGATGGAGGAAGAGCGGCGGCTGGCCTACGTGGGCATCACCCGGGCGAAGGACCAGGTCTACCTCACCCGCGCCTACCGCCGCTTCATCATGGGCGGCCAGGGGTCGAACCCACCCTCGCGCTTCCTGGCCGATATCCCGCGGGAGCTCAGCCGCCCCTACTCAGCGGTGGCGGATGGCCCGGTGCGGACTCCCCCTGCCGGGACCCGCGAAGAGTTCCGGCCCGCTGCTGCCGCGTGGCAGGCCGGCGACCGTGTGGCCCACGCGAAGTTTGGCACGGGGACGGTGGTCAGCACGCAGCCCCGCAGCGGCGATATCGAGATCGTTGTGGCTTTCGAATCCGCGGGCGTACGCCGCCTGCTGCAGAGCTTTGCCCCCCTGGAGCGCGCATGAGCATCCACCCTCTCTTCCTCGTGCCCGGCTCGTGGGATGAATGGCGCGACTGGCTCGCCGCCCACGGCCCGGACATCGCCGGCATAGTCATTGGCCTCATTGTCATCCGGCTCGTCTTTCGCGGCGTGTTCGGGCGGTTCCTGCGCGAGGCCGCGAGCAGGGCCGCCAGGGCACGCCGCGAGGACCCGGAGGCCGTGCAGAAGCGCGCCGATACGCTCCTTTCGACGCTCGACTGGCTCTTCACGCTCTTCCTGCTCTTTGTTGGCCTTGCCCTTGTGCTCGACCAGTTCGACATCCAGGTCTCGGCGCTCATCGCCGGCGTCGGCGTCGCTGGCGTTGCCATCGGCCTCGGCACCCAGACCCTGATCAAGGACGTGATCAACGGCTTCTTCATTCTGGTGGAAGGCCAGTACGCCGTCGGGGATACCGTTTCGGTGGGCGGCGCTACCGGCGAGGTCATCGAGATCAACCCCCGGCGCACCGTGGTTCGCGATGCCGAAGGCAACCTCCACAGCATCCCGAACAGCGCCATCACGGTCGCGGTGAACCTTACGCCGTCTCTCTCGCGCCTCCGATTCGAGATCGAAGTCCCTGTCCGGGAAAGCGAAACGGCCCGGGCGCTCGTGGCCGATGTTGGGGCAGGGCTGTCCCGTGACATGGGCGACTCGCTCGCGGCCCCCCCGCGCATCGCCCTCCAGCGCATGGCGACGGATGCGGATGTCTGCATGACCGTAGTCGCCGAGGTGCGCCCCCAGGACCGCTGGGAGGTGGAGGTAGAGCTCCGGCGACGCCTCAAACGCCGTTTCGAGGCCGAAAAGGTAGACCTGGCCTTCCCGGTAGGGGGCGCGACCGTGCCGAGAGCTACGCCTGCTCCCTGAAACCCGGCCCCTCAGGGCCTCTTCGGCACCATTACCTTGCGCCGGAAGTAGCACACCTCTTCGCCGCGCTGATTGAAGCCGCGCGTCTCGACCGTGACGATGCCGCGGTCGCCGCTCGATGTCTCCTTCTTTTCGAGCACCGTGGTCTCGGCCCGGATGGTGTCGCCGTGGAAGGTCGGCTTCATGTGCTTGAGGCTCTCGATCTCCAGGTTGGCGATTGCCTTCCCCGAGACATCGGCCACGCTCATGCCCAGCACCAGTGAGTAGACGAAGTTGCCTACCACCACGTTCTGCTTGAACTGCGTCTCCTCCTCCGCGTACCAGCGGTCAGAATGGAGCGGGTGGTGGTTCATGGTCATGTCGCAGAAGAGGTGGTCCTCTGCCTCGGTGATCGTCTTGCTCGGCCAGTGCCGGTAGACGTCGCCGATTTCGAACTCCTCGTAGTAGCGGCCGAACTTGTCGCGCCCGTCGTGGACTGTCATCTCTTCTCCTCGTATCTCAGGGGACTGGGAGGCGAACCTCGCTGCCTAGACCGGGTACTCCCGCTGGAGCGCCCGGGCGATAACGATCTTCTGGATGTCGCTCGTGCCTTCGGCGATGACCATCAGGGGGGCATCGCGGTAGTACCGTTCGAGCGGCAGCTCCTTGCTGTAAGAAACGCCACCATGGATGCGCATCGCGTCGAGCACCACCTCCTGGCACATCTCCGTGGCGAAGAGCTTTGCCATCCCGGCATCGAGATCGCTCCGCAGGCCCGAGTCCTTCTTGCGGGCGGCATCGAATGTGAGCAGCCTGGCAGCCCGGATCTTCGTCGCCATCTCGGCCAGGCGGATCTGCTGGGCCTGGTGCTCGATGATGGGCCTGCCGAAGGCCACCCGAACCTGCGCGTAGCGGATCGCATCGTCGAAGGCTGCCTGGGCCAGCCCCACGCCGCGTCCCGCGACATTGATGCGCCCGACTTCGAGGCCGCTCATGACGTGCTGGAAACCAGACCCCTCCTTGCCGCCGAGGAGGGCGCTCGCGGGCACGCGAGCGTCGTCGAAAGAAAGCTCCGTCGTCTCCACGCCCTTGTAGCCGAGCTTGTCGAACTTCTTCCCAACGCTGAACCCGGCGATTCCGGGCTCGACCAGGAAGGCGCTCATGCCCCGGTGACGCGGCTCCGCGGTGGGGTCGGTCTTGGTCAGCGCCAGGTAGACGCCTGCGCGCTGTCCGTTCGTCACCCACATCTTCTGGCCGTTGATGACGTAGTCGTCGCCGTCGCGGCGGGCGGTCGTCTTGATCGCCTGGGCGTCGGAACCGGCGTCGGGCTCGGTGATGGTCAGCGCACAGCGGATTTCCGGCTCGACGAGGCGGGGCAGGAACTTCTGCCGCTGCTCTTCGGTGCCGTACTCGCTGATGGTGTAGCCGACGAGGACATGGGTGTTGATGATGCCCGCCAGGCTCATCCAGCCCCGCGCCAGCTCCATGCACACGCCCGCGTAGCATTCGAAGGAGAGGTCGAGGCCGCCGTACCGTTCGGGGATCTTGATGCCGAAGAGCCCCATCTCCGACATCCCCTTGACGAGGGGGTCGGGGTAGACGTCGGCGTGCTCGAACTCGCTTGCCTGGGGCTTCACCTCGCGGTCCACCCAGCGGCCCACGTTGGTGACGATCTCCCCGGCAATGGGGTCAAGAATGTCGGCGGCGAAATCACGGGCCATGGCGGGCCAGCACCTTTCTGCTTGGTCTGGAGGAGGTTGCGCCGCTCATTATCGGTGACCGCGGGCGCCAGCGGCCACGCCCGCCGTCGAGGCAGCCGCGGCCGGTACCAGGCTCAGGGGATGGACTTCAGCCCTTCGCGCGGGGCCCCCACCAGGATGGCCATGTTGCCATCGGGGTGGCGGTTCTCGTGCATGAGCTGGTGGCACTCGCCCGTCTGGTCGAACGGGAACACGCGCGAGAGGCAGGGGTCGATCTTCCCCGCCAGCACAAGGTCGTTGAACGCGTAGGCCTGTTCGTCGTTGGCGAAGTGCGAGCCCTGGAGCCGCTTCTGACGCATCCACAGGTAACGCAGGTCCACGTCGGCGTTGTAGCCGGTGGTGCCCGCGCAGATAACGACCATGCCGCCCGAATCGCAGACGAACACCGAGGTTGGGACTGTGTCCTGCCCCGGGTGTTCGAAGACAATGCGCGGGCTCTTCCGTTCGCCGAGGATGTCCCAGATGGCCTTGCCAAAGGCGCGCGCCCCGGCCGTGAACCCGTTCATCTCGGCGGTGCTTTCCCAGTGCGGCAGCCGCCCCCAGTGGTCGAAGTGCTTGCGGTTGATGCAGCCAGCCGCTCCCAGCTTCTTGCAGAAATCGAATTTCGATTCATTCGAGACCACGGCGATGGGCTTCGCGCCGAGGTTGGCGGCGATCTGAATGGCCATTGAGCCAAGGCCGCCGGCGCCGCCCCAGACAAGCACCACGTCGCCTTCGCGCACCGAGTGCGGCGGCCACCCGGTCAGCATGCGATAGGCGGTCGCCCCAACGAGCATGTAGGCGGCGGCGGCCTCCCAGGTGAGGTGCGATGGTTTCCGGGCGAGCTGGTGCGCCTGTACGCGCGTGAACTGCGCGAACGAGCCGTAGTTCGACTCGTATCCCCAGATGCGGAACGAAGGGCTAAACATCGGGTCCTCGCCCGCCAGGACCTCCGGGGCATGGATGTCCCACATGCCGCAGTGGACCACGACTTCGTCGCCCACCTTCCAGTTCTTCACGTTCTCGCCAACGGCGTAGACAATCCCCGAGGCGTCGGAGCCGCCGACGTGGAAGTCCTCCACCTCGCCACCCTTCTGGCGCGCGGCGATGACATCGACGGGAACCCCCCGCCCGGCCCAGACGTTGTTGTAGTTCACTCCCGCCGCCATCACATAGACGAGCGCCTCGTCGGGGCCTATCGATGGGGTCTCGATCACCTCGGGCTGGAACGCCGAACGCGGCTCACCAAAGCGCGACTGGCGGATGACCTGGGCGTGCATGCGCGCCGGGATGTGCCCGAGCGGGGGCGCCTCGCCCAGGGGGTAGAGGTTCTTAACGGTGTCCGTTGTCATTGAGCTCCTCAGGTGCGACATAAGCGCATCCCTTCGCAGGGCGACAGGGATCACGTCGCGGGCGATTGTACCCCGGCCCTATGGGCTGGTAAATCGAGGTGGACGGCCAGCCATAGGGCTCATCTATGGGTCTGTCAGGCCAGGGCCACCTCACGCCCATCGCGCGCGCTCCGGTAGCAGGCATCGACCACGCGGTGGGCGCCGAGCGCCGTTCGGAAGCCGGGGAACGCGGCCTGCCCGGTCTGTACGCACTGCAGAAACCGGTAGTCCTCCAGCATTCCCCGCGTCGCCAGCTGCAGCTCCACGTCATCGAGGCCGGCTATCTCCCGATATCTCTCGATCACCTTGTCCGCTGGGATCTCCACCTCCGGGCCGGAGCGCAGCTGGTAGCGGATGGGGCCTATGAAATCGTGTTCTGTGGCGAACCAGCCGCCTTCATAGAAGATTTCGAGCCTGCGGGTCGATGGCCTCTCGTCGATGGCGTGCCAGATTGAGCTGAGGGTGGTCTGCACTCCGCCCGCATGCTGGAAGGTCACGAGCGCCACATCCTCCACCCCCTCGTGCCCCGAGGTGAAGCGTGTATGGCAACGGACCTTCTCGACGTCACCAAAGAGCCAGTGAAAGAGGTCGATATCGTGGATTGAGTGCTCGATGAGCGTCCCGCCCCCGGCTTTCTGAACGTCGCCGCGCCAGGCACTTGCATAGTGGCCGCGGATGGGGAAGAACTGGTCGTCGCGGAGGTGCGCCGTCAGGAGCGGCCCGAGGGCCGGGTTCGACATCAACTCCTTTAGAACGGTGAATACGGGCGAATAGCGCAGGACCAGCCCGACCTGGTTGATGACCCTGGCTGCCTCCACCACCTGCACCATCTCCTCGACTTCGCTAAGCGAGCTTGCCAGGGGCTTTTCGCAGAACACCGCCAGGCCTCGGGCAGCGGCGTGCTTCACGAGGGCCGGGTGCTCGGAGGTCTCCGTGCAGATGTAAACGGCATTCAGGCCGGGGGCGCCGAGAACGTCTTCCGCCCGGTTGGTCACGACCTCGGCGGCAGTGATGGCCGCGAAGTCGTGCGCGCGCTGCAGCTCCCGGTCGCAAACGGCAATGTAGCGCGCGGGCGTGAGTTCGGTGCGTATCGCTCCGCGAAGGTTGCGGGAATGAAAACGGCCAATGAAGCCGCATCCGATCAGTCCGACGACGGGGTCTGGCAATGTGTGCTCGCAGGGTGGGATTTTGCGGGCATTTTACGTTGGGGTTGCCGCCGGTTGGCGAATGGCCCGCTGGCGCCGGTCATAGTGGCGCAAGGGCACGGATAACTTCATCCCGCCACCCCGCAAGGGACGTGCCCTGGCCGCTAACGGAAGAAATTCACCGGGGGCGCCAGTGTCATCTTCCGTTAGCGGCCACTTCTTTTTCGCCGGACGGGGCTCCGCCGCCCAACTTTGTCCGGTCTCCGAGCCCGTGCTATAGTCGCCACGTCCTTTAGGGACAGATTTCACAATCGGCGGGCGCGTGCTCTACGAATACGGCCACATCGGCATCCTCGTCATCGTCGCGCTGATCTTCCCGGTCGGGGCGCTGGTCACTTCGTGGGCGCTCCAGTTCGTCAACATCCGGCCCGCCAGCAAGCCCGACGTCGTCCGCGATGACACGTATGAATGCGGGGTTCGCACCGAGGGCCCCAGCCTCGTCCAGTTCAACTTCCGCTTCTACTACATCGCCCTCCTCTTCGTGATCTTCGATGTCGAGCTCGTCTTCCTGTTCCCGTGGGCGCTCGTCTTCGAGAAGATCGGCTGGGTTGGCTACCTGGAGGGCCTCGGCTTCATTGGCATCCTCTGCCTGGGCATCCTCTACGCCTGGCGCAAGCGCGCCCTGGAGTGGCGCTGATGACGCGGCAGTGGACCGGACCCGAAGTGGCCGCGATTGCGGAACGGCTCGTCCCGGGTTCGGTCGACCGCTCGACCCCGGTGGCCTGCTATCTCAGGCCCGAGAAGCTCGTCGAGGCAATGGGCGCCCTTCAGGCGGCCAGCGAGACGGACTTCGTTCACCTCACCAACCTCTGTGGCGTCGATTTCTGGGACCACTTCGAGGTTGTCTATCACGTTCAGTCGTTCGTTCAGAACGCGATTGCCTGCATCAAGGCCGATGTGCTCGACCGCGAACGGCCCGCCCTGCCCAGCGTTTGCCCGGTGTGGCGGGGCGCCTGGATGCAGGAGTGCGAGACGTATGACCTCTTCGGCATTCGCTTTGAAGGTCACCCGAACCTGCACCGCATCCTGCTCTGGGACGGCTACCCCGGCTGGCCGCTGCGCAAGGACTTCCTCTCCATGCCCGGTGGGCTGCAACCCGGGCTCGATGAGTTCTCGGGGACGAAGCGGCGCCTGCCCCCGCCGGTGAAGGTGGTCGAATGAGCGGCCTCATCAAGTCCGAGCCGTTCACGCTCAACATCGGGCCGCAGCATCCGTCGACCCACGGCGTTTTCCGAATCAAGGTGAAGGTCGACGGCGAGCGCATCGTCGATGCCGAGATGGTGATGGGCTACCTCCACCGGGCGATGGAGAAGCTCGCCGAAGAGCGCACATACACCCAGAACATCCCCTTCACCGACCGCACTGACTACCTCGCGAGCATGTCCAACAACCTTGGCTATGTGCTCGCGGTCGAAAAGCTGGCCGGGATCAACGTCCCCGAACGGGGGAACGCCATCCGCGTGATCATGGCCGAACTCCAGCGCATCGCGAGCCACTGCATGGCTGTCGGGGCGTTCACCAATGACACAGGCGCCTGGCAAACCCCGGTGATGTGGTGCTTCCGCGAACGCGAGCGCGTCCTCGACCTGTTCGAGATGACCAGCGGCGCGCGGCTCACCTGCAACTACATGCGCATCGGCGGAGTCGCCTTCGACCTGCCGAAGGAATTCGAGCCTGCAACGCGCAGGCTGCTGGCCGACCTCCCCGGTTTCATCGATGAGATTGAAGGCCTGCTGGCGGGCAACGAGATCTTCCTGGCGCGCACCCGCGGCGTAGGTGCGCTCAGCGCCGAGACCGCCACCAACTTCAGCCTGAGTGGGCCGATGCTCCGCGGAAGCGGCATCGCCTGGGACATCCGCAAGGCCGACCCCTACTGCGGCTACGAAAAGTACGACTTCCAGATCCCCATCGGCTACCAGGGCGACGCCTTCGACCGCTTCATCGTGCGGCTCGAAGAGATGCGCCAGAGCGTGAAGATAGTGCAGCAGGCGCTCGATGCGCTCCCCGGCGGGCCCCACAGCACGCAGGTGCCCCTCGCCCTCCGTCCCCCGGCCGGCGAGGCGTACGCCCGTGTGGAAGGCCCCCGCGGCGAGCTGGGCTACTACGTGGTTAGCGACGAGGGCCCTTCGCCCTACCGATTCCACATCCGCCCGCCTTCGTTCATCAATCTCAGCGCCCTGAAAGAGATGACCGTCGGGGGCACGGTGGCCGACGCCATCGTCGTGCTGGGCTCCATCGACATCGTGGTGGGGGAGATTGACCGCTGATGCACCCGTTCCTCATCACCGATAACTGGTACGACCTGCGCGACCTCGGGAACCTCTCTGGCAGGTTGCTGGAGCTGCTCGACGATGCGCTTCCCTTCGGCGTCGTGTACGTCCTTGCCGCACTCATCGGCTTTGCCGCCAGCTTCCTCATCTTCGTGCTGCCATCTCAGCTGATTGTCGGGGTCTACGGCGAGCGCAAGCTCATCGGGCGCATCCAGTCGCGCTACGGCCCCAACCGCGTCGGCCCGTTCGGGTTGCTTCAGCCCGTCGCCGATGCCATCAAGCTCATGCAGAAAGAGGCGCTCACGCCGAAGACGGCCGATCGCGCCCTCATGTACCTGGCGCCGATAGTCTTCGTGGCCCCCTGCGTGCTGCTTTTCGCCGTTATCCCGTTCGGGCCGAACATGGTGTTCGCCGATATCCCGGTGGCCATCCTCTACTTCCTGGCCGTCTCTTCCATCCCCGTCCTGACGACCTTCATGGCCGGGTGGAGCCACAACAACAAGTACAGCCTCTTCGGGGCCATGCGTGTCGTTGCCATGACGATCAGCTATGAACTGCCGCTGGTCCTGGGGATGCTGGGCGTGGTGCTGTTCACCGGCACGCTGGCGCTGCAGGGCACCGTGCTCTGGCAGAAGGAGCTGGACATCTGGCTGGTATTCCTCCAGCCGATTGCCTTCGCGATCTTCTTCATCAGCGCCAGTGCCGAGCTGAACCGCACTCCCACCGACATCGCCGAGGCCGAGTCCGAGATCGTGGCCGGCTACCTCACCGAGTACTCGGGGATGAAGTGGGGCCTCTTCTACGGCATGGACATCGGCTATGCCATTGCCGCCGCGGCGTTCGGGGTCACTGTCTTCCTCGGCGGGTGGACGCTCTTCGGTCTCGAAAAGTGGGTGCCCCCCTGGATCATCTTCATCGGCAAGACGCACCTCTTCTACTTCCTCTTCATCTGGACGCGGGGCACGCTCCCGCGGCTCCGCATCGACCAGCTCATGACCTTCGCGTGGAAGTTCATGCTTCCCATCGCCCTGCTCAACCTTGCCCTGGTGGCAACGGAGCGGATGTTCTGGATTGAGCAGGAGGCGGACGACTCCATCGTCTACGCCTTCGCGATCATCAACATCATTGCCGCGGCGGCGGCCGTCTACGGCTGGTCGCGCGCGCTGGGATACCGGCCCGAGGAGACCCCCCTGCGGCCGCGCCTGGTGAGCGAGGCAGGGGGCTTCGTTCCCCTGGAATCGGGCGGAGAGGGCGCGACATAGTATGGAAGGCTTTGGTGTCAGTCTCGCATTCTGGATCCTGACCGGTGTCACGCTGGTGGCCGCGCTGGGCGTACTCGCTTCGCGCAACCTCCTTCACGCTGTCCTCTTCCTCATCCTCCTGTTCGTTGGCATGGCCGGGTACTTCGTCCTGCTGTCGGCTGACTTCCTGGCCATGGCGCAGGTGATCATCTACGTGGGTGCGATCGCCGTGCTGGTGCTCTTCGCGGTGCTCCTCACGCCCCGGGCGGGGCGCAACAACGGAGAGACGCGGATGTTCCTCCCCGCGCTCCTTCTCTGCGGCACGCTCCTGGCCATCATCCTGTTTGTCATCACCGACACGAGATGGGCGGTGGCCGATGAGTCGCCCTCCGTGACGGCGGCCGACCTGGGGGAGGCCCTTCTCTCCCGCTGGGTGCTCCCCTTCGAGCTCGCTTCGGTGCTGCTCACCGTTGCCCTCGTGGGCTCGATCATGCTCGTCCGCTCGCGCGAGGAAGAAGCGGAGGACGCAGTCTGATGACTCCCGGGCTCGAACACTTCCTCACCGTCGGAGCAATCCTCTTCTGCCTCGGGCTCACCATCGCCCTGAGCAAGCGGAACGCCATTGGCGTGCTGATGGGCATCGAGATCATGCTCAACGCCGTCAACCTGACGCTCCTCTCCTTTGCGCGCTTTGGTGTGGGTCACGGCCCCGTCACCGGCCAGGCCTTCGTCGTCTTCATCATCACAGTGGCGGCCGCCGAAGCTGCGGTCGCCCTCGCTCTTGCCGTCTCCGTGTACCGCAACCGCGACACGATCGACGTCGACAAGATGAACCTGCTGAGGTCGTAGCCGCATGTGGGTGGAGCTAATGAAAGTGAAGAACGGATACGCCGCCGAAACCTGGCGCGAGCTCTTCGCGGCCGAGGGGCTCGCGCTGCGCATCATCCCGCCCATCGGGCGCGGCGAGTCCGCCTCGATGCTTGATGAGCGCACGCTCTACGTGCCCACCGGCAAGTCCCACGTCGCCCAAGAAATCATGAGGAAGATCTAGCCGATGCCGTTCCTCGAAGCCGCCGCAGCGAAATCGCCCACCATCGACGAGTGGCTCCTGTGGGCGATCCTCGCAAGCCCGTTGACGGCGTGGGCCCTGATTGCGCTGTACTTCCGCAGGCTCCCCGCGGTGGCGGGCTATCTCGCCATTGCCGGCATCGGCATCTCCTGTGTCATCAGCTTCGTGACGCTCTTCAATGTGATCGACGCCGACGGCGCCATCGCCCAGCACACGCACGAGTGGTTCACCGCTGGCGATGTCGTGGTCAACCTCGGCGTTCGCGTCGATGGGCTGACCGCCGTGATGCTCGTTGTGGTCACGAGCGTCTCGCTCCTTGTCCAGGTCTACTCGACGGGCTACATGGCCGGCGATGCGGGTTATGGCCGCTACTTCGCCCACATGTGCCTCTTCACCACCTCGATGCTCGGCCTGGTGCTCGCCGACAACCTCTTCATGCTCTTCATCTTCTGGGAGCTGGTGGGCCTGAGCAGCTACCTGCTCATCGGGTTCTGGTTCCACAAGCCGAGCGCAGCCGCTGCCGCGAAAAAGGCCTTCATCGTCACGCGCATTGGCGACCTCGGGCTGCTTGCCGCCCTGCTGCTCATCTGGTCCCGCGCGGGGACGTTCGACATCGCCGGCATCCACCACTGGGCGGCCAGCGGCGAGGCCTCGGACAAGATCGTGACGCTCTTCGCGCTCGGCATCTTCGCCGGCGCCGCAGGCAAGAGCGCCCAGTTCCCGCTCCATGTCTGGCTCCCCGATGCGATGGAAGGCCCGACGCCTGTCTCTGCCCTCATCCATGCCGCCACCATGGTGGCGGCCGGCGTTTACCTGGTGGCGCGCTTCTTCCCCGTCTTCGAAGTGTCGGCCGATGCAAGCGAGGTTGTGGCCTGGATCGGCGCCGCCACGGCGCTCATCGCCGCCACCATCGCGCTCGTGCAAACGGACCTGAAGCGGGTGCTCGCCTACTCCACCGTGAGCCAGCTCGGCTACATGATGCTCGCCCTTGGCGCCCTTGGGTACGTGGCCGCCATCTTCCACCTCTTCACGCACGCCTTCTTCAAGGCGCTCCTCTTCCTCGGCAGCGGTTCGGTGAACCACGGAACGAATACCTTCGACATGCGCAAGATGGGCGGCCTGCGCAAGAAGATGCCGGTGACCTTCTGGACGTTTGTCATTGGCTCGCTCAGCCTGGCCGGCATCTTCCCCCTGGCCGGGTTCTGGTCGAAGGACGAGATCCTGCTCGATGCATGGCGCTACGACCGCGCGCTCTGGTTCATGGCCGCCACCGTCGCCTTCATGACCGCGTTCTACATGTTCCGCGCCATCTTTCTCACCTTCTTTGGCGAGTACAAAGGGGGCGAGCCGGTCGACCACCACGACCCGGACAACCACTTCCACGGCGACCCTGCGCACCCGCACGAGTCGCCCTGGCCGATGCGCGCGCCGCTGCTCATCCTCGCTGTCCCGGCCGTCCTCGCCGGGCTCTTCAACGTCAACCACGACTTCGGTGACTTCATCAACCACGCCCTCCCGGAGCTCCCGCACCACGACGAAAGCACCTTCGAATGGGGTATCGCGCTAAGCTCGCTCGGCCTTGCGCTGGCCGGGATCGGGCTCGCCTGGGCCATCTACTTCAAGCGCTGGGTGGCGTCGGCATCGCTGCGCGAGGTCTTCCTGCCGCTCGCCGGCGTCTTTGAGCGCAAGTACTTCCTCGATGACATCTACGAGGACATCTTCGTTCGCGGCATCTTCCACCGTGGCTGGAACCGGCTTCTCGAATTGAACGACCGCTACGTCATCGAAGGCGTGGTGAATGGCAGCGGAAGGCTCGTGCGGGGAGTTAGTAACGGCCTGCGCCCCATCCAGAACGGTCTCCTGCAGACCTACGGCCTCGGCTTCGCCGCAGGCGTCATCATCTTCGTGCTCGCCGTGTTCGCGGCGAATCCGCTGTAGGAGGCGGCCTTTGGAACTGACCGCTCTCGTCTTCCTCCCTGCGGCGGCCGCGATCCTCGTTCTCCTCCTCCCTGCCCGGCAGGAACACCTGGCGAAATATGTGGCGCTGGCGGGTTCGGTGGCGGCCCTGGCCCTTTCGCTGTGGCTCTTCTTCAGCTTTGATGTGGACCAGGGCGGATACCAGTTCACTGAGCGGCGGGAGTGGGTCGATCTCGGCGCCTTCAACCTGCAGTACTTCCTCGGGGTCGACGGCCTCTCGATGCCACTGGTGGTGCTCACCACGTTCCTGACCACCGCCTCGGTGCTCGTCTCGTTCAGCGTTACCCACAGGCAGCGCCTCTACTACGCGCTCCTCCTGGTGCTGGCCACCTCGGTGCTGGGTGTCTTCACGGCGCTCGACTTCATGCTCTTCTTCCTCTTCTGGGAGCTTGAGCTCTTCCCGATGTACCTCCTCATTTCGATCTGGGGGTCGGGGAGGAAGGAATACTCGGCCACGAAGTTCGTGCTATACACCATCGCCGGCTCGGCGTTCATGCTCGTGGGCATCCTCACGCTCGCATTCAGCGCGAGCACGTTCGATATCCAGGTGCTTGGCCAGTCCTCCTTCCAGGACACCGTGCTGCCGCTGAGCTGGGTCTTCCTGTTCCTCTTCATTGGCTTCGCGGTCAAGCTGCCAATGGTGCCGGTGCATACGTGGCTTCCCGACGCGCACAGCGACGCGCCCACCGCCGTATCCGTGATGCTCGCAGGCGTGCTCCTCAAAATGGGTGGCTACGGCATCATCCGCATGTGCGTGACGATCCTCCCCGGCGAAGCCGATGACCTGAGCGTCTGGATGGCGGGCGCAGGGGCTGTCAGCGTCCTTTACGGCGCCTTCGTAACCCTGAGACAGACCGATGTGAAACGCCTCATCGCCTACTCTTCGGTGAGCCACATGGGGCTTGTGCTGCTCGGCGTGGCTGCCCTTGGCAACACCGGTATGGTTGGCGCCACCTACCAGATGGTCGCGCATGGCCTCATCACCGGGCTCCTCTTCGTGTGCGTGGGGCTCATGTACGAGCGAACGCACACGCGCGAAATCGCTCGCCTCGGGGGCCTGGCCCGCCAGATGCCGCTAATAGCGACCGGGCTCGTGTTCGCCGCGTTCGGCAGCCTCGGGCTGCCCGCCCTGGCCGGCTTCATCGCCGAGGTGATGGTCTTCATCGGCTCCTTCGAGGAGTTCGAGTGGGCGGCGCTCATGGCCATTTTCGGTGCGGTTCTTTCCGCCGGCTACATGCTCTGGATGCTGCAACGGGTCGTCTTTGGGCCGGTTCGGCCGGAATGGAACGGCCTCACCGACCAGCGCCACTGGTGGGAGCATTCTGTGGTGCTCATGCTCGCGGCGCTCATCATCCTGCTGGGCCTTTACCCGCCGCTTCTCACCGACGTCATCAACCCGGCAATCGACTCCATCGTCCTGAGGGTGGGCGCGTGAACGGCATCGACCTCGTAGGACCGCAGTTCGCCGTTCTCATCGCCGCCGGCCTGGCGCTCGTCGTCGATGCTGTCCTTCCCCGGCAGCGGCGCCTGATACCGTTCGTCGCCCTCGCTGGCCTTGCTCTTTCCGTGGCCTGGTCTATCTCCTGGGTGGCGCGCGACGACTACCAGACCGCTTTCGGCGGGACGCTGGTTCTCGACCGGTACGCCGTCTTCTTCTACTTCGTCTTTGCTGGCATCGCCGCTGCCGTGGTGCTCGCCTCCATCGAGTGGGTAGAGCGCGAGGGCCGCGGCCAGGCGGAGTACTACGCCCTCGTGCTGGCGAGCACGGCCGGGTTCATGTTCCTGGCGTCGTCGCGCGACCTGATCAGCATCTTCATTGCACTCGAGCTCTCTTCTATCCCCCAGTACATCCTTGCCGGCTGGGGCAAGGACGAACGCTCCAGCGAAGCCGGCCTCAAGTACCTCCTGCTCGGGGCCATCGCTTCGGCGGTGCTCCTTTACGGCATGGCCCTGCTCTACGGCTTCACCCGAACCACCGAACTGGGCGGGATCGCCGACGCCGTTGCTGCCGGTGGCGATGCGAACAGATCGCTGCTCATCCTCGCCGTCGCGCTCGTGATCGCCGGGTTCGGCTTCAAGATGGCCGTCGTGCCCTTCCAGATGTGGGTTCCCGACGTCTACCAGGGGGCTCCCACGCCCGTTGCCGCCTATCTCTCCGTGGGGTCAAAGGGGGCGGCCTTCGCCGTCGTCACGCGGCTCTTCTTCGAAGGCCTTGGCCCCGGCGTGGCCAGCGACGACTGGTCGATGATCTTCGCTGTTGTGGCCGCAGTCTCGATGACGTTCGGCAACGTGATGGCGATCGCCCAGACCGATATCAAACGCTTGCTCGGGTATTCGTCCATAGCCCAGGCGGGGAACATCATGGTCGGCCTGGCCGCCATCTCCGTGGCCGGCGAGGAGTTCGTCCTCGGCGCGAGCGGAGTCATCTTCTTCGTCGCGGCCTACGCTTTCACCAACCTTGGCGCCTTCATCGCTGTGGTCGCCATTTCGCAACGGATAGGCAGCGACCGCATCGCCGATTACGCCGGCATGTGGAAGCGCTCCCCGGCCCTTGCCGGGGTGCTGGCGCTCTGCCTGGTCTCCCTGACCGGGATCCCGCCCACAGCCGGCTTCTGGGCCAAGCTGTATGTCTTCAACTCCGCCATCCGCGCCGACATGGCGTGGCTCGTCATCATCGGCGTCCTCAACAGCCTGGTTTCCGCCTACTACTACCTTGGGATAGCGAAGACGATGTTCGTGGCCCAGCCGGCGGAAGAGGCCACTTTCCGGCCGCCGCTCACGCTCAGCATCTCGCTGGGCGTGGCGGCAGCGGGCGTGCTCGCCCTCGGCCTCATCCCGGGGCCGGTGCTTTCGGCCGCCCACGACGCCGCCGAGACGCTGGCGCTGGTCTACTAGGACGCCATGGGCGCCTACGACATCTCAATCGAGGTCGCGGTCGAAACGAACGCCATCGACATAAGAGAGCTCCGGGCGCTCTCCGAAAAGGTCATGTCGGGCGAAAACGTCGCCGCCGGCACCGCGCTTGCCGTAATCATCACGGACGATGAAGAGATGCGGCGCATGAATCGCGAGTTCCTCGGCATCGACGAGCCGACCGACGTCCTTTCGTTTCCCGATGAGGCCAATGATTTCGTGCAGGGAGTCGCCGACGAGCCGCTGCTGGGGGACATCGCCATTGCGCTCCCCACGGCGGAAAGGCAGGCCCGGGCCGCCGGGCACCCGCTGGCGGCAGAGCTCGCCCACCTGCTGGTGCACGGGATCCTTCACCTGTGTGGATACGACCACGTTGACAGTGTGGAAGACGAGGCGAACATGCGGGCCCGCGAGGAGCATTACCTTGGCGACCTGGGGCTGGCGCACAGCCACTGAGGCCCGCGCCCGGCAGTTCGTGACTGCTGCACATCTGTTCTATAATCGGGCTACTCCAGGCGATTGAGGGACCGGTGCTTTACGGGAAATGGCGCCCGCGCGGCTTCGATGAGGTGGTCGGGCAGGAACACATTGTGACCACGCTTCGAAACGCGCTCGCAACGGGCCAGGTCGCCCACGCCTACCTGTTCAGCGGTCCACGGGGCACCGGCAAGACCACCACCGCCCGCATCGTGGCGCGCGCCCTCAACTGCCTCGACCTGCGCAACGGCGAACCGTGCAACCGGTGCGCTCCCTGTGTGGCCATCCTCAAGGGCTCTGCCCTCGACCTCATCGAGATGGATGCCGCCAGCAATCGCGGCATCGACGATATCCGCGACCTCCGCGAGAAGATCGCCTTTGCGCCGAGCGACCTTCAGCGCAAGGTTTACCTCCTCGATGAGGTTCACATGCTCACCGATGGCGCCTTCAACGCGCTTCTGAAGACACTGGAGGAGCCGCCGCCGCACGCCTTCTTCATCCTCGCCACCACTGAGCTGCACAAAGTCCCGGCCACAATCGTCTCTCGCTGCCAGCGGTACGACTTCCACCGTGTCCCCAACTCGGCCATCGTTGAGCGCCTGCGCTTCATCGCCGGCGAGGAGGGCTTTTCGGTCCCTGACGAGGGCCTCCTTGCGATCGCTATCCAGGCCCGGGGCGGCATGCGCGACGCAATCACGCTCCTCGAACAGGTGGTAGCCAGGTATGGCATGGCGCCGTCGACCGATGATGTCCTCGCTGCCCTCGGGATGGTCCACGACAAACGCAGCGAGGCCCTGGCCGTCGCCCTGGTGGAGGAGGATCTCGGCGCCGCGCTCGCGATTGCCCGGCAGGTTGCCGATGACGGCGTCGACATCGCCCGCTTCACGCGCGAGACGATAGACGTCCTGCGAGACACGCTCCTCAAGGTGCTGGGCGCCCCGCGCCCCGAAAGCCCGCAGCACGATGCGGCCGCGCGCGTTGCCTCGCTCGCGCTGGAGCGCGGCGCCAGCCCGCCACGCCTTGCCGCGAGCATCGCCGACCTGGCGAAGGCCGATTTCCGGCTCGACCCGGCGAATCCCGTGCCGCTTGAAATCGCCTGCGCGACGGCCATCCTCGGTCCGGGGACGTCCGCGGCACCGGCGGCCCCCTCGGCGGGCAGCGCTCCGCGCGCGGTCCAAAGGGCCAGGCCGGGCCCGGGGCAGGCCGCCGCTGCTGGCCCGGCCGACGCCGCTCTTTCTGCTGAGGAGGCGTTCATGCGCGAGCTGTATGAGCGCTGCCGCACGGCCAACACGGTCCTCGGCGCCTGGCTCAACGGCTCATGCGAGGTGATCGCCATCGGCCAGGAAGACCTGGA
>JAANMX010001258.1_pt1 | contig 29246 bp, 30 predicted proteins | sample 7279681 | NCBI WGS metagenome assembly JAANMX01 (sample SAMN14094542, study PRJNA606508) | bioreactor metagenome | isolation source: A lab-scale SPAN reactor treating ammonium-rich wastewater day 351 | place: Ireland: Galway | collected 2018-01-01 | reverse complement strand
TTCGGGACCACGCTCCAGCCGGTGGTCGCGCTCGGTGAGCCCGACGTCGCGCCAGACCTTGCGGAGTTCCTGCTGGGCCGATTCGGACGCCCGGTCGGGCATCCGCGGCGGGCGTCGCCGGTCTCCGCCACGGGCCTCGAACACCAGCGACGACAACACCGCCGCCAGCTGGGGCGCGGTCAGCCCGTCGAACACCCCGGCCCGGATGCACTCGGCGCCGACCAGGTCGAGTTCGGAGTAGATCCGGGCGAGCATGCGCCCGGCGTCCGTCACCTCGGTGCCGCCCGCGGCGAGATAGCCCAGCGATTCCAGCACCGAACAGATCCGGTCGAACTTCACGGCAATGGTGTTGGTGCGCCGGTCGGCCTGGCGCTGCAGACCGGCGTTGTCGCGTTCCAGCCGCAGCGCCTGCTCGGCCCAGCGGGCGTGGTTCTCCCGGTCGGGACAGCCGTGGCACGGATGCGCCTTCAGCCGGCGCCGCAGTTCGGCGATCCGGTCGGCCACCTCGGCGTCCATGACGCTCGGCCGGTAGCGGGCCTGCGAGAGGTCGAGTTCGGCCAGCTTCGACCGGAACGCCGCCGACAGGTTGCGCCGGGACGCCGGCTGCCGGGGGTCGAAGTGCTTCGGGACCCGCATCCTGCCGGCCACCACCGGCGGGGTCGGGAAGTCGACCAGGGACAGCCGCTTCAGCTGCCGCTCCTGCGTCATCACCATCGGCTGCGGATCGCCCTTGGCCAGCCCCGGATCGACCACCACCGCCCAGCCGGTGTGCCGTCCGGCCGGCACCCGCAGGATGTCGCCGGGCCGCAGTTCGAGCAGGACACCCAGCGCCTCGGCGCGGCGGTCGGCACGCCGGCTGCGGGCCGCCTCGGCCTCCAGCGCCGAGATCTCGGCGCGCAGCCGCGCGTATTCGGCGAAGTCGCCGCGGTCGCAGCCGGCCTGCGCCAGGTAGCCGGCGATCTGCTCGTTGTTGCGGGCGATGGTGCGGGCCAGGCCGACCACGCCCCGGTCGGACTGGTACTGCGCGAACGACTGCTCCAGCAGCACCCGGGCCCGCTCCCGGCCCACCGAACCGACCAGGTTGACCGCCATGTTGTAGGTCGGCGCGAACGACGAGCGCAGCGGGTAGGTGCGCCGGGACGCCAGCCCCGCGACGGCGCGCGGGTCCATCCCGGTCTGCCACAGCACCACGGCGTGGCCCTCGACGTCGATGCCGCGGCGTCCGGCGCGTCCGGTGAGCTGGGTGTACTCCCCCGGCGTGATCTGGGCGTGGCTCTCGCCGTTGAATTTGACCAGCCGTTCCAGCACGACGCTGCGGGCCGGCATGTTGATGCCCAACGCGAGGGTCTCGGTGGCAAACACCACCTTCACCAGGCCGCGGACGAACGCCTCCTCGACGCACTCCTTGAAGGCCGGCAGCAGCCCGGCGTGGTGGGCGGCGATGCCGTTGCGGAAGGCCGCCAGGAAGCTGCCGTAGTCGAGCGCCTCCAGGTCGGAGGGCGCCAGTCCCTCGACGTGCGCGGCCGCGATCGCCTCGAGCTCGCGGCGTTCGGCGGCGTTGGTGAGCCGCAGCCCGGAGTGCATCAGCTGGCCGACCGCGGCGTCGCAGCCGGCCCGGCTGAAGATGAAGAAGATGGCCGGCAGCAGGCCCTCGGCGTCCAGCCGCTCGACGGTGGCGTCCCGGCGCGGCACCAGCGACGACCGCGGCTGCCTCTTCTCGATGGCGCCGCGGACGCGGCGGCTACGCAGCTTGCGGGAGTCGTCGCGGACGGTGCGGGACTCCTCCTTGGCCAGCCGCAGCAACTCGGGGTTGACGTCGGCCTGGCCGGCCGGCAACGGCGTGGCGGTGGGCGCCTCGTCGGCGAACAGGTCGTAGAGCCGGCGCCCGGCCATCACGTGCTGGAACAGCGGCACGGGGCGCCGCTCGGAGACGACGATCTTCACGTCGCCCCGCACCTCGTCGAGCCAGGCGCCGAACTCCTCGGCGTTGCTGACCGTGGCCGACAGCGACACCACCTGGACGGACTCGGCCAGCCCGATGATCACCTCTTCCCAGACCGCGCCGCGGAACCGGTCGGCGAGGTAGTGCACCTCGTCCATCACCACGAAGCCGAGCGAGCGCAGGGTCGAGGAGTTGGCGTAGATCATGTTGCGCAGCACCTCGGTGGTCATCACCACCACCGGCGCCTCGCCGTTGACGGTGACGTCGCCGGTCAGCAGGCCGACGTTCTCAGGCCCGTGCCGCTCGACCAGGTCGTGGTACTTCTGGTTGCTGAGCGCCTTGATCGGGGTGGTGTAGAAGCACTTGACGCCCCGTGCCAACGCCAGGAAGACCGCGAACTCCCCCACCACCGTCTTGCCGGCGCCGGTCGGGGCGGCCACCAGGACGCCGGACCCCGCCTCGACGTGGCCGCAGGCCTCGCGCTGGTAGGCGTCCAGGGGAAAGCCGTAGCCGGCGGCGAAGGCCGTCAGCAGCGTGCCGGTGTCGGTGCTCATCGCCGCCAACCTACCGCCCCGCTGAACCGTGGGGACGGGTTCCGCCGCTTGACGACGTTCGACCTCGTCATCCCGAGCTTGACTCGGGATCCCAGCCGACACCTGCGTTTCGCTACCGAAGATCCCGGCTTGCACCGGGATGACGTGGGTGGCGGCTCAACGGGGAGAACCGTCCCCGCGGTTCAGGCCAGGACGTGCAGCGCCTTCGCCACCGACGTCACGGTCAGCGGGACGTCGCCCAGCGCCTCGCCGTCGCCGCTGCCGATCAACCCATCGCCGTCCACGACGACCTCGGACGCCCGGAACCGCTCGACCGCCGGGTGGGTCACGAAACCGCCGGTGTACAGGCTGGGCAGCAGCCGCAGCAGCGTCGTCCGGCCGACGGGGTGGATGACGGTGACGTCGAGCAGCCCGTCGTGCAGGTCGGCGCCCGGGGCGGCCCGCATGCCGCCGCCGAAGAACTCGGCGTTGGCGACGAAGATGGCCATCGAGTCCAGTTCGCGGTCCGTGCCGTCGACCCGCAACCGGTAGCGCAACGGGCTGAAGGTGCGCAGTTCGGCCAGCGCCGACACCGCGTAGGCGATCGGACCCAGGCCGACGCGCATCCCGGCGGTACGCAGCGCGACCCGGGAGTCGAAGCCGGTGGACACCACGCAGCCCACCCAGCGCCGGCCGCCGTCCGGCTTCGTCACCCGGGCCAGGTCCACCGCGCGAGTGGTGCCGCGGGTGAGTGCGGCGATGGCGTCCCGGATCCGCAGCGGCAACCCCAGGCCCCGGCACAGGTCGTTGCCCGTCCCGGCGGGCAGGACGCCGAGCGGTACCGCGGTCGCGGCGCAGGCGTTCAGACCCAGGTGCGCCATGCCGTCCCCGCCCATCACCAGCAGGACGTCGGCCTCCGCCGCCGCCTCACGACAGGACGCCTCGGCGTGCTCGGCGTCCATGGCCTCCACGATCCGCAGCGCGGTGGCGGGCAGCGATGCCCGCAGCACGTCGGCGACGGTCGGCAGGATGCGCCGGGCGCGACCACGTCCGGCGGTGGGGTTGACCACCAGGTCGAAGCGCCGCGCGCCGGTACTCACGTGGCCGCGAGTTCCGCGGCCGCCTTGCGCGCCTTCCGCTTGTCGTTGAAGCGGCAGATCAGCTCGGCGGCGACGAACAGCAGCGACATCGGGATCGCCAGCGCCAGCATCGAGAACGGGTCGGTGGACGGCGTGGCGGCCGCGCCGAAGACGAAGGTCCCGAAGATCACGTAGGTGCGCGCCTTGGCCAGCTGCGCCGCGGTCAGCACGCCGACCAGGTTGGCCCCCACCACGACCACGGGCATCAGGAAGCCGAGCCCGAAGACCACCATCAGCTGCAGCATCAACTCGAGGAATTTGTCGATCTCGATCAGGTTGGTGATCGGCACCGACTGCGGCGTGAACGACATCAGCACCGAGATGCCCTGGGGCAGCACCAGGTAGCCGACCGCCACGCCGGCCAGGAAGAGCGGCAGCGCGACGCTGAGGAAGATCAGCGCCCAGCGCTTCTCCTTCGCCAGCAGCGCCGGCACGATGTAGGCCCAGATCTGGTACAGCCAGATCGGCGAGGCCAGCACCAGCCCGCCGACCCCGCAGATCTTCAGCGCCAGGGACAACGGGGAGGTGACCCCGGACAACACCATCTGCGTGCTGAGTTCGGGGTTGGTCTCGCTGAGGATATCGCGGGCCTGCAGCCAGGGCTGGGCCAAGAACACGTACGCCTGGTTGTAGAAGACCGCGACGACGATCATGCCGAGCACGATCCAGACCAGGGAGAACAGCACGCGGTAGCGCAGTTCACGCAGGTGGTCGCCGAGCGACATCACCCCGTCCGGCGATGTGGGGGGCGGTTTGAGCCACCCGAGGCTGAAGCGTCGGGCCACCGTCGATCAGGCCTGCTGGCCCTTGTCCTTCGGGTCGGGGACGATCTCACCCTCGTGCACGACGCCCCCGGGCTCGGACGCCGGGGCCGGCGGCACCGCCGGCGGAGGGTCGGACTTCTTCAGCGCCGAGGTCTCTTCCTTGAACTCGCGGATCGCCTTGCCGGCGTTCTTGCCCGCGTTCGCGAGCCGACTGCCGCCGAATACCAGGAGGGCGATGATGGCCAGGATGACCCATTCCATACCGCCGGGCAGGCCGAACATGCTCTGTGCACTCCTTCGTTGCGGATAACGCGGCGAGTCTACCCAGTGCCGGGGATCTCGATCTGCGCGACCAGATCGGCCAGCTCCTCGGCACGCTTGCCCAACATCTGCAGTTCGCTGAACAGATCGGACGCCTTGTGCGCCAGCCAGACCGCATACGAGGCCATGGTGATCAGCCCGGCGAGCCCGATGCCGAGGAAGATCCACACCCACACCATGGAAGGGAGACTAGCGAAGATCAGCGCGGCGTATAGAGCGCCAGCGCTTCGGACGCCGCGGCCCGGGCCGACTCGGCCGCCTCGGGGGGCTCCACCGAAACCACCTCGGGTCCGAGGCGGAGCAGCAGCGAACGCAGCCAGGCCGGGTCGGCTACCAGCAACTCGATCCGCCAGCCGGCGTCCGTGGACTCCACCGAGCGCACCGGGTAGTACTCGCTGATCCAGCGGGCCTCGTCGGTTACGGTCAGGGCCACCAGCGCGGCCTCGGGTCGGACCTCCAGCCAGCCGCCGTCGAAGGGTGGCGGCTCGCCGCGGTCGGCGACCCCGTCCTGCGCCGCCTCGACGGCCGTGATCCGGTCGAGCCGGAAGGTGCGCCAGTCGTCCCGGTCGCGGCTCCAACCCTCCAGGTACACGTAGCCGTCGCGCACGCTGAGCCGGTGCGGCTCAACCACCGGGGTGGTGGTCTCCGCGCGGGTCAGGCCGTCGTAGCTGAGCCGGACGGCCTCGCCGGCGGCGATCGCTCCGGCCAGCCGTTCCCGGATCGCGCTCTCCGAGGTGGCGACGGCGAATCCGACCCGGTGACTCTCCTGCGCCCCGGCGACCTTCGACAGCTTGGCCAGCGCCGAATCGACCGCCTCGCCGGCCACACCCCCGGTGACCTCGCGGACGGCCCGCAGCGCGACGATCAGGCTGGTCACCTCCTCGATGGTGAACCGCATCGGACGGGACAGGTAGTCGGCGTTGCTGAGGCTGATCCGGCCGTGTTCCTCGACGGCGTCCATGTCGATGTCGATCAGGTCGCCGGGCATCCCGCCGGGCAGGCCGACGAACCACAGCACCTCCAGGTCGGCCAGCAGCCGGCGCTGGGTCACCCCGAACGCCGCGGCGGTCTCGGCCAGGTCGGCGTCCGGATGGGCCTGCAGGTAGGGCACCAGCGCGAGCAGCCGGGACACCTGGTCCATCGAGGTACTCATGGCGCCGCCACCTCCGCCAGCCGTTCGATCACCCGCGTGCGCACCGCGACGGGTTCCAGCACCAGCACGGCCGGCCCGTGGCCGCAGACCTCGGTGACGAAGTCCCGGTCGTTGGTGTACGGCACGCGCCAGGCCGTGAAACCGGGCGGCAGCCCGGCGGGAGACTCGACCGGGATGCCGCGGCGCCGCAGGTCGGGCGCGGAGTCGCCGCGGATCGCCACCAGCGCGTGCGCGGTCGGTGGTGCCGGCTCCAGCGAGCGGGTGAGCGCGGCCGGATCGACGTCGTCGGGCAGCACGTAGGAGCCGGGCTTGCCGACCGGCTTGGGGGCGTCCTCGATCCGGGCGAGCTTGAACATCCGGGGAGCCTGACGGGTGCGGTCGAGTCCCGCCAGGTACCACGACCCGCGCCGGTAGGTGAGCAGCCACGGCTCCACCTCACGGGGGACGCCGCGGTAGCCGAACGCGACCCTGGTCCTGGTCATCGTGGCTTGCCAGAGCGGTTCGAAGGCTGGCTCCTTGGCGCCGATGCGGGGACTGATGCCACTCAGCCGGGAGGCGTCCGGGTCGACCCCGGCGGCGCGCAGCTTGGCCAGCGCGCTCACCGTGCGTTCGGCGATGGTGGCGGTCCCCCAGACCTGGCTGGCCAGGCCGAGCGCCGTCGCCTCGGCGGCGGTGAAGTCGATCGGGGGCAGTTCGAAGTCCTGACGGCGGATCCGGTAGCCGACCTCGTCGGGGAACAGCGGCGAGTTGCTGCCGGTCTCGACCGGGACGCCCATCGCCCGCAGATCGTCCTTGTCCCGCTCGAAGGTGCGTTCGAAGGCGGCGTCGGACAGTCCCGCGTAGCCCTCGACGACCTCCCGGATGTGGTTCTTGTCCAGGAAGCGGCGGGCCATCAGCAGGCAGATGGCGAGGTTCATGATGCGCTCGGATTTGCGTGGCGCCATCGTTCCTCCTGCCTGCCTGGGGTCGTCGTGAGGTTATCAACGCGCCGCGCGCAATCCTGCGAGAATCGCGGCATGGCCGGCCGGTTCGCCCCCTCCCCCACCTCGGATCTCCATCTGGGGAATCTGCGGACGGCGCTGGTCGCCTGGCTGCTCGCCCGCGGCTCGGGCCGGCGGTTCCTGCTGCGCATCGAGGACCTGGACACCCAGCGGGTCGCCGCGGCGCCCGAGGTGGCCGCCCGGCAGCTCGCCGACCTGGCGGCGATCGGGCTGGACTTCGACGGTGAGGTTGCCTGGCAGTCGCGACGGCTGCCGGGCTATGCCGAGGCGGTGACCCGGCTGGACACCTACGAGTGCTTCTGCACCCGGCGCGAGATCGCCGAGGCGGCGTCCGCCCCGCACGACGACGGCTACCGCCCCTACCCCGGCACCTGCCTGCGGCTGTCGGAGGCCGAGCGGACGCGCCGGCGCCGGGAGCGTCCGCCGGCGACCCGGGTGCGGGCCGCGGGCGCCGTCCAGACGGTCACCGACCTGTGGGCCGGCGAGGTCACCGGGGCCGTCGACGACTTCGTGGTCGTCCGCAACGACGGGGTGCCCGCCTACAACCTGGCGGTGGTCGTGGACGACATCGCCCAGGGCGTCGACCAGGTGGTGCGCGGCGACGATCTGCTGTCGAGCTCGCCGCGGCAGGCGTGGCTGACCCGCCGGCTGGGCGGGGCCGTGCCGCGGTACGCGCACGTCCCCCTGGCGGTCAATGTCCACGGCAGGCGGCTGGCGAAGCGAGACGGCGCGGTCACGCTCGCCGAGCTGACCCGCGCCGGCGTGACGCCGGCGCAGGTGCTCAACCGGCTGGCCCACTCGCTCGACCTGGCCGGACCGGACGAACCGGTGACTGCCAGGCAACTACTCGAACGCTTCGACCCGGCGGAACTGCCGCGCGAGCCGTGGGTGGTGCGGTAGCCCGATCGCTCCGCTCACTTCAGCATCCACTCGTCCGTGGTGTAGTCCGTGCGGCCGTCGGCGGCGGTGAAGTCGGTGAAGGTGTAGACCCGAAGGTAGGTGCGTCCGCTGAACACGTAGGTCTTCACCCACACGTACTTGGTCGCCCAGCTGTAGCCGTAGGTGGCACGTTCCCACCCGTCGCCCATGGAGGTGGCGCGCTTGGTGCCCCAGTCGCAGTCGGTGGGCGAGCACTTGCCGAACGGACGCAGGGTGAAGTAGCTCTGGCCACCGGTGCAGTTGCCGTTGCTGTCGCAGCGGCGGACGTCGTCGCACACGAACACGACATTGACCCGGGTCAAAGCCCTGGTGTTCGGGTCGATGTTGCTCCAGTTGCCGGCCATCGGCTGTGCCGCGCACAGCGCGTGGGCGGGGGACGCCGCGGCGACCGAGACGCCGACCGCGCCGGACAGCGCCATCAGCAGGGCGACGCACAGCTGCAGGAACCGCTGCCGAGGGCTGGTGGTGGGGGTGATGGTCATGGGCGTTCCCTTCGATCATGGCCGCCACGGAGAGGCGAGCCGATGCCCCGAAGGACCGGCCGACCGGCGTCGGTGATACCGCAGCCGCGTGAGTATTCCTACCCAGCGGCTCGGCCGGGACGCCGAAGCGGCGGACGTCCGATACGGCCGGGAGAACCGTCTCCGGCGAGCGGATCTCGCTTCGCGGGGACGGTTCCGAAACGTGCGAGTTTCGAACGAAACAGAACCGTCCCCTGGATCCGTCGCGTGAAGAGGGGCGATGCGAATCTCGAACGAAAAGAACCGTCCCCGGCGTCCGGTGTCAGCCCTGGGGGGCGGCGTACAGGATGTCGACGACGTAGACGACGGTGTCGCCGGCCTCGACCGGCGGGTTGTTGCTGCCCTTCGGGTAGCCGTCGGCGGGCGGCAGGACCAGCAGCACCCGCTGGCCCACCCGCTTGCCGACCAGCCCCTTCTGCCAGCCCGGGATGGTGCTGGACAGCAGGCCGCCGTCGATGGCGCCCATCTTGTCCTCGATCACCTTGCCGGTCTTCCAGGAGACGCCGAGGTAGTGCACCGCGATCAGGTCCTTGGCGCCCACCTTGCGGCCGGTGCCGGCGGTCAGCGGCTGGGCGACCATCTTCGCGGGCGGATCGGCCTTGGGAATGGTGATGGCCACCTTGCCATCGGTCTCGGTGACGGCCGGCAGCCCGGCGGGCGGCGTGATCGGATTGCCGGTCGGGCCGCTGAGGATCGTGTCGATGATGTCGATGACGAAGATCAGCGTGTCGCCGACCTTGATATCGCCCTTGCCGCCTGCGGAGTCGTAGCCGTCCGAGCCGGGCATGGCGACCAGGACGCGACTGCCGACCTTCTGGTTCTCCAGCGCCTTCCGGAATCCGGGCACCACGCCGTCCAGGCTGAACTCGGCCGCCGTCTTGCCGAAGTTGCCGTCGAAGACCTTGCCGGTCCGCCCGTTGACGCCCTGGTAGAACACCTTCACGTAGGCCGGGTTGACCACCGCACCGTCACCCTTGGTCATCACCTTGACCCGGGTCTGGTCGATCGCCCACGGCGCCTTCACCGTCACGGTCGGCGTGTCGCCGAACTTGGGGTTCTTGACGGTGGTCCCGTCCAGGCTGGTGGCCGGCTTGATCGTCGCCGTGGGGGACGCGCTGGGCGAGGTCGACGCGGACGCCGACGGGCTGGCCTCCGAGGGGGCGGCGGACGGCGCCGCGGACTGCCCACAGGCGGTGACGGTCAACAGGGCGGCAGCGCAGAGCGTGACGGCTGCGGTCTTGGCGGCGGCGAAAGGCACCCCCCGACTGTAGTCGAACCCCTTCGAAGGCGAGGCCGGCGCCCGCGGCGGCTCAGCAGTCGGGCTCGACGACCCCACATACCGAGCCGGCCGGCGAGCCGTCGGGTCGTCCGGTGACGCGTCCGAGCAGCGTCCGGAAGGTCCGCGCCTCGTCGGGGTCGAGCGCGCCGAGCACCATGCGCTCCACCTCGGCGAGGCGGGCGACGGCGTCGGTGTGCACCCGGCTGCCGGCGTCGGTCAGGTCGATCAGCCGGGCGCGCCGGTCCTGCGGATCGGGACGGCGGACGACGAGGCCGTCCGCCTCGAGCTCGTCGAGCAGATACGTCATGACGGTGCGGTCGATGCCGAGCGCCTCGGCGAGCTTGGCCTGGCTGCCACACCCCCCGCCCGCGGTGATGGCGAGCACCTGGAAGCCGCGATGCCCACCGGTGACGTCGCCCACCGCCTCGCGTGCCGAGCCGAGGTACGTGCGCAGCAGGGTACCGAGCGACCAGCCGAAGTCGACTGCCCCGTCCTCGTTGTGCGGCTGCGTCATGGCCACAGTGTAGTCCGCCTCGGCATATGATCGTCTTGCACGATGATCTATGTTTCAGATTATATTGGTGACACCACATCTTCAGGAGGCCCACATGTCCACGCTGTTCCGTCTCGATGCCAGCATCCGCACCGCCGGCTCGGTCACCCGCACCGTCGCCGACACGCTCGAATCCACCATCGCCGGCGAGTCCGGCGACCTCACCGTGATCCGCCGCGACGTCGGCCGGCACCCGGTTGCCTCCGACGTCTGGCCGGTCAGTGCGATCGCCGGTCACGTGCCCGCGTCCGACCGGACGCCGGAGCAGCTCGCGGCGCTGCAGGTCGCCGCCGACCTCGGCGACGAGCTCAGCCAGGCCGACGTGCTGCTGTTCGCCGTCCCGTTGTACAACTTCGGCGTCGCCCAGGGCTTCAAGACCTGGTTCGACGTGACCGCCACCGATCCGCGCTTCGGCCCCGGCCGGACGCCGCTCGCCGGCCGGCCCGCGTTCCTGGTCACCGCGCGCGGCGGTGGCTACGGCCCCGGCACCCCGCGCGAGGGCTGGGACCACTCGACCGGCTGGCTGCGCCGCGTCCTCGGCGACGTCTGGCGGCTCGACCTGCGGGTCATCGAGGCCGAGTTCACCCTGGCCGAGGTGACCCCGCAGATGGCCGCGCTGCGCGAGGCGGCCAAGCAGCAGGTGGCGGACGCCCACGCGGCGGCCGCCGCGGGTGCCCGCTCGGTGGCCCGGCAACTCGCCGCCGCGGCCTGATCGGGGTGCGGCTCTCGGTCACACGTCCGAGATCCCGGCGTTCGAGCCGGGATGACGGAAACTGCATGACCAAGCACGTCATCCCGGTCACACGTCCGAGATCCCGGCGTTCGAGCCGGGATGACGGAAACTGCATGACCAAGCACGTCATCCCGGTCACGCGTCCGAGATCCCGGCGTTCGCCGGGATGACAGGAAACCGCAGGACCAAGCACGTCATCCCGGCGGACGCCGGGATCTCACCCCCGAGAAGGCGACGCGAGCGCCTCGACCACGGCGTCCACGGCCTCGTCGGCGACGGCGAAGGGGTCGGGCAGCTTGACCGCCCGGTCTCCGCGCCCGCCGGCGCCATCGGGCAGGTCGTGCGCGGTGAACTGGACCCAGTCCACCGTGTAGGGCCGCCGCTCCTGGCGAGCGGTGCGGATCAGCCGGCCGCGCAGCACCGCCCGGGTGTCGGGCGGCGGCGTCACCAGCGCGCGCCCGACGGCGTCCGGGTCGGTCAGCCGGGACGCCGCGCCGCGCCCCTCGAGCAGCCGGAACAGTCCCCGGGGCGTGCCGTCGGCGGCTCGGGTGAGTTCGTGGAAGGCCAGGTCCACCTGAGCCAGCCGCCGGTCCGACCAGGCGAGCCCACGCGCGTCGGCGTAGCGGCGCAGCAGCGCCCGCTTGGTCACCCACTCGACCTCGCCGTCCAGGTCGTCCTCGGCGCCGGCCTCCAGCAGGTCGAGCACCCGCTCCCAGCGGGCGGCGATCGGGGTCTCCCCGGTTGCCGCCAGGTACTCGCGCTGGATGTCCAGGGCCCCGATGGTGCGCCCCGAGACCAACGTCAGCACCGCGCGTGGATCCTGCGCGACCGCCCGCAGCGCACCCGCCACATCGGCCAGTTCCAGTGCGGGCACGGCCGGCCCGGCACCGGTAGACGCCGCCTCGACGGCGTCCAGGACGGCCAGCAGCGAGCCGACCTTCAGCGCCGCGGACGGCTCGGAACAGTTCGAGTCACCGGAGATCACATGCAGCCGGCGGAACCGGCTCGGGTCGGCCAACGGCTCGTCGCGGGTGTTGATCAGCGGACGCGAGCGGGTGGTCATCGACGACAACTCGTCGTGCAGCACCTCGGCCCGCTGGCTGATCGCGAAGCCGTCCGGGCTCCACCGTCCGCTGCCGCAGAGCACCTGCCGGGTGACCAGGAACGGGGTGAGCACCGCCGCCAGCCCGGGCAGATCGAGCGCGCGCGGAATGCAGTAGTTCTCGTGGCAGCCGTAGGAGTTGCCGTGCGCGTCGACGTTGTTCTTCAGCAGCCGGATGTCGATGGGCTCGCCGGCGTCCGCACCCTCGGCCTCGGCCCGTTGCGCCAGCGCGACCAGCAGCTCGTCGCCGGCGCGTTCGTGCACCAGCAGGTCGTCAAGGTTCGCGCACTCGGGGGTGGCGTACTCGGGATGCGAGCCGACGTCGAGGTACATCCGGCCCCCGTTGGGCAGGAACACGTTCGAGCTGGCGTACTGCCGCTCCAGCGGCGTGAACAGCCGCTGCGCCGCCTCGCCGCCGCTGATCCGGACGCCGCGCGCGCCGTCCGGCTTGCGGGCGGCCAGGCCGTACTCGGTCTCGACCCCGACGATCCGGCGCATCAGCCGACACCACCGGACGTCCGCCGCGGCGGGGGCAGCAGCCGTGGGCGAGCGCCCACTACAACCCCGCCAGATCCAGCAGCGCACCCAGTTCCTCGGAGGTCAGCTCGCGCAGCTCCCCCACCTTCAGCCGGCCCAGCTTCACCGGCCCGACCGCCGTCCGGGTGAGCCGCCGGACGGGGTGTCCGACCGCGTCGAACATCCGCCGGACGATCCGGTTGCGGCCCTCGTGCAGCACTACCTGGACGATGCTGCGGGTGCCGCCGCGCTGGATCAGCTTCACCTCGTCGGGCCGGACCGGGCCGTCCTCGAGGACGATGCCGCGGCCCAGCTTGCGCAGGGTGACGTTCTCGATGACGCCCTCGATCTCGGCCACGTAGGTCTTGCTGATCTCGTGCGACGGGTGCGCCATCCGCTGGGCGAAGTCGCCGTCGTTGGTGATCAACAGCAGCCCCTCGGTGGGCGTGTCCAGGCGTCCGACATGGAACAGCCCGTCCTTCGTACGACGGCCCAGGTAGTCGGCGATGGTCGTCCGGCCCTGCGGGTCATCCATGGTGGAGACCACGCCGCGGGGCTTGTGGAACATCAGGTAGAGCTGCCGGCGCGGCGGCGGGATCCGGGCGCCGTCCACCCGGATCACGTCGCGCATCGGATCGACCCGGACGCCCTGCTCGGCGATCGTCCGCCCGTTGACCTGGACCATGCCGTCGGCGATCAGCTCCTCGCAGTGTCGCCGGGAGCCGAGCCCCGCCGCGGCCAGCACCTTCTGCAGCCGGATGCCCTCGTTCATCGGGTGGTCTCCTCGTCGGCGCGCTCGCTGGTCGGGTCTGTGGAAACCTCGTCGGTTGAGCCTGTCGAAACCTCGGTGGACTGCCCCACCTGCGAGGTCTCGACGAGCTCGACCGGCGCGTTGGTGGCGCCGGTGGACGCGCGCAGCTCGGCTTCCAGGGTGGCGGCGTCCGGCAGCAGCGGGGCGATCGGAGGCAGGTCGTCCAGGCCGCTCAGCCCCAGCCGCTCCAGGAAGTGCCCGGTGGTGCCGAACAGCATCGCCCCGGTCTCGGCGTCCCGGTCGACCTCCTGGACGAGGTCGCGGGTGACCAGGGTGCGCAGGACGCCGTCGACGTTCACCCCGCGCACGGCGGAGACCCGCCCGCGCGAGATGGGCTGCAGATAGGCGATCACGGCCAGGGTCTCGAGCGCGGCCTGGGAGAGCCGGGCATGCTGGCCCTCGACCAGCCAGGCGCCGATCAGGTCGGCGTGCTCGGCCCGCGTCCAGTACCGCCAGCCCCCGCCGACGTTGCGCAACTCAAAGCCGCGCCTGGTTTCGTCGTAGAACCGGGCGAGTTCGGCCAGGGCGTCCTCGACCACCTCGACCGGCGCCCGGACGGCCTGCGCCAGCTCCGCGGCCGGCAGCGGCTCGGTGGCCATCAGCAGCAGCGCCTCCAGCGGCGCGACGATCGCGGCGGCGTCCGGGGTCTCGGGCGACGGCTCGAAGGTCTCCAGGCCGGGCAACTGCACCGGTCCCGGCGAAGACTCCGCGGCCCCGGCCGGCTCCGCCTCGGACCGCGCAGTCTTGGACGGCTCCGTCTCGGACGGCTCAGTCATCGGCAGCCTCCTGGCCGTGATCGGTGTCGAATTCGGCGGAGATCTCGATCGAGTCCGCCTCGCCGGCGACCCACCGTACTCGTAACTCACCCAGCGGCGTGAGCTGTTCGAAGGACACGGCCCGCTCCCGGAACAACTCCAGCAGCGCCAGGAAGCGGGCCACCACGACCAGCCGCTCGCCGGCGTCCGCGATCAGGTCGCGGAAGCTGGCCGCCCCGCGGTCGCGCAGCATCGCCACCACCAGTTCGGCCTGCTCGCGCACGCTCACCTTCGCCTGATGGAGGTGACTCAGCGACACCTGCTCGGCCGGCTCCGGGGTGAGTGCGCGGGCCGCCAGCCAGGCCAGCTGGTCGGCGGTCGCGGTGAACCGCAGCTCGGGCAGCAGCGCCCGGAACTGCTCCTCCAGCCCGCCCGGACGCGGGAACCGGCGGTCCTGCACGGCCAGGGTGCCGGCGATCCACCGGCTGACCTCTTTGAACGCCCGGTACTGCAGCAGCCGGGCGAACAGCAGGTCGCGGGCCTCGAGCAGGGCCAGGTCCTCGGCGTCCTCCACCTCGCCCTGCGGCAACAGCCGTGCGGCCTTCAGGTCGAGCAGGGTGGCGGCCACCACGATGAACTGGCTGGTCTGTTCCAGGTCCCAGCGGCCGGCGCCCTGCTGCTCCTGCCCGGCCCTCAGGTGGGCGATGAACTCGTCGGTGACCACCGACAGGGCCACCTCGGTGATGTCCAGCCGGTGCCGCGAGATCAGCTGCAGCAGCAGGTCGAACGGCCCCTCGAAGTTGGCCAGGTGAACGGTGAAACCCGGGACGGCCTCCGTGCCGGCGGACGTCACGATGCGTCGAGCTGCCTGATCAGGTCGGATTCCTCGCCGTTGGCGTCCAGATCGGCCACCGCCAGCGCCACCGCCGCCCGGACGATCCGGCCCCGGTCGACCGCGATGCCGTGCAGGGCGCGCAGGTTGAGCCGGGCCTGTTCCAGGGCGAGCAGTTCGGCGGCGCTGACGTAGACGGTGATCTTCTCGTCGTGTTTCACCCGGCCGGAGTGGCGCAGGCCGGCGTCCGAGACCGGGTCGGTGGCCCGGAACAGTTCCTGGGCGCCGGGGAGCGCTACGCGCCGGGGCATCGGTCCAGCACCTCCCGCGCCAGCATCCGGTAGGCGGTGGCCCCCGGCGAGGTGGTGGCGTAGGTGGTGATCGGCTCGCCGGCGACCGTGGTCTCGGGGAATTTGATCGTCCGCCGGATGACGGTGTGGAAGACCTTCTCGCCGAAGGCCTGGACGACCCGGTCGAGCACCTCGCGGGAGTGCACGGTGCGGGCGTCGTACATGGTGCCGAGAATGCCGAGGATCCCGAGCTCGGGGTTGAGCCGGTCCTGCACCTTGCCGATGGTGTCGTTGAGCAGGGCGAGGCCGCGCAGCGCGAAGAACTCGCACTCCAGCGGCATCAGGACACGGTCGGCGGCCGTCAGCGCGTTCACCGTCAACAGCCCGAGCGAGGGCGCACAGTCGATCAGGATGATGTCGTATTCGCCGCGCACCTGGGCCAGCACCCGCTTCAGGGTCTGTTCGCGGGCCACCTCGGAGACCAGTTGCACCTCGGCGGCGGACAGGTCGATGTTCGCCGGCAGGATGTCGAGGCCCTCCACCACCGACTCGGTGATGATGTCGTGGACGTCGTGGTCGCGGGTGAGCAGCAGGTTGTAGATGCTGGTCTCCAGGGTGTGCGGGTTGATCCCGAGACCGACCGACAGCGAGCCCTGCGGATCGAAGTCGACCAGCAGCACCCGGCGTCCGGTCTCGGCCAGCGCGGCGCCCAGGTTGATCGTCGTGGTGGTCTTGCCCACGCCGCCCTTCTGGTTGCACATCGCGATGATCAGCGCGCGCCGGCTGCCCTGCGGCGGCGGTGGCGGCTCGGGCAGGTCGGGCAGCGGGCGTCCGGTGGGCCCGAGGATGGGTCCGGTGTCGGTGTCGGGCTCGGCCTCGAACAGGGCCGGGGTCTCGATGCGGGTGTCGGTCACGGAACCTCCAAGTGTCGACAAAGAGGCTAATACCCTTCCGTGGATCCGGCGGACGCGGCACGCCGTCCGAGCCCACGGCCGCGGCGACCCGACTCCCCCGCCCGGGCCCCGGCACGCCGTCCTAGACCCGGCACGCCGCCCCGACCCCATGCGCTCCCCTGACTATCCAGCGCTCCCGAATGTCCGGGAGCGCTGGATAGTCAGGGGGAGCTGTTCGTGGGCGGGCCGTTGACAGCGACCGAGCCAGCCGATTAGCGTGGCGGTACGGGAATAGTAACGCGCGTTACAAGCGAATGGTAAGAGTTGATCCGAGTTCCACCCCCAGGGGTACGGCGCTGATTTGGCGCGCCGGTACACAATCCTGGAAGTGGACTCATCGCAATATTTTTGCGCGCTTCCATACGAATCCGCGGAACATTTCAAAGAACGACGCGGTTCAATGAAGAGAGGACCCAGAAATGACCGAATCAAACGGTGCGTCCCGGCGCGCCCTCCCGCTGGGCGCCGGTGGCGCCACCCTCGGTGGCGCCGTCCTCGGCCTCGGCGCCGACCGCGCCCAAGCCACGCCGATCGCCGGACCCGGCGGGCGTCGGGGCCTGCCCAGCCTCCGCCCCGAGTACCACCTCAGCGTCCCGGACAACTGGAAGAACGACCCCCAGCGACCGATCTTCGTCGACGGGCAGTACCTGTACTACTACCTGTACAACGCCGACTACCTGGCCGGCGGCGGGGGCACGGCCTGGCGGCTGGCAACCACCCGCGACCACGTCAAATTCCGCGATCGCGGCGTGGCCATCCCGAAGAACACCAACGCCAACGGTGACTGCTGGTCGGGCAGCCTGGTCGTCGACACCCATGGCACCGCCGGCTACGGCAAGGGCGCGGTGATCGCCCTGGTCACCCAGGCACCCGAGGGCAAACAGGCGCAATACCTCTGGTACTCCACCAACGGCGGTCGCTCGTTCAAACCGGGCGGTTCCGCGCCGGTGCTGCCCAACCCAGGCGTCCACGACTTCCGCGATCCGAAGGTGATCTGGGACGCCCCGCGCAAGCGTTGGGCGATGGCCAATGCGGAGGGCCGGCGAATCGCGTTCTACTCCTCGCCCGACCTGAAGTCGTGGACCTACACCGGCGACTTCGAGCGGACCGACATCGGCGTGCTGGAATGCCCGGACCTCTTCCAGATGACCGCCGAGGACGGCACCGCGCACTGGGTGCTCGGGGTCAGCGCGAACGGAAAGGGCCGCGACCTGCCGGCCACCTATGCCTACTGGACGGGCAGCTTCGACGGCGCCCGCTTCACCACCGACCACGACGAACCGCAGTGGCTGGACTGGGGATACGACTTCTACGGCGCCGTGACCTATCCGCACCACGATCGCGCCGGGCGCGAGGATCCGCGACTCCGGCGGGCGATCGGCTGGGCGAACTTCTGGGACTATCCGCACAACGCACTGACCGTGCTCACCGACGGCTACAACGGCGACGACATGATCGTGCGCGAGCTGCGGCTGCGCGGCACGAAGGGCGACTACTACCTCGCCTCGGCGCCACCCGCGGCGCTGCACGACTACGTCACCCGGACGCATCGCCTCGGCGACGTCGCCCTGAACGGGACACGGGATCTCGCCCTCGAGTCATCGGCCTACGAGATCTCCTGCGAGCTCCGCTGGGCGGCCGGCATCGAGCCGAACGCCGGGTTCGAGGTCTGCCGGATGCCGGGCGGCGGACGCCATGTCGCGGTCGGCGCCTACGTTCCGGCACCGTACGCCTACGTCAACCGGCGTCCCACGATGAGCCCGGCCGGTGGCGAGTCGAAGACCCCGTTCGATGCGTCGTCGCGGCGGCTGCGGCTGCGCATCCTGGTCGACCGGACCAGCGTGGAACTGTTCGTCGGCGACGGACGCCACGTGCACTCGCACCGCGTCTTCCCCTTCCCCGGCGACAACCGGATCCGGATGTACGCGCACGACGGCGGAGCGACCTTCGCCGGTCTCACCGTCCGCGAACTCGAGGTCCGCTGATCCGAGTCGAGACGTCCCGGCGAAGCAGGCGCCCGGGACGGCAGGCGCCCGGGACCGGCGGCGCGGGCGCCCCGGGCACCGACGCGTCCGCCGTTGGCCGATGTTCCCAAGGCACTTGACGCTCCGGACGAAACCTGCGTACCCTTCCGTTGTAACGCGCGTTACCTACGGATTCTCAAAGGCGGAGTTCCATGGCTCGTTCAAACCTCTCGGCCCGCAATCGGGTCACCATGAGCGATGTGGCGCGCGCGGCCGGAGTGAGCCGGACCACGGTGTCCTTCGTGCTCAACGACGGCGAACATGCCGGCAATGTGTCCGAGGCCACCAAGATCCGGGTCCGCGAGGCGGCCAGTGAACTCGGCTACCGTCCGGACGCCCGGGCACGCGCCCTGGCGGCCCAGTCCACCGACTGGTACGGACTGCTCACCGAGATCGTGACGTCCCCGTTCGGCAGCCACCTCGTCCAAGGGGCCCAGAACGAGGCGTGGCGGCAGCAGCGGTTTCTGTTGATCGCCTCCGCCGATGGCGCGGAGTCGACGACGCGCCTGGACTTCGAGCAGCGAGCGGTGGAGAAGTTGCTGGAGCAGCGCGTGGGCGGCGTCCTGTACGCCGCCACGTGGCATCGGGCGGTCAGCGTGCCCGCTCTGCTGCGGGAGCTGCCCACCGTCCTGCTCAACTGCTTCGACACCGAGGGCGAGCTCCCCGGCATCGTTCCGGACGAGGTCAGCGGCGGGCGGCACGCCACCGAGCGGTTGATCCGGGCCGGCCATGAACGGATCGGGTACATCAACCTCGATCCGACCATTCCGGCGGGTATCGGCCGGTTGCAGGGGTGGCGCGATGCACACCTCGCTGCGGGCCTGACGCCGCACGACGACCTGATCGTCGACGGGGACGCCACCGCCGACGGCGGCTACGAGGCGGCTCAGGTACTGCTCGACCGCAGGGAACCGCCGACGGCGGTCTTCTGCGCCACGGACCGTATGGCCATGGGCGCATACGACGCCATCAAAGAACGCGGGTTGCGGATCCCCCACGACGTCGCCGTGGTCGGATTCGACAACCAGGAGGTGATCTCGGGCTATCTGAGGCCCCGGCTCACCACCGTCGCACTTCCGTTCGAGGAGATGGGCGCACTCGGCGTCCGGACCCTCGACGCAATCACATCGGGGCAGCCGAACATCGCCATGCGGCAACTGGTCGACTGCCCCTTGCTAGAACGCTGCTCGGTCTGACGCCAATCAACCTCCGGGCAGCAGTCCACATCCCTCCAACTTCAGAGATGAAGAGGAAGAGAAATACATCATGTCACGTCCACAACCGTGGAAGGCCCTGCGCCTGGCCGGGGTCGCCCTGGCCGTCAGCGCCCTGGCACTGGCCGGCTGCAGCCAGCCGGCACCACAGACGAGTTCGAGCGCACCGGCCTCGGACGGCAAGGACTATTCCGACGCGCTGCTCACGCTGCCGCGCGAGGACATGGGTACCTTCACCCGCAACTTCAACCCGTTCTCACCCAACGCGGCCCCGATGACCCAGCAGGCCATTTATGAGCCACTGCTGGTCTTCAGCGCGACCAGCGGCCAGAGCACTCCGTGGCTTGCCACCGAATGGAAGGTCGGCACCGACGGGAAGAGCGTCGAGTTCACCATTCGTCCCGGGGTGAAATGGTCGGACGGCAAGCCGCTGACCGCCGACGACGTCGTCTACACCTTCGAACTGCAGAAGAAGCTGCTGGGCGGCTACGAGTACGTCGACGAGATCAGCGCGCAGGGCGACAAGGTGCTCTTCACCTTCAACAAGCCCTACTCGCCGGCCCTGTTCGAGATCGGCCAGCACATCATCATTCCCAAGCACGTCTGGTCCGAGATCAAGGACCCCGCCAAGGCCACCAACGAGAAGCCGGTCGGCACCGGTCCGTACACCGAGATCGCCCGGTTCGCCGCGCAGTCGTTCGAGCTCGGCAAGAACCCCAACTACTGGCAGCCCGAGAAGCAGAAGATCGCGGGCATCAAGATGCTGGCCTTCTCGGGCAACGACGGGGCCAACCTGGCCGCGGTCAACGGCGACGTCGACTGGACCGACCAGTTCATGCCGAACATCGAGAAGACCTTCGTCAGCAAGGATCCCAATCACCGGCAGTTCTGGTTCCCGACGACCGGATCGATGATCAACTGGCAGCTCAACACCACCAAGGCGCCGTTCAACGATCCGGTGGTGCGCAAGGCGCTGAGCATGGCCGTCGACCGCGACCAGGTGACCAAGATCGGCATGAACGGCTACACCGGCCCCGCCGATTGCACGGGCCTTTCCGGCAGCTACGAGAAGTGGAAGAATCCCGCCGTCCGCGATAACTGCGAATGGACCAAGCTGAATGTCGAGAAGGCGAATCAGCTGCTCGACGAGGCCGGCTACACCAAGGACGCCGACGGCAGGCGGAAGCTCAAGGACGGCAAGCCGTTCGAGTTCAAGTTCTCGGTCGGCGCCACCTCCTCCGACTGGCTCTCGGTGGCGAACGTGGTCGCGCAGAACATGGACGCCATCGGCGTCACCGTGAAGGTGGATTCCCCCGACTGGGCCCAGGTGGTGGCCGGCTACGAGCAGGGTGACTTCGATTCGGGCATCGTCTGGTCGCCCAACGATCCCACGCCCTACAAGTACTTCGCGGCCATGATGAGCCCCCGGACGGTGAAGGCGGTCGGCAAGAAGGCCACCGAGAACTACCACCGGTTCGGCGACCCGCGGACCGACCCGCTGCTGGACGAGTTCACCGGCACCAGCGACGAGGCCGCGCAGACCGACGCCATCAACCGGCTGCAGCAACTCTTCGACGAGACCGCACCGGTGATTCCGCTGTTCCCCGGCCCGGAATGGGGTGCCTTCAACAGCCTCCGCTTCACCGGCTGGCCGACCGCCGAGAATCCGTACGCGAGCCTGAGCGCCCGCTCCCAGCAGACCGTGCTGGTCCTCACCACCCTGGAGCCCCGCAAGGGCTGACGCCACGACGAACCCGGTGGGCGCCACTGTCCCGGCGCCCACCGGCTCTCGCCTGCGCGTTTCCACACCACCACGTTGATCGGAGAGTCACGTGCGCTTCATTCTTCGCAGGATCGGGTTCTACCTGATCGCCTTCTGGGTGTCCATCACCCTCAACTTCCTGCTGCCCCGGTTCATGCCGGGCGATCCGATCTCTCGGATGCTGTCCCGCAGCCAGGACAAGATGACGGCCGAGCAGGTGCTGCAACTGCAGAAGCTGTTCGGTTTGGACGACCGGCCGATCCTCCAGCAGTACCTCAGCTACATCGGTGACGTCCTGACCGGAAACATGGGGGTGTCGATCTCCCGCTTTCCGACTCCGGTGTCCGAGGTCATCGCCTCGCAGATCGGCTGGACGCTGCTGCTCGGCGCCACGTCGCTGCTCATCGCGGCGCTGATCGGCAACCTGCTGGGCATCATCGCGGCCTGGCGCCGGGGCAGCCTGGTCGACTCGGCGCTGCCGCCGTTCCTGATCTTCATCGGCTCGTTCCCCTACTTCTGGCTCGCCATGGGGGCGCTCTACCTGTTCGGTGTCGTGCTCGGCTGGTTCCCGCTGCGGCACGCCTACGATTCCGAGCTGGACGCCGGCTTCAGCTGGGCGTTCATCAGCAGCGTCGGCTACCACCTGTTCCTGCCGGCCCTCACCATCGTGCTGGTCAGCATCGGCGGCTGGATGCTCGGCATGCGCAACACGATGATCGCCACCAACGCCGAGGACTACATCACGATGGCCGAGGCGAAGGGGCTCCGTTCGCGCCGGATCATGCTCCGCTACGCCGCCCGCAACGCGATGCTGCCGTCGGTGACCTCGTTCGGCATGGGCCTCGGCTTCGTCGTCGGCGGCGCCCTGCTGACCGAGACCGTGTTCGCCTATCCCGGCGTCGGCTACCAGCTGCTCACCGCGGTGCAGGGCCTGGACTACCCGTTGATGCAGGGCCTGTTCCTGATCATCACCGGCGCGGTGCTGCTGGCCAACCTGCTGGTCGACATCGTCTACGTCCGCCTCGACCCCCGCGTCCGCACTCACTGAGGGGCAATCATGTCTACACCAATCACGACTGCCACCACCGAAGCCGTCAAGCCGGCCCGTTTGTCGCGGCGTTCGCGGTCAGGCCTGCTGAACGGCCTGATGACCAACCGGAAGGCGATGATCGGAGCGATCATCCTGATCGTCTTCGTCCTGCTCGCGCTGCTCGCGCCCGTCCTGTTCCCCGGCAATCCGTCTCGAATCACGGCGTTGGCCTCCCAGGAGCCCTCGCTCGAGCACTGGCTGGGCACGACGGCGAAGGGTCAGGACGTCCTGGCCCTCACCGTCCACGGCTCCCGGATGTCGCTGTTCGTCGGCCTCGTCGCCGGGGTCCTGTCGACCATCATCGGCATCCTGGTCGGCCTCACCGCGGCCTACTTCGGCCGGGCCATCGACGAATCGCTCTCGGTGGTCACCAACATCTTCCTCCTCATCCCGGGCCTGCCCCTGCTGGTGATCCTGGCCGCCTTCATGCCGCCCGGCGTCGGCACGGTGATCTTCGTGCTGATCATCACCGGCTGGGCCGGCTCGGCACGCGTGCTGCGAAGCCAGGCGCTGTCGATCCGTTCCAAGGACTTCGTCGCCGCCTCACAGGTGACCGGCGAACGGGCCAGCTGGATCATGTGGCGCGAGATCCTGCCGAACATGGCGTCGGTGGTGATGGGCACCCTGCTGGGCTGCATCATCGGTGCCATCGGCGCCCAGGCGGGCCTGGAGTTCCTCGGTCTCGGCGACACCTCGACCGTCTCGTGGGGCACCAACCTGTACTGGGCGGGCAACGAGGGTGCGCTGCTGACCGGGAACTGGTGGGTGTTCCTGCCGTCCGGTGTCTGCATCGCTCTGGTCGCCTTCGCCCTGAGCCTGTTCAACTACGCCGTCGACGAGGTCACCAACCCGCGGCTGCGCACCGTCAAGAAGCGTGCCGTCAACGCACCGCTGTCCCGAACGGAGGACGCCAAATGAGCGATCGACTTCTCGAGATCGACGACCTCACCGTGCAGTACCGCGGCGACGTCCGCACCACGACGGCCGTCGACCATGTCACGTTCGGCATCTCCCCGGGCGAGATCTTCGGCCTCGCCGGTGAATCCGGCTGCGGCAAGTCGACCATCGCCAATACCATCCTGCGACTGCTGAAGTACCCGGCCGAGGTGGCCGGCGGCAGCATCCGCTTCGACGGCCGCGACGTGTTGTCGCTGAGCGGCGAAGAGTTGCGGCAGTTCCGCTGGCGCGAGGTGGCGATGGTCTTCCAGTCGGCGATGAACTCGCTCAACCCGGTGATCACGATCGGCGAGCAGATGCGCGACATCTTCACCGCGCATCTCGACGTCAGCCGCACCGAGGCGGACAAGCGCTGCGGCGAGTTGCTCGAAATGGTGCAGATCGACCGCAACCGGCTCAAGTCCTACCCCCATCAGCTGTCCGGCGGCATGCGGCAGCGGGTGGTGATCGCGATGGCTGTCGCGCTCCGTCCGCGGATGCTGATCCTGGATGAGCCGACCACCGCGCTGGACGTCGTGGTGCAGCAGGAGATCATGGCCGAGATCAAGGCCCTGCAGGCCGAACTCGGCTTCTCGGTGCTGTTCATCACCCACGACATGTCGCTGATGGTGGAGCTGTCCCACCAGATGGCGGTGATGTACGCCGGTCGGATCGTCGAACAGGGCCCTGCCCCCACGTTGCACCACGACCCGGCGCACGCCTACACCCGGGCGCTGATGGGCGCCTTCCCGCCGATCACCGGCCCCCGGGTGCCGCTGCGAGGCCTCGGCGAGGGCGTCCGGCTCACCCGGATCGCCGATCTCGAACCGGTCGGCCCCAACCACTGGGCGGCACCGGTCAGCGACGAGGACCGTGCCCGCCTGACGCCGCACGGCGCCGGAACCGAAGGAGAAGCCCGATGACCGACACCACCACCCCGGTCTTGGAGACCCGGGACCTGGTCAAGGAATACCCGCTGGGCGGGTTCCTCGCCCGCCGGACGCTGCGGGCGCTCGGCGGCGTCAACCTCAGCCTGCGCTCGTCGGAGATCCTCGCCCTGGTCGGCGAATCCGGCTCGGGCAAGAGCACGATCGCCCGGTGCGTGACCCGGCTGGAGCAGCCGACCTCGGGACAGATCCTGCTCGACGGCGTCGACGTGCTGCAGACCGAGAAGCGGCACGCCAGCCGGGCGTACCGCGGCCGCGTCCAGATGGTGTTCCAGGATCCGTTCGGGTCGCTCAACCCCGTCCACCGGATCTCGCACTTCCTGGAGCGCGCGCTGCGGAACCATCAGCCGGTGGCCAGTGCGGCGCTGCAGGACCGGCTGGAGGAGCTGATGGCGACGGTCGACCTGGACGCCAACATGCTGGCCAGCTACCCGCACGAGATGTCCGGTGGTCAGCGGCAGCGGGTGGCGATCGCCCGGGCACTGGCGGTCAATCCGTCGGTGATCCTGGCCGACGAGCCGACGTCCATGCTGGACGTCTCGGTGCGGATCGGGGTGCTCAACCTGATGAAGTCGCTGCGCGACGAGCAGGGCATCGCGATGATCTACATCACCCACGACCTGGCCAGCGCCCGCTACCTGGCCGATCGGATCGCGGTGATGTTCGCCGGCGAGATCGTCGAGGAGGGTGACTCCATGGAGCTGCTCGCCCATCCGGCCCATCCGTACACCGAGTTGCTGGTCTCGGCCGTGCCCGACCCGGAGCGCACCGGAAGCTATGACCCGGTCTACCGGGCAAGGCTGCGGCAGCAGGTGCTGGCGGCGGAGAGCTGTCCGTTCTCGGGAGACGCCGACAACCCGTGCTCGTCCACCACGCTGGTGCGGCACCAGGTCGGCGACCCGGCGCTGCGACACCTCGTCCGGTGTCATCTGTACCGCCCCGAGGCCATGGCGGGCGCCAACGCCCTTGCAACCACGGTCGAGGAAAAGGCGTCGTGAGTCAGTTCCTCGAGCTGCCCGCGGCTGAGGAGCCCGAAGCGCTGCTGGCCCGGATCGCGATCGATCCGGGCCGGCCGCGGTTCCACTTCACCGCACCGACGGGCTGGCTCAACGACCCCAACGGGGTGGGCCAGTGGGAGGGCGTCCACCACCTGTTCTACCAGTACAACCCGGCGGGCGGCTTCCACGGCCGGATCCACTGGGGGCACGCCACCAGCCCCGACCTGATCCACTGGACGGACCGGCCGGTGGCGCTGGAGCCCGAGCCCGGCCCGGACGCCGACGGCTGCTGGTCGGGGGTTCTGGTCAACGATCACGGCACCCCGACCCTGGTCTATTCGGGCAACGTCGGGGATGCCGAGTTGCCCTGCCTGGCGTTCGGTTCGGCCGACCTGCTGACCTGGACGAAGTACGCCGGCAATCCGGTGATCGGCGAACGCCCGCTGCCGGCGATGTCGGGCTTCCGCGATCACTGCGTCTGGCGCGAGGGCGACCGCTGGCGGATGCTGATCGGCGCCGGCCTCACCCTGCGGGGCGGCTTCATCGCTCTCTACGACTCCCCCGATCTGCGCTCCTGGGACTACCGGGGGCCGTTGCTGAGCGGCTCCGCCTTCGACCGGGCCATGGACGATCCGTTCTGGCTCGGCACCATGTGGGAGTGCGCCGAGCTGTTCCGGCTGGACGGCGACCGGGACGTGCCGCTCGACGGCGCCCTACCCGGCCACGACTACCTGGTCTTCTCGGTCTGGAACGAGGGAGTGACCACGCACACCCTGTACTGGTCGGGCTCCTACCGGGGCGACCGGTTCGTCCCGGACGCCCTGCACCGGATCGACCTCGGCGGACGCTGCTTCTACGCCCCGCAGAGCTACCGGGACGAGGCCGGCCGGCGGATCATGTTCGGCTGGCTGCAGGACGCCCGCAGCATCGCCCGCGGGGTTGCGGCAGGCTGGGCCGGAGTGATGAGCCTGCCCCGGCTGGTCACCGAACGCGGGGATGGCACGCTGCATTTCGGCCCGGTACCCGAGGTCGCCGAGTTGCGTGCGGAGTTGCTGGTCGACCGGACCGAGCCGATCGGCCCGGGTGCGATGCGGCGGTTTGCGGAGGTGACCGGCGACCGGTTCGACCTGGAACTCGAGGTGGCGCTGGTGCCGGGCGCCGGCGTCGATGTCCAGCTGCCGGGTGCCGACCTCGACGACGGCTGCGTCGGCGGCGCCGTACTGCGCATCGTGCGGACCGGTCCGGATCGGCTCTCGGTTCAGCTGGATCGTACGGCCACCACCGGCGAACCGGGCATCGATGTCGGCCCGCGCGGCGGGGTCGCACCGGTCGGCGACGACGGGACGACAGGCGTCCGGATCATCGTCGACCACTCGGCGCTGGAGATCTTCGTCAACGGGGCCGCGCTCAGCGCCCGCGTGCACCCCGAGGCGACCAGTAGTTCGCTGGGATTGCGCGCGATCGGCGCCGAGGCGACAGTCGCCGTCCGGGCCTGGCGGATGCAGGACGCCTGGCCGCCGGATCGCCGGTAGCACCCGGCTACCCCTCCCATTCCACCCCGTGCGGCAGCCTGGCGACGAGTTCCCATTGCGATCCGCTCCGGCGCACCTCGGAGTCGCCGCCGAGCAGCGCCAGCCGTTCGCGGACGCCGGTCAGCCCCATCCCCGGCCGTCGGCTGGACGCCGGTCCGCTCACGTTGCGGAAGGTGGCGACCACATCCGCGCCGTCCTCGGCGAGGTCGAGTTCGCACGGCGTGCCCGGCGCGGCATGTCGCACGATGTTGTTGGCGGCCTCGGTGGTGACGGCGCTGAGGGCTTGCGCGCGCGCCGCGCTCAGCCGTTCGATGCCGACCTGCCAGGTGACGCCGAACCCGGCGGCGCGCAGCCGCTCGGCCTGGGCCTCGACCGTCCCACGCAGCGTGTCGATGCTGGCCAACTCGGGTTCGGCTCGACTCACACCACTCGCCCGCAGCCGTCCGAGGATCTGGCGCAGGTCATGCGCCGATGACCGGCACTCGGTAGCCATCCATTCCAGGTCTTTCCTGAGTTCGTCGGACGTCGCATCGGCCAGTGCCAGATTGGCGCGCATGGCGGTGGCTGACAGCGTCTGGGCGACCGTGTCGTGCAAGTCGCGGGCCAGTTCGAGCCGGAATGCCCGCAGTTCGGCCTCGGCCTTTTCGCGTTCCAGGTGCAGCAAGCGCTGCCAGCGGCGCCACAACTCACCGGCCCCGACTGCGACGACGGTCAAGGTCAGCAGGACGATTCCACCCGCCAGATATTGCGATGACGGTCCGAGGCGCCAGATCAGGGTCACGTAGCCCAGCGCCGTGAAGCCGATGACCAGCGGGATCTTCCAAGCGACGTTGCGCCGGGTCGCTGCCATGACCGCGATCAGATAGGCCATCCCGCTGACGCTGGCCAGGACGTCCGGAATGAAGAGCCAGACCCCCATTCCCACCGCCACCATCGCTTGGCCGATCACGGGGAACCTGTAGGACAGCGCCGCACCCACACAGCAAACGAGGTCGATCGCCAGAATCGGCCGCCATGGCTCGCCACTGTTCAGTACGAGCGCGACCGCGAACAGCAGTGCGGCGAGACCCGGCTCCAGCCACCGCGCTTCGCCGACGGAATGTCGACGCCGCCCGATCATGGTGCGGAGCCTACCCCGGCCATGCCGATCCGTACGCCGCAACCGCGGGCCTGGTGAGCACCTGGTCGTTCAGCGTCCACAGAGCACGGGAAGGATGCGGCAGAGCACATTGTTGGGACGCATTCGGGCACCAAGCCTGGGCTTGGAGAAGCGGTACACGGACGCAATGGCGGGAGCACTCACAACCAGCGCCTCGGTCAACTCGACAATACTCATTCTCATTCTCCTTGGTGATCGGGATGGGACTTCCGAAAAGGTAGGCCCAATCGCATGACAAGCGAAGCCCAGCGCCGAGAGAGCCCCCCATGGTTGATCGAGCCGACAACGTGGGGAGACCGGCCGATCAACTTTGGGTGACTCTTGATCACCCCAGGTTGACGATCCGCCGACTTCGCTGGCGGACCCGGCATCCGAGGCGTTCAGTGGTGGTCAGCGACGGGACGCGCCCGCCGCTGAATCACAGAAAGGAGCAGGAGCGTGACGATCTTCCTTCGCATCCTGCAACTGATCGCCAAGTACGGAAAGCGGGCGATCGACTGGTGCTGGGCCAACAAGGACCGGATCCTGAACTGGATCCGCAACGGCATGGCGATCGACTGGATCATCAACAAGATCAAGGAGATCCTCGGGATCCGCTGATCCCCGACCAGCGGCTTGACGTGGTTGGCGCTGGTCGAAGCGGCGCCAACCACGCCTCCACTGTAATGCAACCCCATCAGGAGAACTCATGCCTTCGTTTCGACTCGATACCCCCTACCTGATCATCGGGGGATGCCTGCTCCTGGTTCTGCTCACCCACGGCTGGTTGATCAAGCGCCGGACGCCCTGGCTCGGTGCCGTCGTGCCGGCTCTCTATCTCGGCGGAATCGGTTACCTCGCCGCGACCGGGCGCCTCGGCTCGGTGGTCGACTATCTCTTCGCCGCGTTCGGCCTGGTGGGGCTCCTGCTGTGGTGGTCGAGCAGCCGACGCGCCATGGCTCCAGAAGGGAGCGCTCATGTCCGATGAGGAATCCCTGCACTCCCTGCCCACACAGGTGCCGGTGCTGTGGCGCTGGCAGTCCGCGATCGGCTGCGTCGTGACGTGCGCGCTGCTCTGGGCCGCGACACTGATCTGGCCGGACCTGGCCTGGGTCAGCCTCCTGGCCGCGGCCGGCGCGGCGCTGGCGGTCTCCGCCACCGCTGCGGACCTGGCCTGGCTGGTGCGGCGTCGCCACACGACCTACCGGTTCGCCCTCGACGAACGCGGCCTGCGCCTGCGCCAGGGAATTCTGATCGTGCACCGGACGATCGTCCCGGCCGACCAGATTCTCTATGTCGACGTCCGGCAGGGACCCATCGAGCGCACCCTGGGCCTGAGCACCCTGCGGGTCGGCACCCTCGGGTCCAGCCATGAGGTCGGTCCCCTGGCCGACAGCCACGCCCTCGCCCTGGCCGAATCCCACCTCCACCGGATGCCCCATGATGCGGCGAGTTAGCCCGGCGCTGA
>JAANMX010001256.1_pt1 | contig 29264 bp, 24 predicted proteins | sample 7279681 | NCBI WGS metagenome assembly JAANMX01 (sample SAMN14094542, study PRJNA606508) | bioreactor metagenome | isolation source: A lab-scale SPAN reactor treating ammonium-rich wastewater day 351 | place: Ireland: Galway | collected 2018-01-01 | reverse complement strand
GACGACATGGAATATCTCAATCAAAACAGCCATTAACGCCCGTCAATCAAGCGCAAAAAGCTATTGAATCAATAGCAAATCAAGACGTTTACAGCGTCTCGATGGTGTGCTGCATGTTGGTGTAGATGCACAGCTCGCCCGCAATGCCCAGCGACTTGCGCACGATCTCCTCGGCCGACAGATCGGTGTTCTGCAGCAGCGCCTTGGCGGCCGAGTGCGCATAGGCGCCGCCCGAACCAATGGCCACGATGCCCTGCTCGGGCTCCAGCACATCGCCGTTGCCGGTGATGATGAGCGAGGCTTCGTGGTCGGCCACAGCCAGCATGGCTTCCAGGCGGCGCAGCACACGATCGGTGCGCCAGTCCTTGGTCAACTCGATGGCGGCCCGCACCAGGTGACCCTGGTGCTTGTCCAGTTTGGCCTCGAAGCGCTCGAACAATGTGAAGGCGTCTGCCGTGGCACCGGCAAATCCGGCCAGCACCTTGCCGTGGTGAATCTTGCGCACCTTGCGCGCCGACCCCTTGACGATGATGTTGCCCAGCGTCACCTGGCCGTCGCCGCCGATGGCGACCTGGATGCCGTCCGCCGTCTGCCGGCGCACGCTGAGGATGGTGGTCCCATGGAACACCGGGGATTCGCTGGAAGCATTCATAACGACGGCACTTGGGGGCGGCGGCACCATTTGCAAGGCACCCCCGGCAGGACAGGGTCAGTTCTTGCGCGGAACAACCCAGGCATGCTCGTTGACGCCCACCACGTTGAAAAACACCGCCACCAGGCGATGCAGATTCTGGAACTGCACCACGCGGCCATGGGCCTGCTGTTCGGCGGCCCAGTTGAGCACCGAGCCGGCGGCCGAGAAGTCGATGCGAATCAGGCGGTCGCAGGGAATGATGAGCGGCTCGCCCGCAGGCACCTGTCCCTCCATCCCCGCCAGCAAGGCCCCCGCATCGCCTTCGATATGTCCCGAAAGCCCCGCTGGGCCGGGTGCCGGCGGGCGCGTTTCGCCAAAGCCGGAGAGGGGCGCGGGCACGGTGGCATCCGACCAGTGGGGGCGCGCCACCAGTTCCGCCATGGGCGCCGGGGCTGAAACGGGCGCCGGGGCTGAACTGTCGCTGTAGCCGCAGCGCGGCGATGCCCAGGACGGTGGGGAAACCTCGTAGGTCACACAGTAATCGAGCGCCACCATCTCGAACTCGTCCGGGCGCCCCATGAAGCGCAGCGCCGCCATGCGCAGGCGCCACCACTCGGGGTTGGCGCTGCGGTCCCCCGACTGGGTATGCGCCTCCATCAGGGCCTGCAAGACCTCGGCGCCCACAAACACGATCTGCGTATTCAGATCGGCCCAGCGCGTGAACTCGTTGGCCAGCGCGGTCAACGCGGCATCATCAATGGACTGGATTCGCGACCAGGTCATCGTCCAGGGCGATGCCGTCCGTGCCAGCGAGGCCTGCAAGGCCGCCACCGACTGCAAAGTCAGCGCACCCGGAGCGTTCCAGGTGAAGTCGCGGCGCACGACGGGCGCGGGCGTATCCTGCACCACGGTCTCCAGGCCCAGTTGCTCGGGCATCGAGAACCACAAAGGTGCCGAACGCGAAAAACGGGCCGCAAAATCAATGGCCAGGGCATCAAACCGGTCCTGCTGGCCCGTGGCGCGGTAGAGATCAAACAGCGTCATCCAGATTTCGAACTGCTGATCGGCGTCGTCCTGCCCGTGCCGCGCAAGCACATCGAGCAGTCCCGCTTCGGCGCCCACATGGTCGCCGTTGGCAAAGCGGATGGCGGCTTCTTCGAGATCGGGTTCGTGCACGAATTCCTCCATTTCGGGTGCGGCCGGCGCCTCTGGCACCGGCGCGCGAGCGCCAGCCGCCGGGCCGGGCGCGCCCGTCAACGTCCGCGAGGACACATTTCCAAACCCTTCAATGGGCATGCTGTCATCAGCGAACAGGGGCTCGGCGGCAGCCTGCGGCGAGAGCGAGGCGTGGAGCGACAGCGGCGCAGTGGGCGCAAACGCCCGACCCGGCGCGGCTGCGACACCGCCCGCCGCTGTCCCGTCGGCCGGTGCGGCGCCTTCGGCAGGGGCTTGGCTGTCGCCCTGCGGGGGGGCATCGCCCGACTGCTTGCTCTTCCACCACTGCATCGACATCTGCGCTTCGATCTCGTCGATCTTCTTGATCGTCACAGCCCGCTCGTCCGGTGAGGTCAGGCTGCTCTGGAAGAACGAGGGGCGGGCAGCGGGGTCTTCGGTGCGCTGGCCCGAGAGGGCATCGCGCTGGCGGAGCTTGCGCAACTGATCGAACTCGCGGCGCCGAACGAAGTCGTTGCGGCGCTTGCGCTCGATCATCTCCTTGAGCATCTGCTTGCTGTACTGGCTTTCCTTGTCCTCCTGGACCGAGTCGAGGTCGGTCCAGTTGACGGTGGGGTTGCGCACGAACCGCACCATCTTAGACAAGATGCCGCCGCCGGAGGGGGTGGATTCTTCCTTGTTCATGGTGGTGGGGAGATCGTGGCGCCGAGGCTGCGCAAATGCTTTGTCAGCTCAATCGCCAAACATCTTCTGCTTGAGTTCGCGGCGCTGCTGCGCTTCCAGCGACAGGGTGGCCGTGGGGCGCGCCAGCAGACGGCCGACGCCGATGGGCTCGCCCGTCTCGTCGCAATAGCCATAGTCGCCGGCATCGATGCGGGCAATGGATTGCTCGATCTTCTTGAGCAATTTGCGCTCGCGGTCGCGCGTGCGCAGTTCCAGCGCGTGCTCTTCTTCGATCGTGGCACGGTCGGCCGGATCGGGCACGACCACGGTGTCCTCGCGCAGGTGCTCGGTGGTTTCGCCTGCGTTGTTGTGCATGTCCTGCTTGAGCAGCACCAGCTTGCGCCGGAAGAACGCCATCTGCGTGTCGTTCATGTATTCGCTGTCGGGCATGGCGAGCACTTCGGCGTCGGTCAGCTCTTCGAGAGGCTTGGTCTTCCAGTTGTTCGCCAGCTTGGCATCTTTCTTTGCGGATGCCATGGGAGGCGACACTTGCATTGTGGAGGGCATGGTATTGGTATAGCTCGCTTTGGCGGCAGTGGAGGCAACCGACTGCGCCATGGATGGTACGGTCAATTGGGCCAGGCGAGAAGAAGGCCGAGTGCTGCGCAAAGGTACCTGCGCGGCAGCCTGCGGCGGGGCGGCGGGCACCACCGGCTCGGACACCTTGACAGGTGCCTTGGCGGGTGCCTTCACGGCGCCCGTTTTGGTGGCGGCCGAAGGGGCTTTGGCAACCGCCTTGGTTTTGCTGGTTTCAGCTTTCAATTCCTGTCTCCTCGCGGTTCGGGCGGACCGGCAGCCGCACGCTGGGTGCGCTGCCGGGTCGGTGAATGGTCTGCCCTGGTGATCACCGGGGCGCGATTGTATCGACACCCGCTGACGGATACCGCCACGTTGCTAAATATCCACAAGGGTACTCCACAAGCGGCGATGGTGCTCGATTTTTCAGCCCAGACATTGATCCAGGCCCTGCTCCAGAATGTCGCGCGGCAGCTCGATGCCGATGAACACCATTTTGCTCTGGCGCTTTTCGCCCTCGGCCCACTGTGGCCCCAGGTCGCTGCCCATGAGCTGGTGCACACCCTGGAAGATGACCTTGCGGTCGGTGCCCTTCATATCCAGCACGCCCTTGTAGCGCAGCATGCGCGGGCCGTAGATATTGACGATGGCGCCCAGGAAGTCTTCCAGCTTGGCCGGATCGAACGGGCGATCGGCGCGGTAGACAAAGCTCTTGACGTCATCGTCATGGTGGTGGTGGCGCCCCTGCCCCTTCTGGTGCGAGGGGTGGTTGCAGGGCTCGCCGGGCGCATGGTCGTGGTGATGGTGGTGGCCATGGTCGTGGTTGCCATGCCCGTGGTCATGGTCACAGTGGCTGTGGTCGTCCTCGTCCTTGAGGAAGTCGGGGTCGATGTCGAGCTTGGTGTTGAGGTTGAAACCGCGAAGGTCCAGCACCTCGCTGAGCGGCACCTCGCCGAAATGCACGGCCTTGATGGGCGCGCGCGGGTTCATGTGCTTGAGGCGATGGGTGAGCGCGTCCACGTCGTCTGCGCTGACCAGATCGGTCTTGGACAGGAAGATCTGGTCGGCAAACCCCACCTGGCGGCGCGCTTCCTGGCGGTCGTCGAGCTGCTGCTGGGCATGCCTGGCGTCCACCAGCGTGATGATGGAGTCGATGAGGTAGGTTTCGGCGATTTCTTCGTCCATGAAGAAGGTCTGCGCCACGGGGCCGGGGTCGGCCAGGCCGGTGGTCTCGATGACCACGCGGTCAAAGTCCAGCAGACCCTTGCGGCGCTTGGCAGCCAGCAGTTGCAGCGTCTCGCGCAGGTCTTCGCGGATGGTGCAGCAGATGCAGCCGTTGCTCATCTGGATGATCTGCTCCTGCGTGTCGGCTACGAGGATGTCGTTGTCGATGTTCTCTTCACCGAACTCGTTCTCGATGACGGCGATCTTCTGGCCATGGGCCTCGCTGAGCAGCCGCTTGAGCAGCGTGGTCTTGCCCGAGCCCAGGAAGCCGGTCAGGATGGTGGCGGGAATGAGGGACATGGAAAGCCTTGGAGAAATGCGGTGGCGCTGGTGCACGCAGCGCCAGCGGGGGTTCGGGTTCAGGGATCGGTACAGTTTAGCGGGGTTGTCAAGCGGTGCGGCCGGCGCGGTTCACTGCAAGTTTTGGATGATTTAGCACTGCAGAGCTTATGGATATTGCGGGAACAGCTATTTTTTCAATAGCAAATACCATGCTCCTCACGGCTTGCGCATCACCGCCAGCCCCTTGAGGTACTCGCCCTCGGGGAATTCCAGCGTCATGGGGTGATCGGGCGCGCCGCCCAGGCGCTCCAGGATGTAGCCGTCCACGCCCGCATCGGCGCCAGCCGAGGCCACGATCTTGTGGAACAGGTCGGCGCTGATGCCCCCCGAGCACGAGAAGGTGTAGAGCATGCCGCCGGGTTCCAGCAGCTGCAGCGCCAGGCGGTTGATGTCCTTGTAGGCGCGCGCGGCGCGCTCGGCGTGCGCGGCGGTGGGGGCAAACTTGGGCGGGTCGAGCACGATGGCGTCGAAGGTGCGCCCTTCCTTGAGAAACTGGCGCAGCGAGGCGTTCACGTCGGCATCGAGAAACGTGGCGCGCGCGGCGTCGAAACCGTTGAGCGCCACGTGCGCGCGGGCGCGTTCCAGCGCCGGGCCGGAGGAGTCGATGGACGTGACCTCGCCGTCCTGCACGCCGGCCGCGCGCTGGCCGGCCAGCGCCGCCACGGAAAAGCCGCCGGTATAGCAATAGCAGTTGAGCACGCGGCGCAGGCGCAGACGCTGCACGCTGTCGGCAAAGCGCTTGCGGCTGTCGCGCTGGTCGAGGTAGAAGCCGGTCTTGTGGCCCTCGGCGATGTTGAGCGTCAGGCGCCACTGGTGCTCGTGAATCTCCAGCTCCAGCGGCGGCGCCTCGCCGCCCTCCGCCGGGCCGCCGCGCAGCCAGCCGGTGCTGCTCTCCAGCCCTTCGAGCTGGCGCACGCTGGCGTCCGAGCGTTCGTACAGGCGCGACAGTCCCGTTTCCTGGAGCAGTGCGTCCGCAATCACGGCCTTCCAGCGCTCGGTGCCCGCGCTGGTGAACTGCGCCACCAGCGTGTCGCCATAGCGGTCCACGATGAGGCCGGGCAGGCCGTCCGATTCGCCATGCACCAGGCGCACGCCGTTGCTTTGCATGTCAAATCGGCCTCTGGCGCTTATTGCACGTGCGCAAGCAGCTATGAAAAATGAAGCATCAATGCGCTGTGCCTCGTCAAAGCTCCACACCCGCGCTCGGATGCGCGAACTGGGGCTGAACGCCGCCCAGGCCAGAAACTGCCCCTCGTGCGACTCCACGCGCACCGTCTCGCCGCTGTCGCCGCCGCCCTTGGCGATGGCGCTGTCAAAAATCCAGGGGTGGCGGCGCTGCAGTGAGCGCTCTTTGCCGGGTCGAAGTCGGATCGTTTTCATCCCCGGATTGTCGCCCGTCGCCATCGGTCAGCGCTTTGGGGCCTCCGCCCCCGTCTCGGGCACATAGACCATGCTGCCATCCTTCATGCGGTAGGCAACCCCGGCCTTCATGCCCTGGCCCTCGCCGATCTGGCCCGAGGACTGGTACTGCTTGAGCTCGTTGCCCTCCTTGACCAGCATCTCCATGTTGGGCTTGCCCGCGTTCTTGATGACCACCACATCCTGCGCTGCAAAGGGGTTGAGCGGGTTCTCGGTCACGGCGATCAGCAGCACGGCGATCACCACCAGGAACACGTCGATGATGTTGACCACGCTGAGGATCGGGTCGTCCTCGTCGGAGTCGCCCAGGATGTCGATGCGCATACGGCGGGATTCAGCCATGGGCCAGCTCCCGCGTGGCGCGCGAGGGCACTGCGTCGTGCGCGTGCATTGGCACGGCCACCGGCGCAGCGTCCAGGCCGATGAGCAGCACGTTGAGCTCCTCCATGAGCCAGCGCTTGCGCAGCGTCTGCACCACAAAGGTGATGGCCGCCGCGAGCAAGGCCACGATCACGGCGGCAAAGGCCACCACCAGGTTCTGCGCCATGCCCTGCGTGTTGCCTGCGGCCACAGCCACCAGGGCCGGGCCCATGGGGATCATGGTGGCCACCAGCCCCAGCAGCGGTGCCACGCGGCTGACGATGCGCTGCAGTTCCAGCTGCTTGAGCACCTGCAGCTCCAGCCCGTCGGTGCCCAGGTGGGCGTTGTGCTGCCAATAGCGGTGCAGCGGGCGCAGCCCGTGCGGCTGGCGTGCGCGTGCCACGGCCTCGACCAGCACCTGCCCCAGGCTGAACAGCGCATAGAGGAACATCAGGCACAGCAGCACCAGCACCGGGGTGAGGAAGAACTTGGAGATCTCGTAGAGGAAGCTTTCAAGGGCGTTCATGCGTTGGCTTTCAAAGAAATGGAAGAAGGAATGCGGCTGCACCACGCGCGCCAGGCCTGCCAGCCCACGCCGGCCAGCACCACGGCGCCCAGCAGCCAGGCGTAGGCCCAGATGAGCTGCTGCACGGGGGTATCGCGCAGCACCTCGCGCAGCTCCTGGCCGCGCACCACCGGGGGCGGCGCGGGCGGATCTGGCTCGGGCGCGGGCGGTTGGGGCTGCGCCGCCTGTGGGGACGCTGCCGCCGGCGCACTGGGCGCGGCAGGTGCCGGCCGGGCCCCGATGCCAAAGCCCTGCGCCAGCTCGGCCACGTAGGCCTTGAAGGTTTCGTTGCTGGTGTGCACGTCGTGGCGCGCCGCCAGGTCCTGGTAGGTGGCCACCAGCTCGCGCTGGGTGCGCTCGTCGGCCTGCCAGTAGTCCTTGCGGATGGCTTCGAGCATGCGCTCGGCGACCTGTGCCAGGGCGGTGGGGTTGTTCTTCTCGAACCATTCGCGGGTGCCCAGGCGGTGGCGGTCGTTCACATAGGTTTCGTGGAACTCCTGCCACTGGTCATCGCGCACCACGTTGCGGTCCATCACCTGCCAGCCCCAGAAATTGTTGACGGTGTTGAGCATTTGCAGCGTTCCGCTGTAGCCCTCCTGCATCATTTCCTTCATCCAGTTGGGGTGCTGGTACACGCTGCGCAGCTCGGTGGCCATGAACTTCTCGGCCGTCTGCAGGCGCGCGCGGTTGGGGTCGCGCATGTTGGAGATGTAGAGCTGCGGGTTCTTGCCGTCCAGGTGCTTGACGGCCAGCGAGATTCCGCCCAGGTATTCGAACGGATGGTCGGTATCGAGCAGGCCGCGCAGGTTGGACGAGCGCGAGAACACTGCCGCACTGGTGCCGCGCAGGTGTTCGGCATAGGTGTTGATCTCGCGGCCCGCAGGGTCGGCCAGCTTGCGGCTCCAGTTTGCAGTGTTGGGGCCGTAGGCCCAGGACATGCGCGAGAGGTAGAGCTTTTCGAGCTTGCCGTCGCCCTCTTCCCACAGGTCGGAGGCGAGCGAGGCGTCGGTCAGCTTGGTGCTGTAGTCGCCGCTTTCGTTGCCAAAAATGCGGGTCAGGGCAAACTCGCGCGCCTCCTGCGCGGGTACGCCCTGCTGGCGCAACGCAGCCTCGATGCGCTCGGTGTTGGCGCGGATGAAGTTCTTCTCGCGCGGCTCGGGTTGCGTGGCAAGCAACTGGATGGCCTCGTTGAAGCGTTCCATCACGTTGGGGAACTGGTCGCGGTACAGGCCGGTGAGCGAGATCACCGTGTCGATGCGCGGGCGCCCCAGTTCCTGCAGGGGAATCACCTCCATGCCCACCACGCGCCCACCCTCGTCCCAGCGCGGTTTGACACCCATGGCGTAGAGAATCTGCGCCTCCAGCATGCCCAGGTGGCGCAGGGTTTCGGTGCTCCACATGCTGAAAGCCAGCTTCTCGGGGAACTTGCCATGCTCGGCCTGATAGGACTGGATCAGCGCCTGCACCGCCTCCTTGCCCGCTTCGTAGGCGGCGCGCGTGGGGATGCGCGAGGGATCAAAGCCATACATGTTGCGCCCGGTGTGCAGCGCGTCCGGGTTGCGGATCGGGTCGCCGCCGTAGGACGGGTCGATCCAGCGCGCCGACAGGCCCTGCAGCACGCCCTCCACCTCCCAGGCCGCGCGCAGCGTGACCAGGAAGCGCCGCCCCTTTTCGGCCAGCACGCGCAGTTGCGGGTCGTCCAGCTCGCGCAGCGGGCGGTCGCTGAAGACCCAGTCGTCCACAAAGCGGTAGGGCGCGGTTTTGGGCAAATCCTTGTAGTCGCCCTTGAACGCGGCCTTGGCGTTCTTCACGCCCGTGGCCTCATACAGCGGCTGGCCCAGCATCTGCATCACGTTGCTGATGAGGTGGGCACGCTCGGCGTCCAGGCCCAGGGTGTGCAGGCCCAGCGGCTGCTGGGCGGCGCCCAGGTCTTCGAGGTAGTCCTCCAGGTCGCGCAGGAACTTGTCGAAATCACGCTCCAGCTCGGCCACCTTCCACTGCAGGTCCTTGTGGATGTTCATCTTCACCGCCTGCGCCACGATGAGCTTGCGGTTGTTGTCCTTGACCAGGCCAGAGTCGAGCGACTGGTATTCGCGGATCAGGTCGTTGATGCGCACAAAGTCTTCCGACAGGCCCGCGGGCGCAAAGGCCGGGGTCTGGTGGCTCACGATCACGCCGCGCCCGCGCCGTTTGACGTGCAGCGCCTCGCCGATGTTGTCCACGATGTACGGGTACACCACCGGGGTGTTGCCCACCAGCAGGTTGGGGTCATCGTAGGCCCACAGGCCGCGCTCCTTGCCCGGCGTCCACTCCTGCGAGCCATGGGTGCCAAAGTGCACGATGGCGTGCGCGGCATGCTGCTCGCGCGCCCACAGGTAAGTGGCCAGGTAGAAGTGGTTGAGCGGCACCTTGGTGTCGTGGAACAGCTTTTTTTCGTCGTGGTGGCCCGCCGCCGTTTCGCTGCGCATGGGCTGGGGCAGCACCACGAGCTGGCCCAGCTTCATGCGCGGGATGACAAAGCCCTGCTGCCCCTGGTGGCGCACCACCCAGGCGCTTTTCGTGGGCTCGCCCCAGAAGGCCGTGATGCGCTGGCGCACCTCGGCCGGCAGCCCCTGGAGCCAGCGCTCATAGCTCGCCAGGGGCAGAAAATCCCAGTGCGGCGTCTTCATCAGCTCGCCCAGGGTGCCCGGGCGGTACGATGGGCGCAGCAGGGTGGCCACCGTGGCGATGATGTCCTTCTCGGTGGTGGCGTCGATGGTGTAGCCCACGGCGCGCAGGCGCTGCACCAGGTGCTCGATGGAGCGCGGCACGTTCAGGTTGGAGGCGCCCTGGTTCTTCTCACCCGGCGGGTGGTTCCAGAAAAACAGCGCCAGGCGCTTGTCGGCGTTGGGCGTGGATTGCAGGCGCGCCAGATTCACGGCCTTGCCCACCAGCAGGTCCATCTGCTCGGGCATGGGCACCAGCTCGCCGCCCTCGTTGGCGCTGACGACCACCGGGTCCTGCAGGCCGATGTATTCGGCATTGGTCAACGAAAACGGCAGATTGAAGCTGCTCACGCCCACGGTATCGCGCAGGTAGTCAGCGCGCGTGCCCTGGCGGTAGGACAGCATGTGGATGACCGGCACGCCCATGGCGCGATGCCAGGCCTTGCGCGCATCGGGGTGGATGCCCAGGAAGGTGTTGACCAACAGCACCTGCGGCAGCACCTTGCCGTCCAGCGTGATGATGGGCTCGTCCACCGCCACCGCCGCCAGCTCCTGGGGGTTGGGAAAGCCCGTCCCTCCGTACACCCCGGCGGCAATGTCCGAGGTCTGCACCGGGCGAGCACCCGGGCCGACAGCGGCCGGGCGGCCAGCCCCCTGTGCATCGGCTGCGGCGCGTGCCACACGGCTGCTGCGGTAGAAGACCAGCGGCAACGCGCCACGGGCCTCCAGCGCGGCAATGGTTTCGTCGAGCACGCGGGTCTGCCCGTCGGACAGATAACTCGACGACATCTCCATGCCGACAACGGGCCGCTGTAGCGCGGCGCCGCCCTGGCGTGCCTGCCACCAGGCCAGGTAGCTGCGCAGGTCGGCAAACACGCCCTTGTCATAGGCCGGGTGGTAGATGCCGCCATTGGGCAGTGCCACCGGCCCAGGCACGGCGGCGGGGTCGGTGCCCTGCACCACGGCGCGCAGGTACTGGAACAGGCGCTCGTGGTTCACGCGCATGCCGCCCACGTAGTAGTCGAACACGCGCTGGGCCTGTGCAGGCGGCAGGCTCAGGGGGCGCAGGCGCACGGGCGGGCTCATCACATGGATGCCTACGCCCGGCAGGCGGGCGGCGCGGATCTGCGCACCGGCCACGCGCTCGACCAGTGCCTGGTCCTCGGAGCGCGGCGCGTCCACGATGACCAGGCGGGCGCCGTCGAGCACGCGCGCCACGCCTTTTTCGCCCTCGGCGTCGACCTGCGTCCAGGCCAGCTCCACACCCTGGGCGCGTGCGGCCTCCTGCATGAGCTTGAACTTGCGCTCCAGCACCATGGTGCTGCTGATCAGGGCTACCTTGTCAGCGGCCGCCACCGGCCCGGCCAGTGCACACAGCAGCCCTGCGACCATCCAAATCCATCTCGGCATGTCAGGACTCCGTCAATTCATAAACGATGGGAATGCGCAGATCTGCCGCACGCCCGGGCGGCATTTGCGCCGCCAGCGACTGCGCCACGCCGCGCACCAGTTGTTCGGCCGCGTGGTCCAGCACCTTGAAACCCGAGGAGTGGTGCAACATGCAGTGCAGCAGGCTGCCGTCGGCACCCACACGCAGGTGCACCACCACGGTGCCGGTCTGGCCCATGCGGCGCGCACTGGCCGGGTAGCGCTTGCCCTGCTGCAAGGCCTGCTCCAGCCGGGAGCGCCATTGCTGATAGCTCTGGTCGTCGGCCGGTGCGGCCACGGCGGAAGCGGGCGCAGGCGGTGCCGGCCGGGCGGGCGCTACCGCCTCGGGCGCTGCCGTTGCCTGGGGCGCCGCTGGCAGGTGCACCGCAGGAGCGGACTGCAAAGGGGCCGAATCGAACACCTCGGCAGGCGCCTGGGGTTCGGGCGAAGGCGCTTGCGCCTTGGGACGCGGCGGCTCCGCCGGGCGCACCTTGGGGGCGGGCTGGGGCTGCGGCACCACGGGAACCGGCTCCACCTGCGGTGGCGCAGGCTCCGGCTCCGGGGCGGCCCAGCGCAGCGCGACGTCCAGGCGCTGCACCGGGGATGCCGGCACGGCAGCCAGCCAGAATGCGCCACCCAGCAGGGCCCCATGCAGTGCCATGGAGACCAGCCAGTCGCGCCTCGCCAGGAGCCCCCCGGACAGTGGAAGTGCCGTGGCGCTCATGTCCGGCGCACCTCCAGCGCCACTTTCTCGAAGCCCAGCGCCTTGACACGGTCCACCAGTTCGACAAAGTCCGTCAGCACCAGCGCGCCGTCGGCCCGCACGGTCACGGGCTGCTCGCGCTCAAAGGCTGCCAGCGCCTGCTCCAGCTCTGCCACGCGCGTGTCGTTCAGGTACAGCACCTTGTCGCGCGTGAGCGTGAGCACCACGGGCGCTGGCGTGGCAGGCGCCGACTGGGCTGATTGCGCCAGGTCCACCGGAATGCGCCCCGTGACTACGAAACTGGCCGTGGTCAGCACGATGGTCAGCAGCACCAGCATCACATCGACCAGCGGCACGACGTTGATGGATTCGATGTCCTCGTCCATGCTCAACCTCCCTGGGCTTCGTCGAATTCGGCGAGCTTGACGCGCACCACACGGCGCAGCGCGTTGTTCAGCCCCACGCAGGGAATGGCCACGCCGATGCCCACGGCCGTGGCCTTGAGGGCCAGGGCCAGGCCGGTCATGATGGTCTTGACATCCATGTCGCCGCTGTGGCCCAGGGCCTCGAAGGTCAGCATGATGCCCAGCACCGTGCCCAGCAGGCCGATGTACGGCGCATTGGCGGCCACCGAGCCGATCACGTTGAGGCGGCTCGTCAGCTCCGTTTCCAGCCGCACGCGGCTGCTGTAGCGGCCCACCTGCACCTGGCGGTAAAAGCGCCAGCGCTCCATCGCCACGGCCACGGCCCAGGCGCTGAGCGCCAGCAGAAGGCCGATCACGCCCCATTCCACGAGAGTCTTGAAATTGTTCATGGCGGTGCCTCAGAACTGCAGATTCAGGCCGATGCGCCAGGCGCGGCCCGGATCCACCACGATGGAGGGGTCTTCACGGGTGTAGCGGCCATCGAGGTTGGCGTCGCCGCTGCCCCGTGCCGTCAGGTAGTAGTGCTTGTCAAACAGGTTGTCCACGCGCACATAGGCGCTCAGGCGCGCGCCAGGCCAGCCCGAGAGCTTGGTGCTGTACTGCGCCGTCAGGTTGAAAGCCGTACGGCCCGGGAGCTTTTCCTGGTTGATCTCGTCCGACCAGGACGTGGACTTGTAGTCCATCTCGCCACTGAGCGTCCAGCCTGGCGCGGGCAGGTAGTTGGCACGCAGGTTGAACTGGTGCGGGGGTGTGCGCGGCAGCTTGTTGCCGGTGTTGTCGAATTTTTCCACCGTGAAGTTGCCCTGCCAGAAGCCCGGATTGGCGCGCTGCGCTGCCGTCGGATGGGCCACATAGGTGCCGTTGGCGTTGCCATAGGTCTGGTAATAGCTTTCATAGCGGGTGAAGTACGCATCCAGCAACGTGTAGGCCGCATCGAAAGACCAGCGGTGGTGCGGCTGTGTGCGCAGCTCCAGCTCCAGCCCCCGGCTGCGGGCACCACCGATGTTGCGGAACTGCGAGCCGCCACCGGCCGGGTTGTTGGTGCCTGCATACTGGCCATTGCTGTCAAGGATGAAGTCCTTGCGGTCCACCTGAAACAGCGCCGCGTTCAGGCTCGACGGCCAACCTGCCAGCTGCGTCTGGTGCTTGAGGTCGATCTCGAAACTGGTGGCTTTTTCGGGCTGGAGGTCGGGGTTGCCCTGCACCAGCGCATTGGTGGTGGTCTGCCCCCGGTAGAGTTGCTCTGCCGTGGGCGCGCGAAAGCCCGTGGAGACCGCCGCATGCAACGAGGTGGCTCTGTCCAGCGCGTGGGTCAAGCCCAGGCGGTAGCTGCTCACATCGAAGTCCTTGCGCTCGGCCACCGTGCGGTTGCCGTTGCCTGCCACCGGCAGGGCGTTGAAGCGGATGCCGATGCGGTCATGGCGCAGGTTGAAGGTGGCCGCGGTTTTTTGGCTCAGGCCGACCTTGGCCTCGCCGTAGAACGCCTGTGTGTTCTCGGCAGTGAAGTCGTCGCTCATCACCATGCCCGCCGGTGTCACCGGGCCCGTGGGACGCGAGCGGTAGCTGTTGAGCGCGGAGGCGTGGTTCAGGAACGTGTTGCGCTTGAACTCCAGTCCCCCCATCAGGGCCAGTTGATCGAACCGGGTCCGGTATTCGGTTTTGAGGCCGCGCTGCACCTGGGTGTAGTCGTTGATCGTGGAGTAGTGATCCAGAAGAGTGGTGGGCGCTCCCGTGGCGGTAAAGCGCATGGGGTTGGACCAGAAACTGGTGTCGTCCTGGTACTGGTAAAGCACCGCCATGACATGGGAGCGCTCGTCCAGGTCGTTGGAATAGGTGAGGTTGTAGCGGCTCAGATCCACGTTGAAGTTGCGGCTGAAGCCACGCCCCCCGTCCAGCCCCTTGGGGTCGTTGAAGGCGTTGATCTCACCCGTCACGCTGCCTTCGCGGTCCCGAAAACGCTCGGACTTCTCGAAACCCAGACTCAGATCGCTCCGGGCGTCGAGCGCATACTGAAGATTGCCCGACCAGGTCTTGCTGAAGGTGCGCGACATGAAGTAGTAGCCATCCTGGTCGCGGTCGCTGTACTGGATGTGACCCGACAGGTCGTCCCTGGCAAAGCCTGCGCGCGCAAGGTAACGGCGGTAACCAAAGGCCCCCAGATCGGTGTCCAGCTTGAACCCCTGGTGACCGGCGCCGCGCTTGGTGGTGATGACCACGGCACCGGCCAGGGCATCCTCGCCATACAGATAGGAAGCACCGCCCTTGATGACCTTGATCGATTCGATGTTGTCGATATCGATGTTGACCTTGCCGGTGCGCTCGAACACCGGCACACCGTCGATGATGATGGCCACACCGGGCTTTTCGCCCATGTAACGCTGGTTTTCCACACCACGCAGCTTGATCTTGAGGGTCTCGCCGTCGCCCTGCAGGTCGGCTGTGACGCCGCTGACCGAGCGCAGGACTTCGATCAGGTTCTTGGCATGCTGCTCCTCCACCTGCTCGCGCGTGATCGTGACGGTGGACACCGGATCGGTGGCCGTGGAAGAAAACCGGTCGTCAATGGCCGAGCCAGTGATGGTGATGGGGGCCAGCGCATCGCCCTTCTGGGCGAGGGCGGAAGTGGGCAGGCCGCAGGCCAGCAGGCAGGCCAGAGCGACGGTGGAGAGACGCAACATCGTGCTATTCCTCGTGAATGGGTGGGTCGAAACGGGTGCACACGGCCCACCGGCGGGCCGGGAGCAGCGCGAACGAACCGGCGGACGCTCAGGAGCGCCGCAGTTGGGTCAGAAGGCGAAAGAGAAGGGCGAAACACCGCGCCCGCAGCCCTGAACCTTCAGGTGCGGGGAGTGCTTCGATCAGCCGCGCGGCGGGGGAGCGCGCGTGTGGGCGCCCAGCCAGATGGCGGGCCGGGGTCCGTCGCGGTAGAACGCGATGGGCATGTCCTGCACACCGTGCAGCAGGGGCATCTGCGGCAAGGCCGACGGCGGTGCCACCGAGCCCTGCATGCTGCACAGGCTGCATTGCTTCTGCATGTCGGCCAGGGTGTCGTCGCCCTCGGAGGGCTGGAAGCCACCACCACCCTGCACCAGCAGCATGCCTGTGCTGGTGCACACCTCCATGGCGAAATCATGGTTGCTGCCCGCCACCACAGCCTGCGCCAGGGTGGGCGCCAGCGCACCAAAGGCCACAGCCAGCAGGGCCAGGAAGGCAATGCAGCGGCGGCGGAGCTGGGAGGCGAACATCGCGGCAGTGTAGCCAACCGCTTTGCGCCGGCCTTTGCGCCAGCGCAAAGGCCGCTACTTGCGCCGGGCGCGCGGGTGGGCCTGGTCGTACACCTTCGCCAGGTGCTGGTAATCGAGCCGGGTGTACACCTGCGTGGTGGTGATGTTGGCGTGACCCAGCAGCTCCTGCACGGCGCGCAGGTCACCGCTGGACTGCAGCAGGTGGCTGGCAAACGAATGGCGCAGCATGTGCGGGTGCACCGGCGTGGTCAGCCCGGCCTGACCGCTGCGCTGGCGCAGGCGCAGCCAGACCGACTGCGCCGTCAGGCGCTTGCCGCGCTGGCCCACGAACAGCGCGGTATCCAGCTTGCCGGGCGCGAAGGGGGTGGCGCGCAGCTGCAGCCAGGCCTGCAGCGCCTGCAGCGCGGCCGCGCCCACGGGCAGGCTGCGGCGCTTGCTGCCCTTGCCCAGCACATGGGCCTCGGCGGCCTGCAAGTCGATCCAGCCCCGGCCCTGGCGCTCGGTGTCGGGGCCGGGCGCTGCGTCCAGGCCCACCAGCTCGCCCACACGCAGGCCGCAGCCATACAGCAGCTCGACCATGGCGGCGTCGCGCGCCTCCAGCCAGGGGTCGGCACCATCGTGACTGAATTCGGCCAGGCGCACCGCGTCGTCCACGCCCAGTGCCTTGGGCAGGGGCTTGGGCGCGCGCGGCGCGCGCACGCCCTGCACCGGGTTGCTCGGCACCAGGCCCTGGGCCGCCGCCCAGCCGAAAAAGCCACGCCAGCCCGACAGAATGAGCGCAATGCCGCGCCCGCCGCGCCCACCGCCGTGCATGAGGGCCACGAAGCGGCGGATATGCGCCGTTTGCAGGCGCAGCAATGGCACATCCACCTGCGCGGCGAAGCGCGCGAGCTTCTCCAGGTCGAGCGTGTAGAGCGTGACGGTGCGCGCGGCCAGGCGCTTTTCCACACGCACATGCTCCAGATAGCGCAAGGCTTCGGGCGGCAGGAGCGCGGGGGAGTGTGTCATACGCTACCAAAACAGGAGCTGGCAGCGCTTTTTCATCAATGGTTTCAAAGCAAAATCCATTGAAAACCCTTATTTGTCAGGCGCTGGCAGCTATGGTTTTAGCGTAAACGCATCAGCGCAGCGCTGGCGAGTTCCGCCATGCGCGCGAGAAAGTCCGTGCCCATGGTGGCGTCGAAGCGCTGCGGGTCGGGCGAGCCCAGCACCAGCAGGCCGAAAGCCGGTGTGGCGCTGTCGATGGCGCCCACGCGCAGTGGCAGCAAGGCGATGGACTGGGCGGGTGCGCCGTCGCCCGAGACCAGCCAGCCGGCCGGTTCGAACCCCAGGTTGGGGCCGCAGAACGGCATCGTGAGCGAACTGGCGAATGCCTGGGCATCGTCGCTGGCGCCCAGGGCGAAGTCGCAGTCGATGTAGGCGCCCGAAACGCCCCACACGCGCACGGCAGCCTGCGGCACATCGAACAGCGCACGCACGCCCTCGGCCACCGCCAGCGGCAGGTCGATGGGGTCGCGCACCTGCAGCAGCGAGCCGGTCCAGTGGTGCACCTTCTGGGCGATGCCCTCGTTTTCGTGGCTGTTGCGCACCATCTCCATCACGCGCTGCTCCAGCCCCTTGATCTTCTCGCGCAGCATCTCGGCCTGGCGCTCGTGCAGGCTCACGGCACGCTGGCCGTGCGGGCTGGTGAGCTGCACACCGGCCAGAACCTCGGCATGGCGCTCGAAAAAGCCGGGGGTGCGCAGCAGGAATTCGGCGATGTCGTCTTCGGTGATGGGAGGAATGTGGGAGGTCATGGTGCGTCAGGAATGTCGATCTGGCCTTCGAACACGGTGGTGGCCGGGCCGGTCATGAAAACGGAGTCGGCCTCCTGGCCGCTCCAGGCGATGGTGAGCAGACCGCCGCGCGTCTGCACATCCACGCACGTGTCGAGCAGCCCGAGGCGGATGCCCGCCGCCACGGCCGCGCAGGCGCCCGTGCCGCAGGCCAGGGTTTCGCCCGCGCCGCGCTCGTACACGCGCAGACGCACGTGGCTGCGGTCCACGATCTGCATGAAGCCCGCATTCACGCGCTGCGGGAAGCGTATGTGGCGCTCGATCAGCGGGCCTGCCTGCAGCACAGGGGCGGTGTCCACGTTGTCCACCAGTTGCACGGCATGCGGGTTGCCCATGGATACAACCGCTATCAAAACAGAAGCTTCTGGCGCTTGACCCGCAAGCTCCAGAGGCCATTTTTTCCCCGAACCCTGGGACACGGGCACCAGGCCCGCAGCGTCGAAAGGCACGCGCGCCGGGTCAAACTGCGGGCAGCCCATGTCCACGGTGACGCGGCCATCGGGCGTGAGCCGGGGCGCGATCACGCCCGCGAGCGTCTGCACGCGGATGGTGTCCTTCTGCGTGAGGCCCTTGTCGCGCACATAGCGCGCGAAGCAGCGCGCGCCGTTGCCGCACTGCTCCACCTCGCCGCCGTCGGCGTTGTGGATGACGTATTCAAAGTCCAGACCCGGCGCGGGCGCGGGGCGCACGGTCAGAATCTGGTCGGCCCCCACGCCGAAGTGGCGGTCGGCCAGGAAGCGGTACTGGGCGGCCGAGAGTCCCAGGGGCCCGGTGGTTTCGTCGAGCACGACAAAGTCGTTGCCCGCGCCCTGCATCTTGGTGAAGCGGATCTGCATGCTATCGATTATCGTAGCTGGATCGCACCCGTGGCCGGGCATTTTTCCGGCCCCCACCATACTGAGATCGCAAACACGTTCTAAGGAACCGCCATGCACGCCCTGAGCCTGTTTCCCATCACCCGCAAGTGGCCCGCCCGGCACCCGGATCGCCTGCAGCTTTACTCGCTGCCCACACCCAATGGCGTGAAGGCCTCGATCATGCTGGAGGAAACCGGCCTGCCCTACGAACCGCACCTGGTGAGCTTCGAAACGAACGACCAGCTCACGCCCGAGTTCCTCTCGCTCAACCCGAACAACAAGATCCCCGCCATCATCGACCCCGACGGGCCGGACGGCCAGCCGCTGGCGCTGTTCGAGTCGGGCGCCATCCTGGTGTACCTGGCCGAAAAGACCGGTCGCTTCCTGCCTCCCGGCGCTGCCGCGCGCTACGAAACGCTGCAATGGCTGATGTGGCAGATGGGCGGCGTGGGGCCGATGTTCGGCCAGCTCGGCTTCTTCCACAAGTTTGCGGGCAAAGACTACGAGGACAAGCGCCCACGCGACCGCTACGTGGCGGAATCCAAGCGCCTGCTCGGCGTGCTGGAGCAGCGCCTGGCAGGCCGCCGCTGGGTGATGGGCGAGGACTACACCATCGCCGACATCGCCATCTTTCCGTGGGTGCGCAACCTCGTGGGTTTCTATGGCGCGGGCGAGCTGGTCGAGTTCGACCGCTTCCCGCAGGTGCAGCGCGTGCTGGCGGCCTTTGTGGAGCGGCCTGCCGTGCAGCGCGGCCTGGCCGTGCCCAGCCAGCGCTGAGCGGCGCAGGCCGCCCGGCAAGGTTCAGCCTAGAAACCGCTACAGGGACTTCCCACGTAGTCAATAGTTTTCTCAAAATTTCTGCTCCACCTTAACGCTTGCCTTGGCACCTGAAACAAGGGACAGACTGCTCATCTACAGCCGGGCTTGTTGCACCTCGTGTCATTGGGTGCGGCCCCAGATACGAACCGCTCAGCAGGGCTCAATTCAGTTGTCGTGACTTTGGGTCACAGCGTTTTTACCGAGCTTGCCTGCTGCCGGTCTGACCTGTTCATGGCATCTTTGGCTACACGTCTGGCTGGCAGGGAACCTTCAAATTCTCAAGCTGCTGGCGATCAGATTGCAGGCCTGGGCATGCGTACGTGCTTGGTGCTGACATGGCACGCATCGAAGTTCTCCCCGCGGGTCATGATGGCCCAAAGGATGCGGGCATTCTTGTTGGCCAGGGCAACGACCGCCTTGTACCAGTTGCTGCGCTGGCGCAAGCTCTGCGCCCATTGACCAATGGGGTTGTTCGTGCATTGCTTGCCCGTGAGCACCACCGCCTTGGCGCCCTGAATCAGCAAGGTACGCAAGTAGATGTCGCCCCGTTTGGTAATCCCGCCCAGACGTGCCACGCCACCGCTGGAGTTTTGTTTGGGCACCAGCCCCAGCCAGGCGCCCAGTTGCGCCCCATTCTTGAATTGATTGAAGTCACCAACGGTGGCAATCAGTGCCGATGCCGTCACAGGCCCCACGCCCATCAGCTGGGCGGCACGCTGCACCCGCTCGTCGCTTTGATGGTGTGCAGCAATACGCTCATCGCACCAGCGCATGTGTTCGTCCAGTTCCTGCCAGTGCTGCTGCGCTCTTTGCAGCACCAAGCGCGCCAGACTGGCGATCTCATTGCTGGCATCTTCCAACAGTTCTTGCAGCTGGCTACGTAATACATCCGGACTTTGCGGCACGACAATACCGAATTCGGCCAGCAGGCCGCGAATGCGGTTGATCAGTGCAGTGCGCTCCTCCTTGATGCCTTCGCGCAGGCGATGCACGCTGAGCATGCCTTGCTGCTCTACTGTCTTGGGGGTGACGAAGTGCATGTGGGCACGCGAGGCAGCTTCGCACACGGCTGCCGCGTCGTTGGCGTCGTTCTTGCCGCTGTTGCCCTGGATGCGATAGGGGGCAACGAACTGCGCCGGGATCATGCGGGCATCAAAGCCCAGCGCTTGCAGCTTGCGGCACCAGTGGTGTGCACCCGAGCAGGCCTCCATCGCAATCAGACAACCTGCGGGCAATTGGACGCACCAGGTTATGAATTTTTCCCGCCTGAGGGCCCGTGCCACCACCACTGTGCCGTGCTCATCGACCGCGTGAACCTGGATGACATTCTTTGCCAGGTCAACACCAACTCGGATAATCTTGCGCATGGGACTTCTCCTTCCAACATGGGTTTGAGCTTGACTGTCACATCTTCCAAGCTGGGTACTTTGATACCGTTACCCGGAAGTGGGAAGTCCCTTCTTATTCAGTTGACCGCTTTGTTTCCCTTGCCAGACCGCATGAAATCAACTTTTCAAGGCTTCGATGGTGTTCACCTGATGGGTGAACGCTATGCACCCGCCAGCACCGCGCTCAGGGCGCCATGCGGCGTTGCGCCTCCTTGCGGGCAGGAGCCCGCGGCGTCGTCGCGCCTTGCCTGACGCCCCGATCACGGCACCGCCGGGCACATCCAACTGCCGTTTCTAGGCTCAGTCGTCCGACGAAAAACCGGACGCGGTCACCACCGGCGCCCAGCGGTCGCGCTCCTGCGCGAGCTGGCGCGCGTATTCGTCCGGGCCCGAGGCGACGGGCTCGAAGCCCAGCTTCGCAAGGGTCTCGATCACCGCCGGGTCTTTCACGGCTGCACGGACCTGCTCGGCCAGCCGTTCGACCAGCGCGGCCGGCGTACGCGCAGGCAGGAACAGGCCGTAGCTCTCCACGCCCTGGATACCCGCAAAGCCCTGCTCCTCGAACGTGGGAACCTCGGGCAAAAAACGCGAGCGGCGCGCATCCGTCACGCCCAGCACCCGCACCCGGCCAGAGGGCAAATGCGGCAGGCAGTCGCCCACGCTGAAGCACCCCGAGGCCACCTGCCCACCCATCAGGTCCTGCAGGCCCGGGGCTGCGCCGCGGTAGGGCAGGTGCGTGAGCGCAACGCCCGCTGCCCGCGCAAACTGGTTGCCCAGGAAGTGCGGCATGGCCCCGGCGGCTGGCGACGCATAGCCCTGCGGCTCGGGCTGGGCCTTGGCCCAGTCGGCAAACTGGCGCAGCGTGCGCACCGATTCGGGCACTTTGGGCCCGACCAGGAAGCCGCAGGTGGACAGCGCCACGGGCGAGACGGCGATCGCATCCGTGGCCGGCTGGTACTGCAAGCGCTTGAACACATGCGGGTAGATGGTGAACATCGACGAGGGGCTGAGCAGCATGGTCAGCCCGTCGGGCGCTGCATCCTTGAGCGTGGTCACGGCGATGCGGCCGCCCGCGCCCACCTTCTGCTCCACCACCACGGTGCCCAGCCGTGGGCGCCAGGTTTCCGCCAGGCGGCGCGCCGTGGCGTCCACCGAGCCACCGGCCGGAAAACCGACCAGGATGCGGGGCGTACCCGTCTGGGCGCGGGCGCCGAGCCCGGCGGAGGCAAGAGCGGCCGCGCCCAATGCGCGGCCCAGGTGCCAGCCAAGCTGGCGGCGGTTGATCGGATGCATGCAGGGGTCTCCTTGAGGTAGTTTTCAGGGGGGGTAACAAACCAAGAGGGGCGAACGCCGTTGCTCACCCGGACGGTGGCATGGGGGTGGCGAGTGCGTTGGCGGTGGCAGCCAGCCGGTCGAGCAGGCGGCGCAACTGCGGCCCCTCGTCGCCCAGCGCGGCCAGCAGCGCCTCGTCGTGGGTCCGCACCTGGGCGGTCACGCTCTCCAGCAGCGCCAGGCCGGCCGGGGTGGGGTGAACAGTCCAGGAGCGGCGGTCCAGAGGGTCGTCGGCACGCTGCACCCAGCCTTGCTCGCAGAGCCAGTCCGTCAGGCGCATGCCACCGCTGCGGTGCAGGCCCATGGCGTCGGCCAGCAGGCCCTGGCGCAGGCCCGGGTTCTTCGCCACCAGCACCAGCGCCGCAAAGCGCTGCGGGCTCACATCCGCACGGTCCACGCTGCGTTGAAAGTGCAGGTACAGGGCGTTCTGCGCCCGGCGCAGCGCGTAGCCCAGCAACTCGTCGAGCACACCATAAGCCAGGCCGGGCAGCGGCCGCAGCTCGGCCTGGGCCCGGTCGGCCGCTGGTGCGCTGCGCGCGGGCCCGGCGGCAGCGGTGCGGCCCGCTGGTGCGCTGGACTGGGGTTTGCGACGGCTTGCATTTTTTTGTTGCATAGCGCAACAATATCGGCAAAATTTGATGTGCGTCAACCCCAAAAACCCGAAGACACCCTATGAACCCTTCCCGCTCCATCGTTGTGGCCGGCGGCGGCATCGGCGGCCTGACGGCGGCCCTGGCCCTGGCCGCGCACGGCCACCACGTCACGGTGTGCGAAGCCGCCGTTCAGCCGCGCCCGCTGGGCGTGGGCATCAACCTGCTGCCGCATGCGGTGCGCGTGCTGGCGGGCCTGGGTCTGCTGCCCGCGCTGGAAGCCATGGCCGTGCCCACGCGCGCGCTGGTGTTCGCCAACCGGCACGGGCAAACCATCTACGAAGACCTGCGTGGCCTGGCTGCGGGCAGCAGCCATCCGCAGCTCAGCATTCACCGCGGTCACCTGCAGATGCGGCTCTGGGACGAGGCCGTGCAGCGCCTGGGCCCGGCCCAGGTGCGCACCGGCGAGCGCGTGGTGGCTGCGCGCGAAACAGCCAACGGCGCAGTGGCCGAGATCCTGCACGCCGACGGCACGCGCAGCGAGCGGGCCTGCGACATCCTGGTGGGGGCCGACGGCATCCACTCGGCGCTGCGCCAGCAATTTCACCCGGACGAGGGCGCCCCGCGCTGGAACGGCATGATGATGTGGCGCGGCACCACGCTGGCGCGGCCCTTTCTGGACGGACGCACCATGGTGCAGGCCGGTCACCGGCGGGCGAAATTCGTGGTCTACCCGATCGAGCCGGTGCGCCCAGACGGCCTGCAGCGCATCAACTGGATCTGCGACCGCCGCCTGCGCGAAGACGGGTTTGGCGGCGGCCTCACGGCCCCCAGCCGCGAGGACTGGAGCAAGCCCGGCTCGCTGGACGACCTGCTGCCCACCTTCGGCAGCTGGCGCTTTGCCTGGCTCGACGTGCCCGGACTGATCCGCGCGGCCGAGCAGATCCTCGAATGGCCCATGGTGGACCGCGACCCCCTGCCGCGCTGGCGCCATGGCCACACCACGCTGCTGGGCGATGCGGCGCACCCGATGTACCCCATCGGCTCGAACGGTGCGACGCAGGCCATTCTGGACGCAGCCGCGCTGGCCGATGCGCTGGACGGCCATGCCAGCATCACCGCCGCGCTGAATGCCTATGAGGCCGCCCGCCTGCCCATGACGCGCGACATCGTCGCCATGAACCGCCGCGAGGGGCTGGATGCCATCCTCGACATGGTGGAAGAAGCAGCGCCCGAAGGCTTTGCACGCATCGAGGACGTGACCGACCCGACGGTGCTGGCCGAATGGGTGCAGGCCTACAAGAAGACCGCAGGCCACCAGGTGGGGCGCCCGCAAGCCGCCCCTTGAGGCAATGGGCCAGCGCGCGGCCGATAATCGCCCGATGCCCCGCATCCACCAACAACTGCATCCCCACCGCGAGCCGGTGCCCACCCGCCCGGCAGCCACCGTGCTGCTGCTGCGCGACACCCCCGACGGCGTGCTGGAAGTGCTCATGACCCGCCGCTCGGCCAGCGCCAGCTTTGCCCCGGGCGCCTATGTGTTCCCGGGTGGCGCGATCGACCCGACCGACGCCGCCCCCGAGGCCCATGCGCTGGCCGACCGCCGCCCCACGCAAAGCGACCTGCACCGCACACAGGCCATTGCTGCCATCCGCGAAAGTTATGAAGAGCTGGGCGTGCTGCTGGCGCGGCGCACCGACGGCCGCCCGGCCGACGCGAGCGACATCGCTGCGCTGGACCGCCATGCACCGTTCTTTGCGCAGTGCGCGGCGCACGGGCTGCGGCTGGCGGCCGATCAGGTCTTTTGGCTGGCGCACTGGACGGCCGACCGGGATTTGCCGCGCCGCTTCGACGTGCCTTTTCTGGTCGCACGGATGCCTGCGGGCCAGGAGCCGGTAGCCGACGAGACCGAGCAGTTCGAGCCCGTGTGGGTGCGCCCGCAGGATGCGCTCGCGCGCCACGAGGCCGGGCAGTTCTTCATGATCTTCCCGACCATCCGCACGCTGCAGCGTCTCACGCGCTACGCCCACACGCAGGCCTTGCTCGATGCGCTGCAGGGCGAGCGCCCGCTGTGGGTGAGCTGCCCGCGCGCCGGGCTGCTGGGCGGCAAGGAGGCGCGCTACATGGAGGACGAGGCACCGTTTGGCGAACTGGCCCTGGTCTGCCCCGACGGGCAGATCGTCCACCCGCTGGACTGGCAAAGCGAACGCCCGGTGCCCCTGCTGCGCAACGTGCAGCGCCTGACCGCCCCCAACCCCGGCGTGATGACCGGCCCCGGCACCAACAGCTACCTGGTGGGCGACCCGGCCACGGGCTACATCGCCATCGACCCCGGCCCGGCAGACACCGACCACCTGGAACGGCTGTGGCGCGCCGCAGGCGGCGACATCCGCTCGATCGTCTGCACGCACTCGCACCCCGACCATTCCCCCGGCGCCGCCCCGCTGCAGCAGATGTGCGCGCGCGCAGGCCGTGCCGCGCCACCTGTGCTGGGCCTGCCCTCGGCCCCCACGGCGCGTGCCGACAGCCAGTTCACACCCGACAGAGCGCTACAAAATGGAGAGCTTCTTACGCTTGCTGGCAAAGGGCCGGACGGCGAAATAATCCATACCCTGCAGGTGGTGCACACCCCCGGACATGCTGCCAACCACCTGTGCCTGCTGCTGCAAGAGGACGGCCTGCTGTTCAGCGGCGACCACATCCTCAACGGCAGCACCACCATCATCAACCCGCCCGACGGCAACATGGCCCACTACCTGGATGCGCTCGACCGGCTCGACCAGCTCTGCGAGCAGCACGGTGCCGACTACATCCTGCCAGCGCACGGCCATGTGCTCGGCGATGCGCGCGGCGCCATCGCGCAGCTCAAGGCCCACCGACTGGCGCGCGAGGCCAAGGTGATTGCCGCCATGCAAGCAATGCCCGAAGGCACGGTGGAACAATGGGTGGAGCACGCCTACGCCGATGTGCCCCCGCGCATGTGGCCGCTGGCACAGCGCTCGCTGATCGCCCACGTCGAGCGCATCCGCGCCATGGAGCCAGGCAATGACTGAAAAAAACCCCGACACCGGCCATGTGCGCCTGGCCAAACGCGTGGCCGAACAACTCGCCTGCTCGCGCAGCATGGCCGAGCAATTCATTGAAGGCGGCTTTGTGAGCGTGGACGGCCAGCTGGTGGAGACCCCGGGCGCGCGCGTGCGCCCCGACCAGGGGGTGACGGTGGAGAAAGACGCCAGCCTGCTGGAGCTGACCCCCGTCACCCTGCTGCTGCACAAGCCCGTGGGCTTTGAGGCCGGGCTGGGGCTCGACGCTGGCGCCGCAGCGCACGGCAGCCGCAGCCAGGGCGCACCGGCGGCGCTCACGCTGCTGGGCGCGCAGTCCCACATGCCCGAGGATGCCGCCGAGATCCGCGTGCTGCTGCGCCACTTCAAACAGCTCGAATGCTTCACGCCGCTGCCCACGCCGGCCAGCGGGCTGGTGGTCTACACGCAGGACAAGCGCATCGCGCGCAAGCTGCAGGAGGACATCGAGACGCTGGAGCAGGAATGCATCGTCGAGGTGGAGGGCCAGATCGCCGACAACGGTCTGAAGAAGCTCTGCCACGGCCTGAGCTTCAACGGCCGCCCGCTGCCCCCCATCAAGGTAAGCTGGCAAAGCGAGACCAAGCTGCGCTTCGCGCTCAAGGGCATCCGGCCCGGGCAGATTCCGGCCATGTGCGAGGCCGTGGGCCTGCGGGTGATGGCCATCAAGCGCATCCGCATCGGCCGCGTGCCGCTGGCCAAGGTGCCCGAGGGGCAGTGGCGCTATCTGCAGCCCTGGGAGAAGTTCTGACACCCCCCTGAGTCGCCTTCGGCGCCTTCCCCCCGCTCTCGCAGCGCTGTGCGCTGCGGGCATGGGGACGCTCCCAGCGCGGCGGGGCGGCCCTTGCGCGGGAGCCCTGGCCTGGGCAGTGGCCGTGTCATGCGATTCGGGTGACGCACGGCTCCATGGATAAATGACATCAAAAACCATAGCTGCCCGCGCCGTGATTATGCGCCGCGAAGGCACTTTTGACTTAAAAATCATCCTCCCACTGCTACACTGCGCGGCCACCCTGGAGGGAGACCATGGACCAACGCAACAGCAGCAGCAGTACCCCGGCGAACACCCCGTCGTTCGCCTCGCCCATGATCGACGCGCACCCGCTCGCATTCACCGGCAGCGGCGGCGAGTATTTCCGCGTCTGGATCGTCAACGTGCTGCTGAGCATCGTCACCCTGGGCCTCTACACGCCCTGGGCGCGGCGGCGCACGGCGCAGTATTTCTACGGGCACACGCAGGTGGCGGGCAGCCCGCTTGAATTCACCGCGCCGCAGGGCAAGATGGTCAAAGGCTTCGTGCTGCTGGTGCTGATCACGCTGGCCTACAACATCGCCGCCAACACCGGGCAGGACACCGCCGTTGCCCTGTTCCTGCTCGCGGGTGCAGTGCTCGCACCCTTCATCTGGGCCAGCGCCATGCGGTTTCGTCTGTCGGCCACGCGCTGGCGGGGGCTGCGCCTGCAGTTTGCCGCGAGCTGGCGCGAGGTTTACACCGCCAGCTGGCCCGTGTTCGCACTGGCGCTGGTGTGGTTTGGCGTTTTTGTGGGCCTGCAGATGGTGACGCCCGAGGCCGTGCTGGACGATGAAACCGGTCGGAAGATGCCGCAGATCACGGCCACCATGGTGGCGCTGGTGGTCCTGGGCCTGGTGCTTTCGGTGCTGTGCATCATCCGGCTCGAATACAACTACAGCAGCCTGCTGGTGCTGCGCAGCCGGCTCGGCCAGGAGCCGGGGCGCTGGAAGCCGATCTACCTCGATTTCGTCCGGATCTGGGGTGCCACGGCGCTGGTCTTCTTGCTGTCGGTCGTGGCCCTCAGTGCACTGATCGGCCTGGTCGTTGGCAGTGGCTGGATGTCCCTCGGCAGGTCGCCCCAGCTGGGCATGTGGTTGTTCGTGCTGATCGCGCTGGCCTTCGTGGGTGGGCTGCTGGCGCTGTTCCTGGCCTCGGCCCCGGCCCGCGCCTACCGCGAGGCGCGCATGTTCCAGCTGCTGTGGGACAACATTGGCGTGAGCCAGGTGGCGCGTTTCAAGTGCGACCTGGGCACCGGGGGTTATGTGTGGCTGCGCATCCGCAACCTGCTGCTCACGCTGCTGACGCTGGGCCTGTACCGCCCGTTTGCGCGCGTGAGCGAATACCGCATGAAAACCGAATCGGTCACGCTGCACGTCAAGGGCGGGGTGGACCAGGTGGCGGGCACCCTGGTGCGCCAGCAGGACGGCGGCCTGGGCGATGCGCTGGCCGATGCGGCCGGGCTGGACCTGATCGGGTGATGAGGAACACCCCTGCGGCTGGGCCGCGCCAGTTTTTGGGGCTGGTGTGCTTTGTCGAGGAGACCACCCGTTGAAGGCTCCTCAGGAATCTACCGTCGCACCCGGCGATCTGCTGCCGGGGCGCTGGTTCGACGGGCGCAGCAGCCAGGCCCGACCCGTGCTGGTGGGCCTGCAGCCCACGCCCCGGGGGCCTTCGCTGCTGCTGCACCCGCTGGCACCGCCCGGCGAAGCGCCCACGGTGCTGCGGCATGCGCAGGTGGGCTGGCCCGAGACCTGGAGCGCGCAGCGCCCTCCGCCCCGCGTGGTGGTGGACCTGCGCGAACACGGCAGCCTGGAAGTGGACGCGGTGAGCGAGTGGCAAGCCGCCCTGGCCGCCGCAGGCGCCCGCCCGGGCCTGGCCCAGCACATGCAGACGCGCTGGAGCGTGCTGCTGGCCGTGCTGCTCGCCGCCGCCATCGGGCTGCTGCTTTTTTACCGCTACGGCACGCCCTGGGCGGCCACGCAGCTCACCCGCTGGGTGCCCATGGGCTGGGAGACCGCGATGGCCGACCAGGGCCTGCAGGAAATGGACGACGGTCTGCTCAAACCCAGCAAACTGGCGCCCGAGCGCCAGGCGCAACTGCGGGCACGCTTTGATGCGCTGGCGCAGCAGATTCCGCCCGCCCTGCACCGCTACACGCACTATGCGCCGCAGTGGACACTGGAGTTTCGCGCCGGCATGGGTGCCAACGCCTTCGCACTGCCCGGGGGGCGGGTGGTGATGACCGACGGCCTGGTGCAGGCCGCCGCCCGGCATGGCCTGGGCGACGAGGCGCTGGTGGGCGTGCTGGCGCACGAGATCGGCCATGTGGTGCACCGCCACACCACGCGCATGGTGGTGGAGCAGGGCGTGCTGCAGATGGGCCTGGGGTTGGCGCTGGGCGATGTGTCGGGCATCCTGTCCACGGGCAGCGCGCTGCTCACGGGGCTGCACTACCGCCGCAGCCACGAGCGCGAGGCCGACTGTTTCGCCCTGGGCCTGATGCGCCACGCCGCCCTGCCCACGGCGCCCATGGGCACGCTGCTGCTGGCCATCGCACGCGCCGAGGAGGAGGACGACAAGAAAAAGGAAAAGGATGGCGCAGGCAGCGCACCTCCGGGAAAGCACGGAAGCCCCGAAGCAGCCCACCCCATCTGGTCGCTGCTGAGCAGCCACCCCGACACGGTGGAGCGCGCCAGCGCCCTGCAGCAGGGCCAGGCACCGCATTGCCCACAATAGCATCAAAAATGATAGCTGCCAGCGCTTATCCCATAAGCGCTAGAGCTATTTTTTGCTTGAAAAAGTGTGAAGCGCGCCGATAAGCCGGATTCTGTGCACTGCGGTTGCCCGCAGCGTGACCACCATTACTCTGGGCCGGGGGTCGCCCACCCGGCTCGATGCTACCTACCCGCCAGCTCTGCGGAACCACATCAACGCTGGCCTACTTGGTATTGCTGCGCGTAGAGATTGCCCGTTTCACCCCCAGTGGTCTACCTTGCGGCACTCCCCCGGGACTCGTCTCTGTTGCTCTGATCCTCACCTCACGGTGGGCAGCCGTTAGCTGCTACGCTGTCCTGTGCAGTCCGGACGTTCCTCCAGTGCCTGGTTTCC
>JAANMX010001252.1_pt1 | contig 29349 bp, 27 predicted proteins | sample 7279681 | NCBI WGS metagenome assembly JAANMX01 (sample SAMN14094542, study PRJNA606508) | bioreactor metagenome | isolation source: A lab-scale SPAN reactor treating ammonium-rich wastewater day 351 | place: Ireland: Galway | collected 2018-01-01 | reverse complement strand
CCCGTTTTGGTGCGTCGCACTGTCCAGATGAGGTTGCGGACTAGAGTCATTTCGTGGACAGTGCGACGCACCGGATGGAACTTATTTCTTGACGAGTCCACAGAATACGCGGAAGTTCTTCGTTTCTTTTCAGTGTGTTCCGTGTTTTCCGTGGTTGATAGGCAGAGGATGCCTGAGCATTACGACCGCTATTTGAAAAACTGACTCGATCCACTACATCTTCCCGCGCAAGAACGCCGCCACCTCCCCTCCCGTGGGAATCCCGATACGCGCCCCATTCTTTGCGCAGCAGAGCGCGCCTACCGCACTGGCATAGCGCAGCACTTCTTCCCAGCCCATCCCCGCGGAGAGACCCGCGGCAAAGGCCCCGTGAAAGGCATCCCCCGCGCCGGTGGTATCTATGACTTCCACGACAAAAGGGGGGAACCAGCCCTGACCTGGACCGAAGCGGCTGTCGGCGCGGGAATGCCAGGCCAACCCCCGTTCGCCCGCGGTGACGACAACTGTTGGCGCATAGCTGTCCAGGCTGATGGCGGCGTCCAGCGCATCTTCACAACCGGTGAACTGCTGGCCGAAGCGCTCGGACGTGACCAGAAATTCCACCAGCCCCATCAACGCCGTCGTGCCGTCGTTGACCGAATCCGCGTCCAGCACCGTAGGGATGCCCATCCGCCGCGCCTGGGCGATAAGCGAAATCGCCAGTTTCTGTTGATGGCCGTCAAAGAGCAGCGCGCCTACCGGACTCTCGGCCAGATCGACGGCGCTGGCCCCCAGTTGGGGCAACTCCTCCCGGTAGTTGACCAGCGTGCGCGCCCCGTCCGGCTTGACGAGGATGGCAGAGAGGGAGGTGGGCGGGTCGCCGCGCAGGACGAGGGATGTGTCCACGGCGGATTCTTGAAACTCGGCCAGATGCGCGTCGCCGTAGAGATCGTTGCCCAGATAGCCAGCAAAGGCTGTGCGATAGCCGAGACGAGCCGCGGTGACCGCGGCATTAGCGGCCAGCCCACCCCCGCAACCGATCAGCCCGGTGGCCCGCCCCTTTTCGTCCGGCCCCAGGTGGTGGTCGATGGAAAAGGTGAGATCGTAACAGGCAAAACCGACACAGAGAACGTCGAAGTCAGAGGTCATTCAGAAGCCTTTGCCACTGTAGATCGGGCTGTCAGTCCGACTTACGCAAACCAGATGGGATTTGTCCAGGCCCGTTTGCCCTGGCCGTCGCGCACTGTGACCCGCAGATAGGGGCTGTTGATGGCGGAGATGTCGAACGTGGCCTCGGTCAGCCCATCCCCCCAGGCGTGGCGGCTCTGGCGGTTGCTGCCCGTCACAAAGAGGCGCACGGCAGGCGAACAGCGCACTGTTACACTTTTGCCGGGGACAATCTGCACGTCGTGGATTTCCGGCCCGGTGCTGGAATAGAAGTGGCCGGCTTTGAGCGCGGCCAACAGTGGGTCCGGGCTGTTTTCCTCTGCTTTCACCTGCACCCAGCCTTCGCAAAAATCTGTGTAGCCCGGTTTGCGGTGGGCGTCGTCTGCGGCGCAGGCGAAGTAACGGTAGCCCCGGTCCAGCAGCACATTGAGCAGAGGCCAGCTATCGGCCCGGTCATTGTCGCCGCCTGCAATACCGTTGAAAATTTCCACCGCGTGGATATGCCCCAGAGAGAGCACATCCGCTTCGCTCAGCGCATACCAACTGGGGTGAGCCGCGGCCACGAATGCGCCGGCAGCCATTGCCCGCTGGGCAATCTGCGGGCCGCTTTCCCCTGCGCTGGGGATGGCAAAATCCGCGGGCAGCCCCACAGCCAGAATGTGCCAGACAGTGCCGTTGCCGATCTGCCCGGTGTGGAGTTCCGCGCCCAGAATCGTCGTGAAATTGTCTGTGCGATAGGCCAGCGTATCCGCGATGGGATAGGCGTACTTCTCCATAAAGTGGTCGGTCAGGGAGAGGAAGTCGTAACCCGCTTCCCGGTAGGCCGCGCAGATGGCTGCGGGCGTATCCACGCCGTCGGAGAGGGTGGAATGGCTGTGCAGGTTGCCGCGCCAAAAACGGCCCGGCTTGTCAAAGGGGAGATTGTACATTGGCAACAGGTCCTCTGGGATGGATGAATTGCATAAGGCGTAATGTTTGGTGCATCACTCAGTATACGCACCAAACACTACGAGTCAATTAGAACACTTGCAGGCGCTCTCGCTGGGTCCATGCCCCGGCGGCGTCTGGTGTGTACCCGTCGCCGGTCACAGACCGGCGCAGAGCAGGTATTGTGGGTCTGTTCCCGCCAGCTGTACTAGAACAAAAGGGGTGTTAATATAGCCGTAAAAATTCCGGCCAGAAAGAGGAAGATCAGGCCGCCGACAGGTGCAGGCAACAAAACCGCAGCCACGGCCCGGGGCATAGACAATCCAGTAACTTCTGCATTCGCCCGAATATAGACGGCCAGAGACCAACCAACAGCCCCAACACCGGCGAATAGACCCAGACACGGAATGGGTAGCAGGCCAGTAAAAAGCAGTGGAACAGCCGCAAATCCCGTAGCCGCATAGAAACGCTGTAGGGTCACATGACCGCCCAGAGCCTTATTGGCGAGCATCACACCAGCGCCGTAGACAATCCAAAGGGCTATCCAGCCCAGAGGCCAGTTGAGCCATTTGCCCAGGCTGCTCAAGCCTGCGGCCAGCCATAAAGGGAGCGGCTGTTCCAGCCCGGCCAGGGTCTGGGCGACCTCGGCCAACGCCTGGGGAGAAAGAGGCCCTACAAACCGTAGCAATCCGTCCCACTCTGCCAAGCCCTCGGCTACACCAGCCAGACGCGCCACAGGCAGAACAGCGCCGGATCCCACGGCCCCTATCCAATTAACGATAAAGGGCGGTACGCCGGCCAACAGCCCCAACAATACGACCATACCCAGCGCTTGCTGCATTGTACTTCCCGTATAGGCATTGGGCCGCATTTGGGCCGCATTGCTCATCTGTTGGGGTGAAGGAAGCCATTGCTGCCATCTCATACGCCACCTCCACCCAGAGCCATCCAGACACTCCCTGCAACCCCGCCCAGTACGACCAGAAGCCCGCCCAAAACCAGAGGGGCCAGGGCGGAGACCCCAGCCTTGCCCGGCGGTAGATTGTGGGCGACTTCCAGCCCGCGATAAGCGATCAACACACCCCAGCCGTGCAACAGCAGCGGGCTGATCGAGACGAAAGGAATAAGCGTCGCCCCCAGCAAAATCCGTGGCGACAGACTCAACGCCAAAGCACCCAGCGTCTCGCTATATTTGCCACCGCCGCCCATTGTGCGCGCCACACAGTGGGCGATGCTGGCGTAGAGCAGCCACTGGCCAATATACAATAGCGGGATCAAAATCAATCCCAGTAGCCGTTGCCAGCCATTTCCATAATTGATGCCCGCCAGAAACCAGGGCCAAATCTGACGCAGCAAAAGCTCTGTATTAAAGAACTGTCCAGAGGAAACCGGTGATGCTTGTCGAAGGGTAACAACGATCGTTTCCAATACAGCGTCGGGCGGTGGAAGGGTTGCCGAAAGCAACAGGCCACCCAAAAGCCGCGCGGCAGCGACCAGCAGACCCATCAGGAACGCAAAGAAGAGACCCTCAATCCACGGGTTATCGTCGTCCACCAGTTCAACAAAAGGCTGGGGTTCCAGAGTGAGCGCTTGTCCAAGCAGTCGAGGATAGTTATCAGGTTGCAGCATAGAAATCTCTTGGCTGGGAAAAGAGGGCCGCCAATGCACATTCAGGTGAATGATAACATAGGACGAACGTAGCAGAAAACCTTGCCAGTGCAATTGCTTGACAGAGCCGCTGAATAAGGATAGGCTATATCTGTCGTGAAGATCGATAATGACGACAAAACCCCTTATGGAGCCATTCTCGATGAGTCCTTTGCCGGCAAATAGACCTGCTCTGCAGGGACCCAGGCTTTTCCTACCCCAGATTCGATTGGGCGTCCACTGGGCGATTCTTTTGGCCTTTCTGGCTGGCGTTGTATTCGTGCTATCGACTGATCAGGCCATTGCCCAGGAAGCAGCTCTGCCCCGGATCGTCTCGCTCAATCGCCGTGTACTGGTGCGCAGCGGCGATACGCTGGGGGGTATTGCCTTGCGTCACGGGGTGAACCTGGCAGCCCTCCTGGCATTGAATAATCTGCCGCCGGAAAGCAGTGAATTGGCTGCCGGGCAAGAGTTGCTTCTCCCGGCCACCGCCGATGATCTGCGGGTGGCTGCACCGGATACGCTCTATATTGTACAGAGCGGCGAAAGTCTGGGGCTAATTGCCCAGGCCCACGCCGTCTCCCTGCCTGCGCTGATGGCCGTCAACCGCATCCAAAATGCCGATACTATCCACCCCGGACAAGAGTTACTCATCCCCGGCCCGGTGAAAGAAGGCAAGGGTCAGCCAGTTGGCCCTGCCCGCTCCGGCTTCTTTTACCACCAGGTGCAGCTTGGCGACACAATGTCCCAATTGGCCCAGATGTATGACACTACACCCCAGGCCATTATGCGCTACAATGGCCTGCCCGATGCCCAGACTATCTACTACGGCCTGGAGGTGCGTATTCCCTACGGCCCGCCGGTTTTGAGCAGAGAGTTGCCACCCACCCCCCACACAGGGACAGAGTTTATTGTAAGCATTACCCGCCAGCGCTGCTGGGTGATGCAGAATGATGTCCCGCTCTACGACTGGAAGTGCAGCACCGGTCAAGGCCAATGGGCTACACGCACGGGCAGCTTTCCCATCAAGACCAGACAGGAGGTGGCCCAGAGCAGCGCCTACCGTCTGGATATGCCCTTCTGGCTCGGCTTGTACGACGTGGGCAGCTTTGAAAATGGCATCCACGGCCTGCCCGTGGAATGGTCCACTGGGGAAAAACTGTGGGATACACTGGTAGGCCAACCGGCCACCTTTGGCTGCGCAATGCTGCTGGACGCGGACGCCGCAACCTTATACGCCCTCTCCTTTTTGGGGATGCCGGTTCATATCGTAGATTGAGAACAGTTCTCCATGCGACGGGTTGCGCCACAGGGGATGAAAATGTAGGTCGGACTGTTAGTCCGACCGGCAACGTCGCTGGTCGGACTAACAGTCCGACGTACGAATGGCTATTTTCAGGGCAGCCGATATGCCTGGGCGTACGGAGAGCAATGAAAAGCGGACGCAGATTGCGCAGATTTTCGCAGATTGAATCCGTGCAAATCCGTTCTTTCCGTGTTCATCCGTGTTCTATTTTCACAACAGACCTCCTGTGCTTGGGAACGGATGGAAATGGTCTGACTTGAGTGCAAAGGCAGTTGCCGGACAGTCCGACTAGGCGAGGCGGAGTAGTGTATTCTTGCTATCCAGAACTCTGTGTTAATCCGCATAGCACAGCGAATGGAATTGCAGGATACTTATACCCGACTGTTTTGACCGCACCACAGACGAGTACGCCCCAGGCAAGGAAGGCCAACAATGCGCCAACAAGAATATCATCTGACTGATCTGCTCCTGGCTCTGGCCCTCTTTACCGCCTTGCTAGTCACATCCACGGGCCGCATCCCAGGCAGCTGACACTCTCACCCAGGCACTACCGTCGATGAAACAACCCACACCGACAATTCTGTCCGCGGGCAAGCTGCCCGCGGACCTGCTTTCCCGGCTGCTTAGGCAATTGCCCACCGCCCACCCCCGGCTGCTGCTTGGCCCCGGCGTGGGGGAAGACGCTGCGGTCATCGACTTTCCGGCTGACCAACTGCTGGTTGCCAAAAGCGATCCCATCACCTTTGCCACCGACGCCATCGGCTACTACGCGGTCAATGTCTGTGCCAACGATCTGGCCGTGACCGGCGCAACCCCCCTATTCTATCTGCCCACCCTCCTCCTGCCCGCCCAATCCAGCAACGAAGCGACAACCCAGGCCATCTTCGCCCAGATCGCCGGGGCCTGCCACGGGCTGGGGATCGTCGTGGCTGGCGGGCACACGGAGATTACGGCCGCGGTCAATCAGCCTGTGGTGGCGGGGACATTGCTGGGGCAGGTCGCCCGCAGCGCAGCCATCACCAGCCGCGGCTGTCGCCCGGGCGATCAGCTTCTCCTGGCCGGGGAAGTGCCCATCGAGGGCGCCAGTATCATTGCCAGAGAGCGCCGCGCCGAGCTGCTCGCCCTGGGCTGGGATGGGGCCGAAGTGGACGCGGCCGCGGACTACCTCTACCGACCGGGCATCAGCGTTGTCCAGCCGGCCCTGGCCGGGGCCCGGGCCGGTCTGGTGACAGCTATGCACGACCCCACGGAAGGCGGCGTTGTCACGGCTATCGGCGAGATGGCCCACGCCGGGGGAGTCGGTGTGGTCGTCGATCTGGACGCCATCGCCGTCAACCCCCTGGCCGCCAGATTGTGCCAGGCATTTGGGCTGGACCCACTGGGCACTATCGCCTCGGGCGCGCTGCTGGCTACCGCGACCCCGGCCAACGTTCCCCACCTCCTGCAACGCTGGGCCGAGATCGGCTGGGCAGGCCGGGTCATCGGCCAGATTACCCCGGCCGCGGACGGCTACACAGCCACCCGCGGCGGGCAAGCCGTCCCCTTTCCCACCTTCCCCGTGGACGAAATCACCAAACTTTGGCTGTGACATACAGAATGCTGTGACATACAGAATATAGAACGCGGATGACGCGGAAAAGGCGGAAAAAAGCGGATAAAGAAGAAAAATCCGCGAGAATCCGCTCAATCCGCGCTTGACATTAGAACAAATGTTCTGTATAGTAAAATTATCAGCAAAAAAGCTGATGTTGTCACCTCCATAGAGCAGGTCCGCCACGCGCCTTTACGAACAAACCGAGCCTTTACACTTTCCTGGTCTATGCCGCGCCCCCGCTGGGGTGCGTCGGGGATGTCGGGTATATTTTGTTTAAGGGGAGGGCGAAATGGGGCGGCATCAAACACTCAATATGCAGGCAGATCGGATCGAACAATTGCTTGCCCAGCACAGAATTCCCAGCCGGATCAACCGCGGCACAGTCACGTCCCGCTTTGTCCAGTTCAAACTGGCGACCGAACTGGGCACGAAAGTCTCCAAAGTTTCCTCCCTGGCCGAAGAGATCGCGATGGCCCTGGGCAGCCGGGAGGTCCGCATCTACCGGGACGGCGGCGAGATAAACGTCGAGATTCCCCGGGACAACCCAGGCCCTGTGCGCCTGCTCCCCCTCTGCAAGCGGCTGACCGTCGTGCCCCCGGCCTCGGCTGTGCTGGGGATGGACGAGCAGGGCTTTCCCCTTCTCCTGCGTCTCACCGCGCCGGATGTGGCCCACGTCCTCATCGCCGGCACCACCGGCAGCGGCAAGACCGCCCTGGCCCGCACCCTTCTCACTTCCCTGGCAATGCACAACCGCCAGAGCCAACTGCAACTGATTCTGATCGATCCCAAAGGCCGGGGCTTTGGTCCTCTGGCTAGGCTGCCCCACGTGCTGAACGGCGTGCAAAACAGTCCAGAAGCCACGCTGGCGTGCCTGGCCTGGCTGGTGCGGGAGATGGAGCGACGGGATGCCGAGGCTATCAGTACACCGGTGCTGGTCGTGGCCGTGGACGAGCTGGCCGATCTGCTCCAGACCGGCAGCAAAGAGGTGGAGACCTGTCTGACCCGTATTGCCCAGCGGGGGCGGGAGGCGGGTATCCATCTGGTGGCCTGCACCCAAAAGCCCACGGCGGCGCTGATCGGCGGCGCGATGAAGGCCAACTTTCCCGTCCGTCTGGTGGGCGCGGTGGCTGGCGCGGACGAGGCCCGCTACGCCTCTGGCATCAGCGATTCTGGGGCGGACAAACTGGAAGGCAGAGGCGATTTTATTCTGGTGGCCCGTGGCTCTGTGCTGCGCTTCCAGGCGGCCTGGCTGGGGCCACAGGACCTCTCGCTGGTGGCGAACGAACTGCGCAACGGTGGGCGCACCTCTCGCCGCTGGCAGAACGAAGGGGAGGCGGATGACCTGCCGGAGAGGCAGTTGCCAGCCCTCCCCCCACCCCAGCCCCACCGTTCGCTGCTGGACCGGCTACTAAAGCGGAATATGTAAATTTGTAGGGCGGAATGGTATTCCGTCCGCCTGGTCGGATTGCCAATCCGACCTACGATAGCCGAAATGGGGTATCCCTATGAAACGCTTGGCAATTGTAGGGCTGTTGATATTTGTCGGTTTTGCCGGGTGGCGTGTAGGCGGCGCGCTCAGCACAGACGCGATGGGGATGGCGGTGGGTATCGTCTTCGGCGTGCTGGCCAGTCTGCCTGTGGCCCTGCTGATGCTGGCCGCCACCCGTCGCTCAGCCCAGAACGAGCCGCCAACCTTACGTTCTCCAGCCCAGCCCCAGAACGGTCACGGCCAGATGCCGGTTGTGATACTGGCCCCGCCCGCCTACCCCGGCTACGGCCAGCAGGGCTACGGCCAGCAGGGCTACGGCCAGCCAACCGCCAACGGGTACGCCCAGTTGCCCCCGCCCCAGGGCAGCCAATGGGCTTTCCCCTCGCCCGCCCGCGCCGAAAGAGTCTTTACGATTGTAGGCGAGCAGGACGAGTCCACGGAGGAGTGGTGATTTGTTTGACAAGGTGACAAGCTGACCGGGTGACAAATCGAGTCGTACAGATTCCATTTGGAAAAATCTGTAGGTGCGGTTTGCAACCGCACTTTCACCCGGAGAAGTGCGGTTGCAAATCGCACCTACGTTTTATCATCTCGTTGATCAATACAGAAAATCTGTGATTTCTGCGCAATCTGTGTTCCTCCTTTCTTCCCCCGACGGGCCGACTATCCATCCGAATGGATAGTCGGCCTGTTCGTTTGATGGCGGCTTGCGCTCTCTGGTACAATAAGCCGAACGTTTCATAAACCGGTTTATGGCCGTACCCCGCCACTGGAGTCTCTATGAATCTGCGCCGTCTTTCATCTGTTTCCCTGGGCCATCTGGCCATCGATATCCTCGGTTCGTCCGTAGCAATGATTCTGACTGTGCTGGCCGTGCCCTTTGACCTGAGCAACAGCCAAATCGGCGTGGGTGTGATGATCTACCAGTTGGTCGGTTCTCTCACCCAGCCCTTTTTCGGTGTGCTGGCAGACCGGATTGGCGGGCGCTGGCTGGGTGCGGCCGGGCTGGCCTGGACCGCCACTTTCTATTGGGCAGCCACTTTTTCCACCAGCTATCCCCTGCTCCTGCTGCTGATGTCCCTGGCCGCGCTGGGCAGCGCGGCCTTTCACCCCCAGGGGGCAATGAATGCCAGCGAAGCGGGTCGGGGGCGGGCGTCCAGTTCCACGGCCATCTTCTTTCTGTTGGGGCAGACCGGTCTGGCCCTCGGCCCGGTCCTGGCCGGCTTTCTGTTGGAGAGTTCCGGGCTGGCTGGGGTGCGGATTCTGGCCGGGGCGTCGCTGCCTCTGGTCTTTTTGATGGCCCTCTGGCTGCAACAGCCCGCCGACTTTGCCCACCACCAGAGCCACAGCGCCAGCCCTGGCAAGCAGCGCAGCCGGGCCGCCCTGCGCCGTTCGGTCTTTGTGGCCTTTGTGCTGGTCGTCGGTCTGCGCGCCACCGTCCAATCCGGCTACTACGGCCTACTGCCCAAATTCCTAGCCGACCAGGGCTATACGCCCTCTACCTACGGTCTGATGGTGGGCATCTTCAGCCTGACCCTGGCCATCGGCACACTGGGCGGGGGCATTCTGGGGGATCGGATGTCCCATCGGACGCTGCTGATTTGGGCCTCGTTCTTGGCCGCCCCCTTCACCGTTTGGATGCTCTACAGCAGCGGCTGGGCCTTTGCCCTGGCCGCAGGGATTGGCGGTCTGCTCATCGGCGCACCCCACAGTATTCTGGTGGTGATGGCCCAGAATTTGCTGCCCAAACGCCAGGGCCTGGCCAGCGGCGCGGTGCTGGGATTTATGTTCGCAGCCGGCGCGGCGGGAACCGGGCTGGGCGGCTGGGCCGCAGATTTTGTCAGCCTGCCCCTGGTTTTGCTGGTGATGGCATTGCTGCCCCTGGGCGCGGGCCTAGCCGCCCTCTTTCTGGAGCGGGATATGGTCACCCGGACGGTGGTTACGCCTGCGTCTGTGCAGGGGGATTAACAGACGTTGCGGAGCGTAGTGCGTGGTGCGTGGACTAACATCCCCATCAGTTCACGCACCACGCACTACGCATTGCGGGTCGTATTCGCCGGGCTGTCCAACGCCCCTGCTGTGAATCAAAGGAGGTTCCGTGGACCTGATGGAGCAGTATGAACGCGAGCGAATGTTGCCGATTGTGTGGGAGGGCAAGCCGCCCCGACAGCGGGTGGGGCTGGCCCTGGGCGGCGGCGCGGCCAGGGGCTTTGCCCATATCGGCGTGCTGGAAGTGCTGGAGGAGGCGCATATCCCCATCGATTGTATCGCGGGGACGAGCGCGGGCGCGATTGCCGGCGGGCTGTACGCGGCTGGTTTCACCACCGCCGAGATGCGCAAGGAGGCACAAAAGCTGAACTGGCTGGAGATCGCCAGCTTTGGCATACCCAAAATGGGGCTGCTCAATTTTGACAAAGCCGCCCAATGGATCGAGGAATTGCTGGTAGATCGCCCCAGCACATTCGAGCAACTGTCCATTCCCTTTGCCGCGGTAGCCGCGGATATTGTGCGGGGCGAGCTGGTGGCTATCAACACGGGCAAACTGTCGGCGGCTCTGCGTGCCAGTTCCAGCGTGCCGGGTATCTTCACCCCCACCCGTATGGGTGACCGAATGCTGGTGGATGGGGGCACGCTGAACAATCTGCCGGTCTCGGTCGCCCGGCGTCTGGGCGCGGATTATGTGATTGCGGTGGATCTGCTGCCGCCAGGAACGGTAGGGGGTAAAGAACCGGCCAATGTGATGGAATTGACCGTCACTGCACTCTATATGCTGATGCGCTCCACCCACAACGAGGGGGCCGAGGCTGACCGGGTGATTATACCCGCCATCGGCCATCTCAGCCTGATTGATTTGGGGCACAAAGATGAGTTGATCCAAGCCGGGCGGGACGCAGCGGAGCTGATTGTACCGAAAATCAAGCGCGATTTAGGTCTGGGTTGACAGTCCAACCCAGGCTATGTACAATGCGTGTGAGGCGCTGCTCTTTTTGGTATATCCGCACATTGCCGGATTTGCGCAGGAGAAAGCCCTATTGTATTGTTGTATCGTTGCTCTGTTCGTAGCTGACCCCTCCTGGTGGTCAGGTGCTACGAGAACCAATTGACCACTGCTCTTTTTGAGGAGGCTTACCAACAATGACCCACGTTATTTTTGACCTGTGCATCCGCGACGGTGCTTGTGTTGAAGTTTGTCCCGTCGAGTGCATTATCCCCGGCCAGCCCGAAGAAGAATGGCCCTGGTACTACATCGATCCCGACACCTGTATCGACTGTGGTGCGTGTGTGCCCGAGTGTCCAGTGGACGCCATTCTGCCCGAAGAAGATCTGCCGGAAGAATATGCCTACACCACCGAACTGAACGCGATGTTCTTCACCGAAGGTGTTGGTCCCGGCTACGCTGCGCTGGAAATGGGTGGCTGAGAACCGGTTCGTCTGAAGGCCAAAACCCCTGCCGAAGCAGGGGTTTTTCTTTTCTGCGGTCCAGACGATTTGACAAACCGAGTTTCTTCCAAGAAACTCGATCTGTATGGCCTTTCCCAAAGCGTAGCCGCTCAGGCAACCGGTGCGACGCACCTGAGTAGTGACCCCCAATCAGAAATGGAAGGAAGATCGCGATGAGCGAAGAAAAAACGATACAGCCGCCAGACTGGGCCGGTGTCGAGCGGGTGCTGGTGATTATGGCCCACCCGGACGACCCGGACTTTTCCTGCTCTGGCACGGCGATGCAGATGGCACGCCAGGGCATTGAAGTTACGTATATGATTTTGACCAACGGGGATAAGGGCAACCACAACCCGCTGATCACCCGCAATCAGTTGATTCTGATGCGCAAAGAGGAGCAGCGGGCCGCGGCCGCGCTCTCCAGTGTGAAGGATGTGATCTTTATGGACGAGGAAGACGGCTTCCTGCGCCCCACGCCGGAAATCCGCAAACGGGTGGTGCGGGAGATTCGGCGCATTCGCCCCCAACTAATCATCTGTCCCAGCCCGGAGCGCTACTTTTCGGGCAATGGCTACATCAACCACCCGGACCACCGCAACGCGGGTCTGGTGGCGCTGGAAGCCATCTTCCCCGCCGCGGACAACCCGATGTTCTACCCGGATATGGCGAACGAGGGTTATCGCCCCCACAAAATCAGCCAGCTTTACATCAGCGGCCACGACGACGCTGATGTGGAGATTGACGTGACCGCTGATATGGAGACGAAAATCCGCTCTATTCTTTCCCACACCAGCCAGTTCCCTGAACCGGGGCAGATGGAGAAATGGCTGAAGGAGCGCTGGGGCGAGAAGCAGGAGGACGGCAGCCTGCGCCACTTCGAGCGCTTCCGGGGGCTGCGCTTCGACCGACCCCGGGGTCGCCCGGCAGAGGAAGAGAAGAAGGAAGAAGAAAAGTAAAAAAAGAGGGGGAAGTCGATTCGACTCCCCCCTCTCTTTTTACTCAGAATATTCAGGTATCAACTGCCTTCAACGAAGTAGTGATAACCGGTTACTCTTTATTGCACCTCGGACATTTGATCTGCCTGTTCTTCGTTGGCAAATTTGGTCAGACCATCCAGGGTGGCCTGTACATCTGCGCCCTGCATAATCGCGTTGAAGGCTTCCTCGGCTGCATCGCGCACAGCCGTGTAGGAGATCAATTGGGGTTCGTAGTAGCTGAAGGGCAGCAACGCGGCGGCCTGTGCCCACTGGGGATTGGCCTCGTAGTAATCGGTCAGGAATTGACCTGCGCTGACCCGAGTGGGGAAGTAGCCACTGATGCGAGACCATTCGGCTTGGATTTCGGGGGAGGTAAACCACTTAATGAAAATCCAGGCGGCCAATTGTCTTTCCGGGGTGGTAACCGGGATCATCACATCGCCGCCGTAGACATTCTGCACGGGGTCCGCGGTGGTGTGGGGGATAGCGGTCACACCCCAAGTATCAGCGTCCTTCTTATTTTCCGTGGCAACGGTATTGACATCGTTGCCATAGAAGGGGATTCCGGAGCTGGATCCCATAGTAAAGAGTGCCCGGCGGGCGGCAAATTCAGGATTCGGGAAGCCTTCGGTAAAGAGATAGGCGCAGCCTTCGGCAGCCATACCCTTCAGGAAGGAGAGGGCATCGACGGTGGCTTGACTGCTGTAGTTGTAGGCCGTGCCATCTTCGGTCAGCACGTCGCCGCCAAAGGCGTAGGTCCAGGAGGCCACAGCCGAGGCGTCATCGCGCAGGATGAAGCCGCCGGTGCCGTCGCCATTGGCCGCCGCCGCCGCGCAAGCCATTTCCTTGAATTCATCCGGGCTGACGGGCGGGCCAGTAAAGCCAAGTTCTTCCAGCCAAGTCTGGTTGTAGTAGAGCACTTCCATCGAGCGGTTGGGCGGGAAGCCGAGCCGCTGGTTGTCGAACATCACATGGACACTCTGATCGAAGAAACTGGAAAAGAAATCAGCTTTTTCGTCAGCACTCAAACCCCAAGTGGGATCGTCCACGTAAGTGTTCAGGTCAACAAGACCATCATTGAGTTGGTAAGTTGCCTGATCGTTCTGGTAGCCGACGACCAGATCGATAGGGGTCTCTCCGGAAGCAATGTTGGCGTTCATTTTATCGCGGATGTCGTTGTAGCTGCCCTGGTTCTGGGCTTCGATGGTAATGCCACACTCATTACCAGCGAATTGCTCTAGGAGTACCAACAATTTTTCTTCCCGGGAGCCGGAGTGGTTGTGCCCCCAAACCACATTCTGACCCCGGGGATCGACACCGGCCAGGGGGCCATCGGCGGCGGGTCCACAGACTTCTGGCTCCGCGGCGGGGGCTGCGGTCGGTTCGGCCTCGGGGGCTTTGGTCGGCTCTGCCGCGGGGGCAGGCGCTTCAGCCGCGGCGGGGGCTTCGGCGGGTGCTGCCGGGGCTGGGGCGGGACACGCGGCCAAGACCAGCGCGGCCATCACCAGCACGGCAAGAAACGAAAGACGTTTCAGGTTCATACGGGTTTCTCCTTCTGAAATGTGTAAATAGACAACTCTGGAACACAGGGATAGTACAATCGAAAATGTGAATACTGCCTGAAGCGTGAAACGTGAGATCGTTCGAACGATATTGCGTTTCACATTTCACGTTTCGTACTTCTATAACAAATAAAGCAGATCAGTTGTTGCAGCCATACTCGCTGCGAGGATGCAGATACAGAATCCCCTCTAAATTTTAAGCAATCGAATCAATCCTGCCTGCTCAAAATGATGGTCGCTCGTCAATGCCTCTTGAATCCCGTGCCGCTTAATGATCACAAAACTGGCACAATCTACCCAACTCCACTGTTTATCGGGGCGATAATGATAGTAGATCGAGACATCCGTATGGGACTTGTGAGCAAAGCAACGAGTTCCGTCAAAACATAGTTGGTCGTCACCATCTTTCGGTTTTGTGAACGGGCCGTCCGATAGTGAGTAGCCGCTGCCGCGTGAAATGGCTGTGATGCGTCAAATAGACATCCCCAGCCAGACGTATCAACAAAGATATCATTCACTCTTGCATCTCTTGTAAAAGGTTCTGCTCCAAATAGAGATCGTGCTGATCGGCCCAATCGGAAATATCGCTTTGAAAGATACCGATGAATTTATCCACGGGGTCCTGCCAGCTTTGACGAACCATCGCCACAAGCCAATCGGTGGCGACCTGTTCAGGTGTGTCACCGCTCTGTTGAGCCGTTTTTACGAGCGGTTGGTAAATTTCTTCCGGCAACTCTAACAATAGTGCGTGTCCCATATTGTTACCTCCGCTTCGATATCTAATGCACGTAAGTTAGTTGCGGGTCGTGCCCTGGGACGCTCATTGGTCCGACCGACACGCAACGCCTGCGACTCCGTCACCTTACTCCGTACCAGCGAGGAACTAACGGACAAGCGTTAGTTCCTCGGTCAACCATCTGAAACGTGAAGTATCGTCACCTGATCTCACGTTTCACGCCTTCACGTTTCCCCACGCAAATCGTGGCTTCGCCACCTTACGTAATACGTATTACGCAATATCTCACCCCTTCAACCCCGTCGTGGCAATGCCGTCGATGAACTGCTGCTGGGTGAAGAAGTAGAGAACGATAATCGGAAACATTGTAATCATCGCGCCGGCCATCTGTAAATGGAAAAACGAACCGGCCTCGTCGAGAAATGCCAGCAGGCCATAGGAGATGGGCCGCCAGTCGGTCGTCGTTGTCACCAGAATCGGCCAGGCCAGGGAATTCCACGAACCCACAAAGCCGAAGAGGACGAGGGTCATCACCGCGGCTTTGGAAAGGGGAATGACGACGGTTGACAGATAGCGCAGATGGCCCGCGCCGTCGATCTGGGCCGAATCCCACAACTCCCGGGGAATCTGAGCGAAAAATTGGCGCAACAGAAAGATGCCAAAGGCGTTGGCCATAAAAGGAATCGTCAGCGCCGGCCAGTTGTTGATCCACGGGATGGGGCTGATGCGCCCGATCCAGGCAACGGTAATGAAGTTAGGAACCCAGACAATCGCTTCCGGCAGCATCAGCGTGGAAAGCAGCAGGGCAAAGAGAAAATTCTTGGCTGGGAACTCCATCTGGGCAAAGGCATAGGCGGCCAGAGAGCAGAAGACAATCTCGCCGGAAAGGGTGATGAGGGTAATTTTCACGCTGTTCATAAAATAGCGGGAGAATTGGGCGTCGTTCCAGGCCTGGGCATAGTTGCCCCACTGGGGCGTGCTGGGCAGCATCCGGCCACCGGTGGCCTCGGTCAGGTTCATCAGCGAGACGCTGACTGTGTAGAGAAAGGGAAAAATTGCCACTGCCGCGCCTACAATCAGCACGGCGTAGATCAGAGTCCGCCCAAACTGGAAGCCCCGGGCATCCGGGTGGATCTCTGCGCTTACGGTCGCATTAGCCATAGAAGACCCTCCGGCTGGCGATGCGGTTGTTGATGGCCGTAATTGCCAGAATGATAATCAGCAGTAGAATCGCCAGGGCCGAGGCATAGCCATAGCGGGTGTCTCGTTTGAACGCCTGGAAAATGACAATGCTGGCCGTGTCTGCTGTGCCCAGGGCCGCGGCCTGACGCAGTACGTAAATGTGGTTGAAGGCTTTGAATGTGCCGATGACCGCGTAAAGGCTCAGGAAATAGAGGGTGGGCGAGAGCAGAGGCAGGGTTACGTGGCGGAATTGCGCCCAGGAACCTGCCCCGTCGATGGAAGCTACTTCGTATAGCTCCTTTGGGATGGCCCCCAGCCCGGCCAGAAAGATGACCGTATCGAAGCCCACAAAAGTCCAGATGCCGTAGAGCATAATCACCACCAGGGCCAGACTCGGCCCACTTAACGCCGCGGAAAGCGCCTGGTCCGCGCCGCTGATCAGGCGGAAGATGCCGTTGGGTTCGTTCAGCCAGAGCAGGGGATCGAAGCCCAGCCAGGTGAGCGCGCTGTTGACCGGGGCATTGGGCCGACTGGAGAAAAGAATGCGGAAGACCGCGGCTGTGCCCACAAAGGGCGCAATGTAGGGCAGAAAATAGACCATCCGGAAGAAAGTCTGCCCCCGAATCTTCTGAAAGAGAAGCACGGCCAGGCTGAGGGAAAGGCCCAGCTGCATAGGCACAGTGCCGATCACATAATAGACAGTGGCCTGCAACCCCTGCCACCAATTTTTATCGCCGGAAGCCACCACCCGGGGCAGCTCGCCGATGAGCACCCATCCCCCCACCATCAGCATCGCCGCGCCGCCCAGCCGAAAGGCCATGCCCAGATTGGAGGTTTTGTCGCTTGCGCTCTCCCACAGCCACCAGGCCAGGAGCAGGAGGAGAAAGCCGCCGCTAATTGTGACGATCTGCGACCAGATGTCCAGCCCTTCGCCCGCTTCCAGCGCGGCGATATAGGCCAGATTGACCTGCCCCCAAGTGAACCAGCCCAGGATGAGAGCGCTAATACTCAGCAGTGTGGCGGTGAAGAATTCTCCAAAATAGATGCGGGGCAAGGCGCGCCGCCGGGTCGCCATCCGGTTGACAGCCACCGCCCCGGCCACGCCCAGCAGCAGCACTGCAACACTGCCCCAAAAGGCTGTCTGGACCGAAGGCAGCAGCCACGCTTCCTTCACCAGGGCCATAAAGTTTTCCCGGGTGTTGGCCTGTCCCCGCAGTTTGGTGGGCACAAGCAGCAGTTCGGGCAGGAGCAGAAAGACGAAGCGGGTGAAGATGGCGACACTGATGCCCACCAGTCCGCCGGGGAGCAGCCAGGGCCAGGGGCGTGCGCCAAATTCCCGCTGCTCTTTGACCACACCCAACAGACCGCGCACGGCAAAGATAGCAAAGGTCGCGGCCATCCAAAAGCCGACCACATAGGCCAGATTGTCCACGGCCTTGAAGTAGTTGCCCAGGCCGTCGTACGTGCCGACAACTTTATTCAGCCCTTTGAGTGTGCTTTCGTAGGCGGCAAAGGCCAGGGGAAAGAGACCGAAAAGCCCAATAATAATAATAGAGGGGATGAGAAAAGCGTAGGCCAGCCCCGCTTCGCGCATCCGGCGGATCTGACGACCGGAAAGCCAGCGCCGGGAGGCCGTCTGCACAGAGGGCGCAACAGCTATCGTTTCCTGACGGATGAGGGGAGTTTCCACGGGATGTCTGTCTCTCGTTCGTTTCAGTGTACGATACCGGCGGCAACTTGAAAAGAAGTGTATGGCATTGCCCTCAGTTGAAACTGACTGCTTGGTAGTATACCACAGGTCAGGGCAGGGCACACAAGGAATAGGAAGACGGAATGGGGAATGGGAGAGGCGATCTCACCCCCGGGTGTAACTGTTCAGCCACCCCAGCCTACCCCTCCCCATTCCAGGGAGGGAAGTGGAGCGACTCCTCCCCCACGCCGGGGGAGATGGATGGGGGTGAGCAGTTACCCCCAGGCTTCAAAGTCTCCAGAAATCTGTCCACCTGTGCCCTCAGCTCCTCTAGCCCGTCCCGGTTGTCGATTTCTGTATGAATTTCTGTCATCGGCTCGAAAATGGCTTTCATCTCCAGATAGACCCGAAAATCAGCGTCGGAAATGTCATTTGTGCGCTGGGCAATCCGTTCCTGAACGATCTCCTCCGGCGCCGTGACGAGCAGCAGCCACCAGGCAACGCCCACTTGGCGGGCGACTGCGGCTGCCTCTTCCCGGCTGGCGTGGGAATAGAAGGTGGCGTCCATCACAACCGCGCGCCCCCCGGCCAGCCCTTCCCTGGCCCGGCGGTAAAACTCGGTGTAGGTGTGTATACTCTCTGCCGGGCTGTAATCGGGCACGGGGAAAAGCTCCTTGCGGATGGCGTCTGTGCGCAAAAGTAGGCCGTGCAGACGTTCCGCCAGCAAGCCGGCCACCACAGATTTTCCACAGCCAGGCAGCCCAGCCACGCAGAAAAGTTCCATCTATACAGTATACCAAAAGCCATCGGAAAAATGATCTGTTTGAGTTACTCTATTTTCTTAAATTTCTGCTCAGACTGTTCAATTCCTCTTGACAAACTCTGCCCTGCTCTGTATGATATTTCCGCCTGTCACAATACTGAACAGCATTTGCCCCCTTTGAATAATCGATCATTCGCAATAGGGCTACCCCTGTCTCGTGCTGCGCCATCGGAAATCGCTTCCGGTGGATGAACTGTTTTCTCTATCAACACATCAAGGAGAAAAGTGGAATGAACAGACGCATTGTGTGGACTCTTTTTCTGATTCTGGCGCTGGCGCTGGCCGGCTGTGGCGCACCTGGGGCTGCCCCAGCACCGGCCGCGGAAGCCCCCGCGGCCGCCGCACCGGCAGCCCCAGCATCGGCAGCGCCTGCTGAAGCCCCGGCCTCGTCGGTCAAGGAACTGACGATCCTCTGGGCCCAGTGGGACCCCGCCGACTATCTGCAAGAGGTGGGCAATCTCTATGAAGCCGCCACCGGCATCAAAGTCAACGTCGTGCAGGAACCCTGGGGCAGCTTCTATGACCGGGCCTTCGCTGAATTCGCGGCAGGTGGCAACAGCTTTGATATGATTGTAGGCGACAGCCAATGGCTGGGCCAGGGCGCGGAACAGGGCCACTACGTGGAGATGACCGACTTTCTGGTGGGCGAGGGCATCGCCGACACTGTGACCGAATCCACCCTGACCTACTACGGCGAATATCCGAGCGGCAGCGGCAAGTATTGGGCCTTCCCCACGGAAGGTGACGCCGACGGTTGGGCCTATCGCATGGACCTCTTTGAAGACGCCGACAATATGGCCGCCTTCAAAGCCGAGTATGGCTATGATCTGGGCGTGCCCGAAACCTGGGCGCAACTGCTGGACATTGCCAAATTCTTCACCCGCCCGGAAGAGGGGCTGTACGGCGCGGCCGTCTACACCCAGAAAGACTACGACGCCATTACAATGGGCTTCGAGAATGTCCTCTTCAGCTACGGCGGTCGCTGGCAGGACCCGGAGACGAACGCGGTTCAGGGTTTTGTCAACTCGGAAGAGTCCATCGCCGCGCTGGAATTCTACGCCGAACTCTACCAGTGCTGTAGCCCGCCCGGTCTGGGCAACGCCTTCTTCCAGGAGACGAACGACGCTCTGATCAACGGTCAGGCCGCGATGATTATGAACTACTTCGCCTTCTTCCCCGCGCTGGCCAGCGAAGCCATCAACCCCCACGCGGCCAGCACTGGCTACTTCGCCAACCCGGCCGGTCCCGGCGGTCTGCGCCGGGCGGCCTTGGGCGGCCAGGGCATCAGCATTGTCGCCTACGCCGATGCCGAACGCCAGGAGGCGGCCAAAGACTTCATCCGCTGGTTTGCCCAGGAAGATACCCAGCGGGAATGGGCGCTCTTTGGCGGCTACACCTGCAACAAAAATGTGCTGGCCTCCCAGGAATTTCTGGATGTGGCCCCCTATAACGCAGCCTTTGCCGAGACAATGGGAATGGTGATGGACTACTGGAACATCCCCGTCTTCGGCCAACTGCTGGAGATCACCCAGCGTGAGCTGAGCGGCTTTATTGTGGGCGGCGAAGGCACAGCCGCCGACGCCATGAACCGCATGGCCGAGGAGCACGAGAAGATTCTCAAAGATACGGGTTATCTGAAGTAGGCAGGTGGCAGGTGGCAAGTTGCAGGCGCGACAAGCGCCACCCGCAACTTGCCACCTGCAATTCGCAATTCGCAACTGGACTTCCCATGACCGCATTCCCCGCCGACAGCACAGGCCGACAAGCGCAGCGCCAGATCAGCGACCGGGCGATTAAGTGGATTTTTATCACGCCCACGCTGGTTCTGCTGATTCTGCTCAACATTTTCCCGCTCTTTTATAGCCTCTATCTCAGCTTCACCGACTTTTCGGCCATCATCAAAGAGCCGCCGGTCTGGGTGGGCTTTGCCAACTTTGGCAAACTGCTCAACGACCCCCAGATGTGGAAATACTTTGCCACCACCGGACGCTTTGCCTTCCTCTCTGTGGGCTTGCAGACGCTCATCGGCTTTGGGATGGCGCTGATTTTGCGGGAGAAGTTCAACGGCAGCGGTATCGTCACGACGCTGATTCTGATTCCGATGATGCTTTCGCCGGTGGTAGTCGGTCTCTTTTGGAAGCTGATCTACAATCCCAGCTTTGGCATCTTCAACTATCTGCTGGGCTACACCAGCCCGGTGGGCGCGCCGGACTGGCTGGCCACGGGCAATCTGGCCCTGTGGGCGGTGGTCATCACCGATGTCTGGATGTGGTCGCCCTTTGTGATGCTCCTCTGCCTCTCCGGGCTGAACGCCATCCCCGACTATCTCTACGAGGCCGCAGCCATCGACCGGGCCAGCAGTTGGTTCCAGTTCCGGCGTATCACCCTGCCCCAGGTTATGCCCCTCCTACTGATCGCCGTCCTTTTCCGCACGATTGAGGCTTTCAAAAGTTTTGATCTGGTGATGGGGATGACCGGCGGCGGGCCAGGCGACGCCACGGAACTGGTGGCGGTCAACCTCTACCGGATGGCCTTCCAGGGCCAGTGGCGCACGGGTCAGGCCAGCGCGCTGGCCTATATTGTCCTGATTGTGATTATCGCCATCAGCAACGTTTACATCCGCAATCTGAACAAAATCCGCGGGGGCTAAGGGATGAGCGAAACGACAAGCGGCTGGCAGCCCCGTTCGCCGGTCAACTATTCTACACGGGTGGACAAAGTGGACGACAGCGCACGGGCGGCCCGGGCCGTGCGCATCGTCATCGCCTTTGTCCTGGCCTTTGCCATGCTGATCCCCGTCTTCTGGCTGGGGCTGACCTCCTTCAAATCCCGCTCAGATGCCATTGCCGTGCCGCCCAAAGTGGTCAATTTCACGCCGACGCTGGAGGGTTTTGTCAACCTGCTCACCGATCGTTCGGTGCTCAACGCGCGACGGCTGGAGTCGATGAAAGAGCGCACAGACCTGACCTGGTACGAGGAGATTGCGTTGAAGAACGGTCAGCAGATCACCGGTGTCAGCGAATATGTGGGCCGCCTGCGCAATTCGGTGATCATCGCCGGCACATCGACGATTTTGGCCGTCATCCTCGGCCTGCTGGCTGCCTACTCCTTCAGCCGCTTCAAAGTGCCCGGCGAATCGGACTGGCTCTTTTTCATCCTCAGCACCCGGATGCTGCCGCCGGTGGTGGTGACAATTCCCATCTTTCTGATGTACCGCCAGTTGGGGCTGCACGACACCCATTTGGGGCTGATTCTGCTCTACACTGTCTTTAATCTCTCCCTGACTGTCTGGCTGCTCAAAGGCTTTTTGGATGAGATTCCCCGGGAGTACGAGGAGGCGGCAATGGTGGACGGCTACACCCGCTTGCAGGCTTTCCGCAAAGTGGTGCTGCCCCAGGCGGTGACGGGGATTGCAGCCACGACCGTCTTCTCTCTCATCTTCGCCTGGAACGAATATGCCTTTGCCCTGATGCTCACCACCGAGCGGGCGCGCACCGCGCCCCCGACCATCCCGACGATTCTGGGGCGGGGCGGTATCGAGTGGTCGGCCATCGCCGCCGGTTCTCTGGGTTTTTTGATCCCGGTGGTGATCGTCACTTTTGTCCTGCGCCGCCATCTGCTGCGCGGGGTGACGTTTGGCGCGATTCGGCAGTAGGGGTGACAAGTGGAAGGTTGCAGGTGGTAGGTGGTAAAATACGGATGTTTCGTAACTGCTCACCGCTGAACAGTTACGTATTCACTCACGCAGATCTTTACCTGTTAATTTCATTTTCGGTGCTGCTTCGATGATCGGGTACATTCCTCTCTCCTTTCTACTGGAGTCTTACCAGATTCAACACACTTTTCAAAGTCTCGTTATATACTCGACACGGGCATAAACTGATATTCTGTCACCTTGTCACCCGGTCATTTTGTCACCCTGTCAAGTTTGGAATAGCCTTATCCCCCCTGCCCACCAGAGAGATAGTACGCATGACAAAACCAACTGATCTGCTCACCGGAAACGGTGCCCGGCAACTCGTCCAACGCATGGGGGAAGCCGCCGCCGGGTTTCTCGCATCCCTGGCCCCTTATCAGCGCCGCCAGGCCCAGTTCCCCTTCCCCGCCCAGGAAGCCCGCACCGACTGGCACTTTACCCCCGTAGCCCGGGGTGGTCTGCCCTTTGCCAATATGGAACGTGGCCAGCGGCGGGCAGCCGAAAAGCTCATCGCCACGGGACTTAGCCGCACAGGCTATGTCACCGCATCCACAATCGTCGGGCTGGAGATGACCCTGGACTTTAAGGAAGGCTGGGTCTGGCCCGACACCGGGCGGGATGGAGGACTCTACTACGTTTCGATCTTTGGAACGCCCAGCGCGAGCGAGGCCTGGGGTTGGCGTTTCGAGGGGCATCACATCTCTCTCAACTTTACAATCGTCAAAGGGCAGATTGTCGCGCCCACACCCACCTTCTTCGGCGCCAACCCGGCGGAGATGCCCCTGAGCGCGATGGCCTCCCTGCGTCCCCTGGCCGGTGTGGAAGACCTGGCCCGACAGCTGATCCACGCTCTGGACGAGGGCCAGCGGGCCGCTGTCATCCTGGCCCCGGCCGCGCCTGCGGATGTCGTCACCTCCAACCACCGCCAGGTGGCCGAAGGACAACTGCATCTGGGCGACACGGCCATCGAAGATTGGCGGCAGGCTGCCGGGCTGGCGCATCAGCACATCGACGCCCTGCGCTATAGCAGCCACCCCAAAGGATTGGCCGCGGCGGCGATGAACCCCGGCCAGCAGGAGATTCTGCAGAGACTCATCGCCGAATACATCCACCGTATGCCCGACGAACTGGCCGAAATCGAAGCGGCCCGGCTACACCAGACCGGTATCGAACAGGTCCATTTTGCCTGGGCTGGCGGGATCGAGCGACGGCAGGGCCACTATTACCGGCTGCAAGCGCCCAACTTTCTGGTGGAGTATGACAACACCCAGAACGACGCCAACCACATTCACAGCGTCTGGCGAGACCCGGCCAACGACTTTGGCGCGGACATTCTGGCCCGCCACTACGCCCACGAGCATTGAGCCGGGCAAAACCAGACAGGGGAAAAGTGCATGACCGCTGGAAAAGATTCTGTGTGCGTGCTGGATATAGAGGTTCGTTTTGCCGAAACCGACCTGATGGGAGTAGTCCATCACGCCAGCTATATTGTCTGGCTGGAGGCGGGCCGGGTGGCGTGGATGAGCCAGGCCGGCCTGCCTTACGTCCAAATTTTCAGCGCCGGGTACAACTTTGCCGTCACCGACATCCACTGCCGTTACCGTACCGCCATCCACTTTGGCGATCCGGTGCAGGTGATCACCCGGCTGGTGGGCCTGCGCAGCCGCCAGGTAGAGTTTGGCTACGAAGTAGTGAACAGCGCCACGGGTGTGGTCTGCGCCGCGGGCAGCAGTCGCCACATCTGCGTAGACCGGGTGGGGGCTATGACCCGCATCCCCGATTGGGTAGTCACAGGGCTGACTGGCAATGATTGAAATACAACCCCACGGCTCCGTCATCGCCATCCGTATGGCCCGCACCTTTCTGGGCCGTCCCCTCTATTGGACCGCGGCCTATTGGCTGGAAGGGCTGCTCATCGACAGCGGGCCGCCCTGTCTGGCCGAAGCGCTGGTACAGGCAGTGGAACCCCTGGGCGTGGAACAGATCGTCGTCACCCACGGCCACGAGGACCACACGGGCGGTCTGGCCGCCTTGCGCCGTCGCTTTCCCCTGGCTCCCATCCGGGCAAGCGCGGGAACAATCCCACTTATCACAGAAGCCCAGCCCAGGGGCCAACGCTTCTATCAGCGCTTGCTGTGGGGCGCGCCCCAGGCTGTGGCTGACATAGAGACGCTGGGCCTGGAGGTCCGGGCTGGCCCATTCACCCTGCGGGTTATCGAAACGCCGGGCCATAGCCGGGATCACATCGTCTTTTTCGAGCCAAAACAGCGCTGGCTTTTCAGCGGCGATGCCTTCATCGGTGGGCGGGATCGGGCCTGGGCCGCCGAGTTCGAAATGTTTGGGACGCTCAGCAGCCTGCGCGCCCTGGCCAGCTTGCACCCGGAACGGCTTTTCCCCGGCAGCGGCCATGTGCGGCGCACACCCCTGCCCGAACTCCACGGCAAAATCGGCCAGCTTCTCGCCCTCTGCCGGGACGTGGGCCACCTGGACAGGCTGGGAATGCCAACCGATGAGATCGCCCGCCGTCTGTGTGGCGGCGAGTCGTCCCTTCGCTTCTGGACTGGGGGCCACTTTTCGGCGGCCAATCTGATCGCGGCCTGTCGCAGTTACAACGAAATTTTTGATCCAGAAGCAGAGCCGGCGACGGACGCGGCCAAGCGATTACAGCAGATATAAGCAGGAGATCCCAATGCGCTGCGGGGGAGCAATCGTTGTGCGCTCCTGCTGGTCGATAGCGAATGGGGATGACAACCTATACAATCGGGAAAGTTGACGGGGCTTCAGTCTGCGCCTATATTCTCATTCGACGGCGCAATAGAGGAAATCTGCTATGGCAGGCACAGAGGGTGTGGCCGTCTTTATCGGTATTGATCTGGCCTGGAAAGCATCCAATCCCTCCGGCGGCGCGGTGATCCGGGAGGGGCGGCTGATCGCACAGACGGGCGCGCTGGGAAGTAACGGCGAGATTGTGGCCTTCATCGCAGAGCATCTCTCCCAGAAGGGTGGCGCTGTAGTGGCCGTGGATGCGCCCTTGCGGGTGCCCAATGAGACGGGAAGCCGGCCCTGCGATGCCGCGCTCTCTGCCGAGTGGCGACGCTTCCACGCCGGCGCGTTGCCCGCCAACCGGGCGCGCCTGGCCGAAGAAGGCATTGTGCGGGGCGAAGCTCTGGTCGCCAGTCTGGTGCAACGGCTGCGCTTTGCCGAAGCCGCCACAATCCCCCGGCGCAGTCAGGCCCGGCTGGTGTGCGAAGTCTTCCCCCACCCGGCTCACGTCAGCCTCTTTGGGCTGGAAGGCATCCTCAAATACAAACGGGGCAGAGTGGCTGAACGACGGGGAGAGATGGCCCGCTATCAACAGCTATTGCGCGGGCTGCGCAGTGCATCCCCGCCGCTGAAGGGAACAAAAAAGCTGCTGACCGGCGTGGATGTGGCAGAACTGCGGGGGCGGGGATTGAAGGAATACGAGGATACCCTGGACGCGGTGACCTGCGCCTATGTGGCGTCCTATCTGTGGGAGCACGGGCCAAAGGCTGCGATGACCTATGGAAGTCTGGCCGAGGGGTCTATTCTGGTGCCGGCCGGAAAAAATCACAACGCATTGAAGGAGACAGCGCAAGGCTGATAGCGCTGATAAACGACGAAAAGCGGACGCGGATCACTCTTTTCAGTGTAAATCTGCGTCCGCTTTTCGTCGCAAATGTTGTCCTACTCCAACTGCCGGATGACCGAAACCACCTTGCCCATCACGCTCACCTGGGCCGCGGGGAAGATCAGATCCGTATAGTTGGGATTGGCCGCCCGCAAGCGCACATTCTTACCCTCCAGATAGAAGCGCTTGAGCGTCGTCTCATCCAGACCGTCGATCCAGGCGGCCACCATCTCGCCGCTCTCGGCCCGCTCCTGATGGCGCAGGATGACGATATCCCCATCCAGCACGCTGGCATCCACCATCGAATCCCCCTGCACCCGCAAGGCGTAGAGCTTCTCCCGATCCCGATAGAGCGCCTCGTTGAGATCGATCCACTCGTCTGCGCTGGAGCGATCAGAGGGGTCTACCCGAATCGGCATACCCGCGGCGATACGCCCCAACACGGGAACGGGGAAAAAATTGACCGTCCGTTCGGCAATGCGGTTGGCCTGCCCTGCCAGCCCGTTGGCCGCCTGACCCAATAGGCCATTGACTGCCTGGGGCGTGGAGAGGCCCAAATCTGCGGTCAAGCCATCCCCAATCAGTTTGGCCCAGTTCAGACTTAACCCCCGGCTCACCTCGGCATCGCGCAGGATGAGTTCATCACTCTCCAGTTTGTTCAGGTTATACTTTACAACCGACGTGCTGGAAATATCACAGGCTTTGCCGATCTCCCGAATGCTGGGCGGGTAGCCGTGGTCGGCCACAAAGACGGCGATATAGCGAAGGATATTCTTCTGGCGCTCGGACAAATTCAGATTCATAGCTCCATTTCCTCTTTCCGGGGACTCTTTTTCCAAGTGTTATCCCAAATAGAACGTTTGTTTTCCCAAACTATCCCAAATCATACACGAACATCTGTGCGATGTCAAGAGGCAATTCGCACGAATGTTCTGAGAGGATTGGGGATTGGGAATTGGGGATTAGGGACTGGGGACAGGGGACTGGGGACCTGATGCCCACTCCCCCCAAAAGACCGGCGTCACTGGGCCGGTGAGCGCGACGCGCCAGCCAGCGCTTGCGTTTTCACTGACCTTTTCCATATCGACGGTCAACTCTCCGCCCGGCATCTGTACTGTCACAGGGGACGCGCAGCGCTCCAGGCTGACGGCGGCCAGCGCGGCCGCGCAACTGCTGCTGCCGCTGGCCTGGGTATAGCCCGCGCCTCTCTCCCAAATTTCGATGGCGATGGCGTGGGCGTCGATCACCCGCACAAACTGAACATTCGTGCGCTGGGGAAAGGCGGGGGCGTTCTCCACCAGGGAACCCCAGCGCCGGGCCAGGCTCTCGTCGATGGGCAGCGCGGGGAAAAAGACGCAGTGGGGATTGCCCACATTCACAAGCGTAGCCGGGCCGAGGGCCGCCAGCAGTTCGGGGGGCAAGCGCCCGGCGTCCGGCGCGCTGAACGCCCGGCCCAATTCGACCCGAATTGGCGCGTCGTCTGTGCTGCCGTAGAAAATCGCAATCTCCCGTCCGCCGCTGTGGAGAATGCACGCGCCGCTCTTTTCCAGCGCGACATAGCCGGCATCCACCAGATAGCGGGCGAAGATACGCAGGCCATTGCCGCTCACCTCTGCCTGGGAGCCGTCCGGGTTCCAGATTTCACAGGCAAAGTGGCCGGGCCGGGTTTCTGCGGGCAGTGGCCCATAGACGATCCCGTCGCTGCCCACCCCCCGTTGACGGTCACAGAGGGCGATGGCCTGGGCTGGCGTTAACCCGCGGGTCAGCGTCCCGCTCTGTCGGGCCGGGTCCAGTATCAGATAATCGTTGCCCAGCGCGTGGTATTTGTGGAACATAAGGGATTGGGGATCGGGGACTGGGTACGACGTCAGCCCATTAAAAATTCGCTATTCGCTATTCACCATTCACTATTAGACACGCCACCACCCCATTATCGCATCATCCCTTTGCCTTGCCCCACATTCTGCGCCATAATGGGGACAACAGCCCTTCCCTTTCATTGCAAAGGCACATCCTATGAAACTTACATTTCACGGCGCGGCCCAGGAAGTCACCGGCTCTATGCATCTGCTGGAGGTCAACGGCCAGCGCATTTTGCTCGATTGCGGCCTTTTTCAAGGCCGCCGGGCGGATACCTATGCGCGTAATCTAAAATTTCCCTTCGACCCCAAAAGCATCGACGCGGTGGTCCTCAGCCACGCCCACATCGACCACACGGGCAAGCTGCCCAATCTGGTCAAACAGGGCTTCAACGGCAACGTCTGGTGTACCGCGGCCACCCGTAACCTCTCCTCTTATATGCTCCTGGACAGCGGCCACATCCAGGAAACTGACATCCAATACCTGAATAAACGGCGCAAACGGCGGGGTGAGCCGCTGGTCGAGCCTATCTACACCCAGGAAGATGCCCGCAGCGCGCTGCCCCTCTTTGTCAGTGTGGGCGTCCAGCGCCCGGTGCCCATCGCCGACGGGGTGAAGCTGACCTATTACAACGCCGGCCACATCCTCGGCTCGGCCTTTGTCCTGCTGGAAATCCACGAATTCAGCACAGGCAAAGAGTGGCGGCTGGTCTTCAGCGGCGATCTGGGCCGGGAGGAGTTGGCGATCCTCTACCCGCCGGATACCCTGACCGACGCCGACATCTTAATTATGGAAAGCACCTACGGCAACCGGCTGCACGGCTCCCACGCCGACGCCCGCAAGCGGCTGGAAGAGGTGGTCAGCGCCACAGCCAAACGGCGGGGGAAGGTGATTATCCCCGCCTTTGCCGTGGGGCGCACCCAGGAATTGGTCTACTCGCTCAATGTGCTGGACGAGGCCGGTGACATTCCTGAATTGCCCGTCTTTGTGGACAGCCCTCTGGCCGTCAACGCCACGGACGTTTTCCGAATGCACCCGGAAGCCTGGAACAGCGAAGTCCAGGAGTTTTTGACCGAAGGCAAGCGGCGCAATCCTTTCGACTACCCCCACATCGAGTACGTGCGGGATGTGCGGCGCAGCAAACAGCTTAACTTCCTCACCGACCCGGCGATTATCATCAGCGCCAGCGGTATGGCCGAGAGCGGGCGCATCCTCCATCACCTGAAAAACAATATCACCCACAAAGAAAATACGATTCTCTTTGTCAGCTTTCAGGCCGAGCATACCCTGGGGCGGCGGATTTTGGAGGGAGAAAAAGAGGTAAAAATCTACGGGGACGAGTACCCCGTGCGGGCCCAGGTGGAGCGCATCGACGGCTACAGCGCCCACGCCGACCAGAGCGAACTGCTGGAATGGGCCGCCCATTTCGACAAAGCACGCCTGCAAAAGACATTCCTCGTCCACGGCGAAAAAGAGGCGCAATTCACCCTGTCCGGGAAGTTGCAGGAGCAGGGCCACCGGTCGGTGGAAGTGCCGGTGTTAGGCCAATCATTTGAATTTTCGTAGGTGCGGTTTCTAACCGCACAGCAAACCCAACGGCGAAACGTGCGGTTAGAAACCGCA
>JAANMX010001249.1_pt1 | contig 29370 bp, 19 predicted proteins | sample 7279681 | NCBI WGS metagenome assembly JAANMX01 (sample SAMN14094542, study PRJNA606508) | bioreactor metagenome | isolation source: A lab-scale SPAN reactor treating ammonium-rich wastewater day 351 | place: Ireland: Galway | collected 2018-01-01 | reverse complement strand
AGTGCGTTCCGCGCCGACGGCGCGCAAGCGGCGGCCGTTGTAAATGACGATCGACAGGTCGCAGATCGAGGGATCCGCGCCGCGCGGCCAGCGGCACATGTAGGCCCAGGTATAGCGGGTTTCCCAATCGATAAAATCCAGGGGCGCCGTGATTATGGGTTGACCGGTCGGATCGAAGTTGATCTCGTCTTCCTGGGCGCAGGCCCGGAGGGCTTGATCCCGGTTCTGAAGAAACGACGGCCGGACGCGCGGCAAGCCGTTGGACCCGGCGGGAAGCGGCGGCGTGAAGGGTAAATACTTGCGGGACGTCGCTACACTGGCGTCGTCCGTGCCGATGTTGAAGCCCAAGCGGAAATTGCTGCCGTCGGCCGGGAAGGCGCTGAACACGCCGATCGGATCGACGTAGACCGACGGCCAGGCGCCGTTGTAGGGATCAAACCAGGGATGCGTCCGCGCGAACGTCGGCGGATCGCGATCGTACAGCGGCGGTTCGCTGCTGGTTTGATCCATCATGATCTTGATGGATTCGTAATAAAGGGAATCCGACCGCATGTTGACCTGCCGGCCGGTGAAGGGAACGACGCGGGACATTTCCGCCTGGGCGATGGCGTTGGCCGAGGCCAGGGCCAGGCGGCTGTCTTGCATCGCCCAGCGCATGTTCGACAAGCCCACGGGAAAGAGGGCCAGGAGCGAGATCATGCCGATCGCCATCAGGAAGAGGGCGATCAGCACCTCGGTCAGCGACAGACCGCTGCGCCGAGGCCATGAAGCGGGGGTTCTCATGATACAGGTTCCTTCTCGAATAAAAACGGGCAGGCCGAATGAAGAATGATCCGGGAAATAAGGGCCCGCGGTGGTCGCGGGGCTTCATTCGCACTGCTTCATGAAACACGAACCTCATCGAAGCCGACCCGGGACCGACCCGGAGCGGCGCTGTTTCCTGTTACAAACCGCCGATGCCTTCCGCACGGCCCCGCCGGGCGTCATCCCAGGGGGTGCCGGGCAGATTTTGATTCACGCGAAAGCTGCCGATGGCTCCGGTGCGGGAATAAATCACCAGCAGCGCCTGATTGTCGGGATCGCTGCTCGCCGCCGTGGGCTGGCGATTCAGCCACGCATCGGGCGAACCCGTTGGGTGCATCCAGATATACATGAGATCCGCCGGGGCTTGAATCACCTGGCCCGATGGATTGAAGACGATGTCCACGGTGCCCGCGATGAGGGGAGCCGTGTTGAGCGCGGGGATGCCCTGCGAGATGCCGCGCATCCAGATCGTATTGTTCGTGTCCCGGTCGGCGGGGGCCGCGGGGCCGATCGCCGGGTTGGTCGCGCTGTTCAGGTCCACGACGACCTCGTTCGGCAGCTTGATGACCGGCAGATTCGGGATCGGGCGCGGTCGGCGGATGATGCGATAGTTCGGCCAGCCGTTCATCGGCGGTAAAATGTCGCGCGTGATCGGCGGCGTGACGGTTACGAAACTGGGGATCACACCGGCAGGCAAATTGACGCTGGTGATTTCATAAAGCTGACCTATGCCATTGATTTCCAACAGGTCGCCGACTTCCACCATCGGGGGCAATGACGTTGAAGGCAAACTGGGAGGCCCGACAAACGAGAAGGGCGAGTCGATATAGATCTGCCCATAATCCGTACTTCCGCCAGGAGTTATAACATGCGGATCGACGCTCGTATCGATGCCAAAAAAGCGAAAAGGACCGTAAATGCGGTTGTTGGCAGCCACCTGGTAGGGGGTGACATTCACCATGCCAGTGTACGAGGGGGGCGAAGCCATCGGGAATGTGGTATTCGGGGTGTATTGCCAGGCTGCCATGGGGAATGACTTAGGGGTTGGTCCCGCGGGATTGGGTTGATGGACCGCCCAGACCCAGCCTTCGTTGAAGTCGCCAGGCTGTTCGATGAACTGCACCCGATCGTACCAAAAAGCGGGGATGCCCGCGGCCGTCGTTTGCTGGCCGAAATTCATCGGGATCAGCCGCAAGCCGCAGGCTTTTTTCTCGGCCATGGCCCGGCCCCGCGCTTCGGCGAGCAGCCCTTGCAGCAGGGAGACGGCCCGGCTCACTTGATTGCGCTCTTGCATTCGCAGCGCCACCGGCACCAGCACGACGGCGACGATCACGATGATCGCCAGGACGAGCATCAACTCCACGAGTGTGAAGCCGGCTCGAGAGGCCGGGGCAACGGCAGGTTTATTGGACTTGGTCATAGAACACCTGATCGGTTCGGCGCGGGCGGCTGTGCCCGCGCGGGGTTATTGTTGCCCGGCCACCGCTTGCTGCAAGCGATAGCTGTCGATGTTGTCTTCCCAGGTCGCGAAGTCGCGATCCCGTCCAGCGGAGATGATCACGAACGGCGCATAAATGCGAGGGCTGCCATTGGGCCTCGGAACCAGGCTTGACGGCATGAAATACATGAACGTTTGCGTGAAGACGCTATTGAGGCCATCGGCATTGGTGGTCAGGGCTTGCGGGGGCTGCCAATATGAGCCAGGCTGCGTGCGCCAACCCAGGGAGAGCAAGTTGTCGGGATCGTCCGGGTCGGTGCCCTGGCTGTTGGGAAAGGCCAACAGGGCGCGCTGGACCAGTTGCGGATGGTACTGGCCATAGGTTCCCGAGGGCAGTCCGGGCAGATCGAACCGGGGACCGAACAGGGCCATCAAAGCCGGGTGGAACCGCGTGTCCATGTTGCCATAGCGAACGAAGACCATCGGGCTGCCCCAGGAATCCACGGGGCGGGGGTTGAGGTCGGGGCTGTTTTGCTGGACCGCGATTTCCGTGGTCGTCAATTCATCGATGAAGGTGGCGAAGGTCAGTTCGTAGATGGCGGTCAGGCACGCGGCGTTCTGCTCGGCGGCCGTCGTCGTCGTCGGGATGAGCGGCGTATTAATGGCGTTGGCGATGTTGCGCCGCTGGCGGAGCCGATTCCGGATGGCGATGGCCAGGGGATGCCCCAGGCCGCCGGCGAAACCATACGTTTGGCTTTCGACGACGTTGGCTTCGGCCTCGGCATAGCTCATCGGGAAGGACCATTTGTAGATGAATTTGGTCTTGAGCGCCAGCGAGCGGCGGGTGTTGCCGTAGCCCAGGCCGATGAACTGGGCGTTGGCCTCCCAGGCCTTGGCTTCGCTATAGACTTGCTGATAGCGGCGCTGGAAGCGGTCTTGGATTTTCCGCTGGGTGATTTCGGTGTTGCGGGTTTGCACATAGCTGTAGGACCGGAGCGCGGCGCCGACGCCCAGGACCATCATCGTCATCAAAATGCCCAGCACGATCAACAATTCGATGATCGTGAAGCCGGAGCGCGATCGAGGGGAAATGAACATGGAGCACCTAAGAGATAAAGTCCCCGATTTCCTTGTGACGCTGAGGACGTCGGGCAGCACCCTTCGTCCCATGGCGGTCGTTCGCTTGGCGGCCCGCGGCGGTCCTGCATAGGAGGCGGCGCGCGGGTATCATTGGATCATGCCGCTTCCCCGCCGATTCGAAACGGCCAAGGAAGCGGTCCAGGGGCACCATTAAGGCACCAACTTGCCATCGGCGACGTTGGTGATGTTGTCATGATCGGCGCGGTTGACCAAGTATTGCTCCGGATTGCGCGGATCGAAGCGGCCGCCCGAACCGAGCGTGCGATCCCGACCGGCGGAGATAATCTGGAAGCGGTCGGGCTTGTAAAACTGGATGTTCGAGGTGCCCGGAGAGCCGCTCGCCGTGCCTGCTTGCCAGTAGGGCGTGAAATTGCCCGTGAGCAAGGGACAATCGTAGAGGTAAACAGCGTTCGCTCCCAGGGGAGCCAGCCAGGCGGGCACCGCCGCTGGGATGCCGTTGCCCGGATCAGGGTTGAAGGAGTTGCGATAGTTGTTTTGGCTGCCATGCACGGCTGAGAAGTAGACGAACGGCATCCCGAAGCGGTCGATGTAGCAGGGGAACCAACCGCGGCTGTTGAGCTGGCCCGATGGACCCGCAGGACCGACGGCGGGATCGGCGTTCCAGCGCGACATGCCGTTGAGGGCCGGGTTGAAGTAAGAGTACATGACGCGGTCGGCGCTGAAGCCTTCGTAAAACGGCCCCAGCCGCGAGCCGGTCGTATTGACCGTGGGCCGTTGTTTATTGGTGTTGAATCCCAGGCCGTTGGAGCGATTGGCCAGGCCGTTGAGGGGGTCGGCGAAATTGATCGGGCCGTAGCGCATGCCGCCTAGCCAGAAGACGAGGGCTTCATGGCCTTCGAGCAGGAAGAATTCGTTGCTGACGCCGTTGCCATTCCAGTCGTGAATGACCGTGCCGTCCAGGACGATGCCCGGGAAAATGGCCTGGAGATATTCGACGGATTCCGCCGCCAGTTGGGCCAGTCCCGGATTAGCGGACGCGAGGTAGGGGCCGTAGCCCGAGCTAGTGTTGTTGTTGCCCTCGACGAGCAGGATGCGCGCCTTGGGGTAGCGGCCGAAGACGGATTTGAACTGTTCGCAGGCTTCGGTGAGTTTGGAGATTTCGACCGAGGTGCGCTGGTCCTCAACGCGCTGCCAGATGCGGCTGACCACGACGAGGGTCAGCGAGGCCAGGATGATGATGATGGCGATCACCACGAGAAGCTCGATCAGGGTGAACGCGGGTCGTCGTGTTGCTCGAGAAGGAATCATGGTTTCCTCGATCCAACGGATGAATGAAAAGCTGCCAGGCAAGCCGGGGGAGTCGCGTGACGTCCGAACCCGGCCGGCCCTCGATGAAACTAACGGCCGCCGCCGGGGCCGCCGGGGACGCCGCCGCCACCGCCGCCGCCAGAACTGAGTTTTTCCAGAATCGTGATCATGGGATAGAACAGGGCGATAACGATGAAGCCCACGCACACGCCCAGGAACACGACCATGAGAGGTTCAAGCAAGCTGATCAAGCTTTCCACGAGGATGTCCACTTCTTCCTCGTAGACCTGGGCGATCTTGTAGAGCATTTTGTCCAATTCGCCGGTTTCCTCGCCGACGTCCACCATGTTGACGACCATGTCGTCCACCAGCCGGCTTTCCTTGAGGGGCACGGCGATGGTTTCGCCTTCGCGGATCGATTCATAGATGCGCTGGAACATGGCCTCGAAGACGGCGTTGTTCGCGGTTTCCCGGGTGATCGACAGCGCCTCGAGGATGGGGACACCGGACGCCACCAGGGTGCCCAGGGTGCGCGTTGTGCGCGCCACCACCGTTTTTTCGATGATGCCGCCGATGACGGGGACATGGAGCCAGATCCAGTCGAGAGCGTATCTCCCCTTGGCGAACATGCGGATGATTTTCATCAAGATCCACCAGCAGAAGACGACGATGGGCGCCACCCAGAAGTAATCCACCGCGAAGGAGGAGACATCGAGGAGGAGCTTGGTGATCTGCGGCAGTTGGATGCCGAAGTCGTCGAAGATCTTTTGGAACTTCGGTACGATGAAGATCAAGATGCCCGCCAGGATGACGAGGGCGACCAGGATGACCACGACGGGGTAAACCATGGCGCCGATGATTTTGCGCTTGAGCGATTGGGCCTTTTCCTTGAAATCGGCCAGGCGCTGGAGGATGACTTCCAGCGCGCCGCCCGCTTCGCCGGCGCGGAGCATGTTGATGTAGAGCCGATCGAAGGCCTTGGGATGTTTGGCGAAGGCTTCGCTCAGAGTCGAGCCGGACTCGACGTCGTCGACCACGTCGATGAGGGCGTTTTTCAAGGCGCTGGGCTTGAGTTGGCCTTCGAGGATTTTAAGGCTCCGGAGCACGGGCAGCCCGGCGTCCTGCAGCGTGGAGAACTGCCGCGTGAAGGTGCACAAATGCTTGGTGCGGACGCCGCCGATGACGAAGGTCTTGCGTTTCTTGGCGCCGGCTTTCTTCTTGGCCTTGGCCTTCTTCTGCCCGGCCATCTCCTGGATGCGGGTCACGAAGTAGCCCATTTGGCGGATTTTTTGCTGCGCCTCATCTTCCGAGGCGGCGTCGACGGTGTCCTTGACCTCTTCGCCCGTCGTGCTCATGGCTTCGTACTTGTACGTCGGCATAAAAAACTCCCTGCTCAGGAAGCGTGACTGGAGCCGCCCTCATGAATCCGATCCGATGCGCCGCCGAGAGCCTGGAGCTGCGCCGCGGAATAAAAAGCCGGTTCTCTGGACTAAACCTCGTCCTCCATCACCGTTTCGCGGACGACTTCCTCGATGGTGGTGACGCCGTTGTAAATCGCCCGCAAGCCCGCCTCGCGGAGCGTCGACATGCCGTATTTGCGCGAGGTGTTGCGCAGTTCCTCGGTCGAAGCATTGGCGATGATCAAATCGCGGATTTCATCGTTCATCGGCATGAATTCGTAAATGCCGGTGCGGCCGCGGTGGCCCGTGTTGTTGCAGCGGTCGCAGCCTCGGCCGTAATAGAACTTCTTCCCCGCCACTTCCTGGGGGCGCAGGTTCAGCTCCATCAGCAGTTCGGGGCTTGGCTCGTATTCGCTGCGGCAATCGACGCAAATCTTCCGCACCAGCCGCTGCGCCATGACGCCCTCGAGCGTGGCCGTGATCAGATAAGGCTCCAGCCCCATGTCGCGCAGCCGGGTGATGCTGCTCGGCGCATCGTTCGTATGCAGGGTGCTGAAGACGATGTGCCCGGTGAGCGAGGCCTGGACGGCGATTTGCGCCGTTTCCAAGTCGCGGATTTCGCCGACGAGAATCTTGTCCGGATCGTGCCGCAGGATGGCCCGCAGGGCGTTGGCGAAGGTGACGCCGATGTCCGCGTTGATGGGAATTTGCACGATGCCGTCGATGTCGTATTCGACCGGGTCTTCCGTGGTGATGATTTTTTCGCTGATGTCGTTCAACTCGTTAAGGGCGGAATAGAGCGTCGTGGTCTTGCCCGCGCCGGTCGGCCCCGTGATCAGGATGATGCCGTTGGGTTTCTTGATCAGATCGCGGAAACCAGCGAGCATCTCCGATTCCATGCCGATGCGGTCCAGATCTAATTGGACGACCGTGCGGTCCAGGACGCGGATGACGACGCTTTCGCCAAACATCGTCGGCAGCACGGAGACGCGCATGTCCACCTGGTTGCCGCCGACGTTGAGCTCGATGCGGCCGTCTTGCGGCAGCCGCCGTTCGGCGATGTCGAGATTGGACATGACCTTGATGCGGCTGGCGATGGCCATGGACAGGTGGCGCGGCGGCGGCACGAGTTCGTAAAGCACGCCGTCGCAGCGGTAGCGCATTTTGTACTCTTCCTCGAACGGCTCGAAATGGATGTCGCTGGCGCGGTCCTTGATGGCCAGCAGCATGACCATGTTGAGCAGCTTGCGGACCGGGGCGGCGTCCTGCAATTCCTGAAGGCTTTCCAGGTCGATGCTGGTCTCGCGCTGCAGTTTGCCGAATTCGGGGTTGTCCTCCAATTCCTTGATGATGTCGATGATCGATTCTTGCTTGCCAGCGTAGGCCTTGGGCTGATACTCCTGCAACAGCTTCGGCGTGGACAGCACCGCCCGCACTTCCTTGACGCCGATGAAGTTGCGCAAGTCATCGAGCGCGGGCAGGTTCTGCGGTTCGGACATCACCACGGTGAGGATGTTGTCCTTGAGGCTCAAGGGGATGATTTTGTAGACCTGGGCCATGGTTTCGGGGACCAGCTTGACCGCTTCCTCCTGGAATTTGGACTCGGCGAGGTTGACGGTCTTCAGTCCGAATTGCTCAGCGAGGGCCTGGTACAACTGATCCTCGGTCACCAGGCCGCGGCTGACTGCCACCTGGCCGATCGGCAGGGCGGATTCGCGGGCTTCGTTGAGGACGTCGAACAGTTGATCTTCCTCGAGAAAACCGAGATCGACGAGCACTTGTCCCAGCTTGCGGCGGCCGCCGGAGTCCATGCCGCGCTCCACGGGTTTCTTGGCTGGCGCGGCGGGCTTCTTGGCGGCAGCCGGGGCGGGGGCCTTGGCAGGCGTCTTGCCTGGAGGCGCCGCGGCGGCGGGTTTGACCGTCCCTGGCGCAGCGGGCTTGGCCGCGGGCTTGGCCGCGCCGGGCTTCCCTGGCGCCGCGCTGGCCGGCGCCGCCGGCTTGTTGGTCGAGCCAGGGGTGGGTTTTGGATTGGGGTTCGGCGGTGAAGTGGCCATTTCGATCCTCGGTGCTGCTAGGCGATTCGTCCTGGGTAGAAGGTTAAAGTCGCGACAACATGAGACGTCGGGTTACCGGCCCGACCGGCGCACGGACGGCCGGCGGCGATCATCATCCTCGTCGTCCTCCGTCTCATCGTCGGTATCCTCGTCTTCGTCCTCGTATTCATCTTCCTCCTCTTCATCCCCGTATTCGTCTTCCTCCAACTGGCCGCGCTCCGCCAAGGCGATCTTCTGCGCCAATTCAGCGGGACGGGAGGCGCGCAAGAGGACTTCTTCCTTCTCGCAAAGCCCTTCCTTCCAGAGCTTGAACAAGCTTTCATCGAGCAGGAACATGCCGTGCTTGCGCCCGGTCTGGATGCTCGAATCGATGCGGTAGACCTTGTTTTCACGCACCAGGTTTTGGATGGCGGGCGTGACCACCATCATTTCATAGGCCGCGATGACGCCTTCCGGCTTCTTGGGCAGCAGGGCCTGGGACAAGACGCCGATGAGGGCCGTCGAAAGCTGCGTCCGGATTTGATCCTGCTGCTCCTTGGGAAACACGTCGACGATGCGGTTAATCGTCGAGGCGGCGCCGGAGGTATGCAACGTGGCAAAGACCAAGTGGCCCGTCTCAGCGGCTTCCAGCGCGGCATGGATCGTTTCCAAGTCGCGCATTTCGCCGACGAGGATCACGTCGGGGTCCATACGCAGCGCCCGCCGCAAGGCTTCCTTGAAGCTCGGCACGTCCACGCCGATTTCGCGCTGATTGACCGTGGAGCGCTTGTGCGTGTGGTAATACTCGATGGGATCTTCAATGGTGATGATGTGCCGGTCATAGTTATCATTGATGAAATTGATCATGCTCGCCAAACTGGTCGTCTTGCCTGAGCCGGTTGGCCCCGTGACCAAAAGCAATCCGCGCGGCCGAGTGATGAGCCGGCGAATCGCATCCGGCATGCGCAATTGCTCGAAAGTGAAAAATTGACTGGGGATGCGGCGGCAAACGATGCTGACGTTGCCTTTTTGCTTGAAAATGGCAACGCGGAAGCGGCATTTATCGGCGTATGCGAAGCCAAAATCCGCTCCACCCCGTTCTTGCAGCTCCTGTTGGCAGCGGTCGGGGGTGATGCTTTTCATGAGAGCCATCGTGTCGTCAGGTTCAAGAATCTTTGTCTCAAGCCGTCTTAATCGACCATGGACCCGAAGAACGGGAGGCTGGCCAACGGAAATGTGAAGATCGCTCGCCTTTAACGTGAAGACGGTTTCGAGCAATCTTTCCATCAGTACGTTGTTCACGTGAACTCCTTAATGAGGCTTAAGCGCTCTTGACGCTTTCAGCCAACCACGTGTCCAGCCTGAAGTCCTGATGGCGCAGGCTTTGCGCCATTTGTCCCATTATCCATCAGGAGGACACCCTAACCCAACAACTACACCCATTGGTCCAGGTTCGACTCGCCATTTGCCCTTAAAAAACCATAACAAATGGAAAGCCCTAAAAATTCAAGGCTTTTGAACTTGGACATTTGGTTATCTGAACTTGTCAAGACCTCTAAGCCCTTGTATCTCGATCTAGAATACCCCTTAAAATCAGTTATTGCAACTCGGCACACGCTCCATCGACTAGGAAGCTTCATGATGGCAGGTGCTCAAGACTTCTTCCAGGGTAGAGATGCCCTTTGTGGCCTTGATCACGCCATCCTCAAGGAGCGTCCTCATACCCAGCAACCTGGCCTGTCGGCGGATGACCTGGTTTGGCTCGCGTTTGAAGGTCATTTCACGGATAGCTGAATTCATTTTCATTAATTCAAAGATGCCGAGCCGACCTCGATAGCCGGTGTGGTGGCAATGGCCACAGCCTCGGCCGCGCATGAACGTCGCCTTGGCGGCTTGGTCATCGGTAATACCTGCGGCCCGGAGTTCTTTCGTGCTCGGTACATCGGGTTCCTTGCATTTAGGGCAAACGACGCGAACCAGCCGCTGGGCCATGACGGCGATGACGCTGGAGGCCACCAGGAAGGGTTGGACGCCGATGTCGATCAGACGGGTAATGGCGCTGGGGGCGTCGTTGGTATGCAAGGTGCTGAAGACCAAGTGGCCGGTCAAGGAGGCTTGAATGGCGATATCGGCGGTTTCACGGTCGCGGATTTCGCCGACAAGGATGATATTGGGAGCTTGGCGGAGCATGGCGCGAATGATGCGGGCGAAGTTGAGCCCGATGTTGTGTTTCACCTCCACCTGATTGATGCCGGGGAGGTAATATTCCACGGGATCCTCGGCCGTGATGATCTTGCGGTCGGGGCGGTTCAATTCGTTGAGGGCGGCGTAGAGCGTGGTCGTTTTCCCGGAACCCGTGGGGCCGGTGACGAGAAAAATGCCGTTGGGCCGCTTGATGATTTGTTGAAAGCGCTGGTAATCGTCGTCGGCGAAGCCCAGATCGCGGATGCCGACTTGAATGTTGGCTCGATCCAAAATGCGCATGCAGCAGGCCTGGCCATGATTGGTGGGCAGGACGCTGACGCGCAAGTCGAAATGTTTGCCTTGGAGGGCCATTTTGATGCGGCCGTCCTGGCAGCGCCGTTTCTCCGCGATGTCGATATTGCCCATAATCTTGATGCGCGACAGGATGGCGGGGAGGAGGCGGCGCGGCGGGCTGTCGCGTTCCACCAGCACGCCGTCGATGCGATAGCGCACGCGGATGCGGTCGGCAAAAGGTTCGATGTGGATGTCGCTGGCGCGCAGGGCAATGGCTTCCTGAATCATCAAGTTGACCAGGCGAACCACGGGGGCGTCGGCTTGATCCAGCTCGACTTGTTTGGCGACCGCTTCGGTTTCGGTAGTGTCGATGGCGGTATCCGTGAATTCCGCCAACATCGAGTCGACCGACTCCGTTTCGCTTTGACCGTAGTAGCGGTTGATCGATTCGATGATCTGCTCGCGCGGCGCCAACACGGGCTGAATGTCTTTATTTAGAATGAAGGTCAACTTTTGGATGGTGTCCAGGTCCATGGGATCGGACATGGCCACGCGGAGGGCGCCGTTGTCGGCGGCCATGGGCAGGATGACATTCTCGCGGGCCACGGATTCGGGCACCAGCTCGACGACCGAAGGCGGGATCGTCATGGTGGCCAGATCGACGAACTGCAGGCCGTGAAACTCCGCCAATGCCTCGATCACGTCTTGTGCGGTGCAATAACCCAACTTCACGAGGGTATCGGCCATTTTGGCCCCGGTCGAGCGCTGCACGGCTTGGGCTTCCGCCAGTTGGTCCTTGCCAATGATGCCCTTCTTCACCAGTACATCGGTGAACTCACCCGTTCGCCCTTTGCTCATGGTCAACACACTCCAAGGAAGTTCAAAACCGTTTTAGCTCGATCCAATAGCGCAAAACCCACCTTGTCGCTTCCCCTCAAGGGGCTGGCATCGCGACCAGGGGTTGGATGACAAAAAAACGCACCGACTCCATCCTAACCCCTTCCTCAGGGGCTGACAAGAAAGATATTGGCATGCCCCTGAAAACGCTCTTGCAAGTGAACCAGTTGTAGAAATGGAAGGAAACAGCCAGCCAAAGGGCGTGATGAAACCAATGGCTCGCGCAGGCATCGCCCGCCAATTGGCCGAAAGTCATTCATGCGCGGGGAAAAACCGCTCGGTTCGTGTTATCCTGGCGCAGTCCTGCCATTCAAGATGACTGATTTACATTGTCTCGATTCTGGATGCACGCAACGCCATGGACCATGACCCTGCCCCCCAGAATGGGAACTGGAATCGACCCGGATGGGTGGGGCCGCACTTCTTCTTCGATCTCAAACGGCTGGCACGCCGGGGGCGCGGTTTCGTCTTGCGCGTGGTCTATAGCTTGTTTCTGTTTGTGATCATGTCCACGATGTTTTTAATGCTTGAGAGTGCCTCCGTGGGACAAGCTTCATCGCCAAGAAATGTTGGCTCCTCCATGACCTTGGGGCAAATGTCCCGGATTGGCGAGAGCATCACGCAAATCTTGCTCTATTGGCAATGCTTGGGCATTTTGATGATCGCTCCTCCCTATTTCACCAGCGCCATCCTTGAAGAGAAAAGCAAACGGACGCTCGAGTTGCTGCTGACCACGCATGTGCGCGACCACGAAATCATCCTCGGCATCTTGGGGTCGCGGTTGGTGCATCTCCTGGGCGTCTGGTTGGCGGGGTTGCCCATTTTAGCCCTGGCCCAATCCATGGGGGGCGTCAACATCGTGCACGTCGTGGTCGTCTTTTTGGCCACCATCCTGTTCCTGATTATGGTGGGCAGCGTCAGCATCACCACCGCCGTCTTCACGCTCTCCTCCATGCAATCCCTGCTCGCGGCCTATCTCATCTGTTTGGCGCCAGTTCTCCTCGGCACCTCCTTGCTGTTGAAATGGGACGGATATGCGCAGTCGTTGATTCTGGTATTGTTGATCCTCTCCGGCACAACACTGATAACTTTGGTGATGCTGTGGTTGTCGATCAAGCGGCTCCGTCCGGAAACGCTGAGGGATTTCGCCTGGTCTGACCCGACGGACGTTAAGCCGTTGAGCTTCAAGGCCGAGCCTTTGGCCCTGCAAACGGAGTTGGTGTTTCAAGGTTTGCTCGTCGAGGAAGAAGACGTTGCTGCTGAGCCGGTGCGGTCAGCGTCCCTTCTGAGTGCCGGCGAAGGGGCTGGCCAAGTTCCCGTGGTTGAGGCTCAGCCCCTGCCAAGCCCGCCGCTGGAGGTCATCGATTATGTTCCACAAGCTGAGGCGATCGCGCCGCGGCTGGTGGAAGACGATGACGATTGGCGGGTGCATCGCCATGATTGGGACATGGAAGATCGCGATCCCTTGCCGCCCCTGGAAGGCGATCCGCTGATCTGGAAGGAAACGCATTTGACCCGGCCGACCGTGCGGCTCTTTCGGCGCAACCTGAGCATGCATTTGGCCCTGAGCATCCTTGGGGCCTATGTGATGCTGTGCTGGTTTTTCTTGATCGTCAACCATTGGACGGAGTATCGGCACGTCACGCTGGGCGCGGAAACGTTCCTGAGGGGCATCTTCTTGGCGTTCCATTTCGTGTTTGCCTTCTTCTTTTTCCTCGAAGTGGCCTTCACCACCTCGCGCACCATTGTCGAGGAGGTGGAAAAGGACACCCTTGTGAGTCTGTTAATGATCCCGGCCCGGCGGGAGTGGGTCTTGTTGTGCAAGGCGCTGTCGGCGTATCTCCGGCAGCGGGTCAAAGTCGTGATCCTGTTTGCCAATGTGCTGGCCTTGACGCTCATGGGTTCCATCGGTCCGATCGAACTCTTGCTCCATTCGACGACGCTGGCCGTGCATTTGGTGTTCATCACGACGGTGACCTTGTGGATTTCGAGCCTGGTTCGCCGCACGACCTGGGCGTTTCTGTTGACCGGACTGTTTCTGTTCGGCTTCTTCCTGCTCGCGCCGATGTTCTACTTGATCCATCCCGGCGGCCCTCATGCGCTGGTGGATTACTTCTTGATTGGCTGGAATCCTTGCCTGGCCTGGTGGGTGACGCTTGGCGACGCGAGCACGCCATGGCTGTTATCGTTGCGGATGCAGTGGATCAATTTGGCGCTCTGGACGATGCTGATTCTCAGCTTGTTGTTGTTCTTGTCGGCCAAGCGGCGTTTCCGCCGTGCATGGGAGGCGGGTTCCTCGTCTTCGAACTAACTCGGCGCTGGAAACCCCGGAGCCAGAGGGAGGGCTCAATCGAAGAGCCGATCCAAAAATGGCTCGGCCTGGGCGAGGTCGCGCAGCAGAAGATCGGGGCGAGTCGCTTCCAGTTCGGCGACAGGATGCATGCCCGTGGCCACGGCAAGGACGCGAGCGCCGATGGCACGGGCGCACTGCACGTCCAGCGGCGTGTCGCCGATCACCCAAACTTGTTCGGGTTCGATCTCGGTTTGCAAATAGCGGCGCGTGGCTTGCAGAGCGGCGCGGGCCACGTCGTCGCGATGGAGATGGTCGTCGCCAAACCCGCCGAAGGGAAAATATCGCATCAGATCGAAATGGCCGAGTTTGACCTTGGCTCCTTCGTTGAGATTTCCGGTCAAAAGGCCGAGCCGCACATCGCCATGAGCGCCCAGCCGTTCCAACAAATCGGCAATGCCCGGCAAGACGCGGCCGGTCTTCCGCGCCAATTGCAGCGGCAGTTGTTGCAGGTAGGCCTCATGGAGACGGCGGCGCGTGGCGGGGTCGTCGGGCAATTCGTGCATCCGCAGGAGATCGCAGGTGATGGCCAGGTCGGTGCGGCCGCTGTAGTCGACCGTGCCGCGCAGCTCCGTCAGGCCAAAGGTGATTTGCAGGGCCGTCTCCAGGGCCGCCTTGCCGGCGCCGCTGGTGGAGACGAGTGTGCCATCGATGTCGAACAAGCAAACCTTGGTCATGATGACTCTTCCAGGAAACGCTTGAGGGATTGCATGGCCAGGGATGCCACCTGGGGCGGGGCGATGGACCAAAGCTGGGGATTCATCAACTCCACGCTGACCGGTCCAGCGTAGGCCATGGTTCGCAAGTGTTGGAGGATCGGGGCGATGTGGAACTCGCCGTCGCCGGGCAGAACACGGTCCGCATCGCCGGCCCATTCCCGCGGCGTCCCGCTCAGGTCGGCCGCATGGACCATGAAGAGGTTGGCGGGCGTCAGCCAGGCCAGATCCTCGAACTTGCTGCATCCCGTGTAATAGTGGAACAGGTCCAGGCACAGTCCCAGGTTGGCGTCCTCGGCGTCGGCGAGCAAAGCACAGGCCGTGGGGATCGAGGCGCACCAGCGCGACGACCCGCGAAACTCCAGGGCCAGCCGAACGCCGAAACTGGCCGCCAGGGGGGCCGCTTGTTTCAAGGAAACCACGGCGCGCTGCAGGTCTTGCGGGGTGGGCTTGTCCACAACGTCGGGAACGATGATCATTGTCCCCACGCCCCATTGCTGGCACAGGGCGAGCCGCTGCTGCCATTGCTGATACTGCTCGCGCCGTTCCTGGCCCTGGGTAAGCAGCAATCCTCCCTGGTAAGCCGCGGAGACGCATTGCAGATGCGTTTCTTCGATCACTTTCCTGAGGGCCGTATCGCCATGCTTGGCCAAATGTTCCTCCAACTGCGTCAGCCAAAGCTCCACCTGGGTAAAGCCCGCTTCGGCGCAGGCGGACAACTGCCGCGGCAGATCGGCGGAGAGCAGCGTGACCGTGCTGAAGCAAGGAGTCATGCTACGCTCTCGTCGGGGCAGGGGGCGGCATCGCTCGCCAGGGTCGCAGCCGACGTTGGCGCAAGGGGTGGCACGCGTCCATCCGCCGCCTCAAGTTCCGCGGGTGTTTGTTGATCTTCCGGATGCGCGGGCAAATGGAGTTTCGCGGCCCGCTTGAGGGGAATGTACCAGATCAGGCCGATCAAGGCGGAAAGCCAGGAGATGACCCGCTGCGCCAAGGCCACGGAAGCGCCAATCTTGAGGTCGGCGCCGACCATCTCATAAAGGCCGCCCAGCATCCATTCCCCGACCCCCAGGTTGGCCATGGGCGTCATGGGGACCGCGCCGCCGACCATGTAGACCGGAATGATCAGGAAGTGGACTTGCCACGTCGGCGTCGGCAAGGGCGAACCGCAAGCCGCCAGGTGAAAGCACATGACGAAACCGACGTGCCCGACCATGCCGATCAGCAGGGCTTTTAAAACGACCCAAGGCTTGTGCTTATAGCTTTGCAAGGCCCGCACCAATTCCGCCAAGGCCCGGCCGATGAAGGGCACTTTCTGCAGCCGGGCAATGAGCGGCGGCGCCCGAAAGGGAATGGTCAGCATCACCGCCACGCCCGCTCCGCCGGTGATGGCCCAAACGAAGATGATGATCTGGCTCACGCCGGTGTAGTTCAGAACTTCGTTCCAATAGAAAATTCCCAGCAGGCTGGTGAGCACGAGTAAACTGTACAGGCCGATGATGCGGTCGACGACAATGGTCGCCACCGCCGCGGCGCGGCGTTTCTGCTCGGTGGCGATGAAGCCCGCCTTGACCAAATCGCCGGACACGCTGCCGGGCATGAACAGGCTCATGATCGCGCCGACGAATCCCAGGCGAATCGCGTCATAGACCCGAAACGGCAGGTCCAAGGCGCGCACCAGCAGATACCAACGATAGAAGGTCAGGATCAGGCTGAGAAAGTAGGCTGCGAAGGCCAAGGCCAGGAAGCGGTGGTCGAAGTTGGTCAGCGCGACGAGGAAATCCTTGCCGCCGAAATAGATCAGGGCCGCGAACAGCAAGGCGACGATCACGATCTGAATCGCCAAACGCCAGCGGCGCGAGCGGATCAAGGGTTTCATCAACGGCGTTCCTCAAGTTCGCTGCCCAGGGCACTGAGGATAAGATAGTTTATGCGTGGCCAATGTCAGCCTGGATCGGAAAAAACCTGAGCCTTTTCAGCCGTGAATCCTGAGCGGGAGTCACTCGACCTGCCGCGCCCCTCATGGTACAGTGAGGCGAAGAAAGGCGAGGTGTTTAGCTCATGTCAGGTCCCAACGATTCTTATCCCGACTTGAAGTTGCCGCTTGGTCCGCTCCCCGAATCGCCCCCCTCCGCGGGAACCGGCGATACCTTTGCCTTTTTGAACCAGGCGGGGCCGGCCCCGCTGCCCGAATCCTCCGCGGCGGAGCCGGAAGTGACCATGAAAATCCCGGCCAATCCCCATGAGCAGGAGACGGTTCTGCCGCGTCATCGAAGCAGTCTCAAACCGATCGTCCCGGGTTATGAAATCATCCATGAAATCGGCCGGGGCGGCATGGGCGTGGTGTATCAGGCCAAGCAACTTAATCTGAACCGCATGGTCGCCTTGAAAATGGTGCTGGCCAAAGGGGAGCAGGCGGAAGAGGCGTTGTCCCGTTTTCACCGTGAAGCCGCCGCTGTGGCCAAGCTGCATCACCCCAACATCGTGCAAATTTACAACATCGACGAACACAACGGCTTGCCCTTTTTCTCTCTGGAGTTTGTCGATGGCGGCGACCTGGCCAAGCGGCTGCGCGAACGGGCCTTGTCCATCCAAGAAACCGCAGCCATGGTGGAAGCCATCGCTCGGGCCGTTCATGCCGCTCATGAAAAGGGCATCCTCCATCGCGACCTGAAGCCGGGCAACATCCTGCTCACGAAGCAAGGTCAGCCAAAAATCGCCGACTTCGGCCTGGCCCGGCATATGGAAGATTCAAATCGCCAAACCGCCACCGGCATGATTCTGGGCACGCCTAGCTACATGTCCCCGGAGCAGGCTGCGGGCAAAAAGAACGAAATTGGCCCAGCTACCGATATTTATTCCGTGGGGGCCATCCTGTATGAAATGTTGACGGGGCGTCCGCCGTTTGAAGGCCTGACTCCGATGGACACCCTGATGCAGGTCATGAGCGATCCGCCGCGGCCGCCGCGCGAATTCAATCCCGCCATCCCCCGTGATTTGGAAAACATCTGCCTGCGCTGCCTCAAGAAGAATCAAGCGGAACGCTATCCCACTGCCAAGGCCTTGGCCGAGGACCTGCACCGCTTTCAAACCGGCAAGGAAGTGCAGGCAAAGACTGAGGGCATCTGGAGTTTGCTCGGGCCGCGCGAACAAAAATGGCTGCGCCGGGCGGTCCTCGCTCTCGGCGGGCTTTATCTGCTGATCGTCATTCTCGGACAGGCCATGGCGGGTTTTGCCCTCGACGCTGTCCTTATGATCGGCATCGCTTTTTGGTTCATCTGGCCCAAAGGATGGAATTTCCTCATCGGCGGTCTGGCCATCGCGGGAGCGGCTTTGGTTTCGATGCAGATTCCCGATTATCCCCTGGGCATCGGCATCTGCGTCGGCCTGGCGCGCGGCTTTCTGCTCGGCGCTGCGGGGCGCGGCATTGCCCGCTGGACAGGTTCCAACGCCACCTTGCCCGTCTTGGGAGCGATCCTGCTTTTTGCGCTCGCCTTTCCCGTGGCGGTGGACATCACGCAAGAGTTCATTCGACTACCCCATGAGCCTGTCCCGCATCGCATACAAATCGATCAAAACCGCCAAGTGACCGTGACCCATCTCGAACGCTGCGAATTGAAGGGCCAGGCCTATCAGCGCGTGTTGGCCCATTTCGCCTTGCCCGATTTTCCTTCTGCTTTCCAGTATATCTCTGCCGTCGTGATCCTGGGCCGGCGCGACGACCGCTCCTCTGACTTGCTCGACCGCTGGCAATGGTTCGTCGGGCCTTTCCTGAGGACCGTGAAGCATCGTGAAGTCATCCACATCACCGACCCCATGGACGAACCACTGGATAAAACGATCTCCTTCCGCAGGTACGCTAGCGAGAGCTTGGCGTACGCTGCGATCTTGACGATCATTCTCGGCCTGGCCGGCGCCTTGATCGGCAGCACGTTGGCCGAGCGCCGCTATCTGGGCAAGCCCAAACGGCTTTAATCCCAGACCAGAATCTGCCCAAATGCCTTTCTGGGATGAATGAGAATTTACCTTTAAGTCCAGCGAACGTATACTTCGTTTGGGAAGGGCAGCCGCTGCTTCCCATGATGACCGGTCCGCGGCCCCATGATCAGATCTCAGGTGCAGTCGGTCCATCACTTTTGAGGTCCTATCTGCTGGAAGTTGAGTGACGTTTCTGCCTTCCTCGGAAAATCACTCCATAGCCAGATTTGTTTGCGCAACGTCGTTCCGCCGTGCAGCGTTGAGCTTGAAGGGCGTTGGCCAGCGATTTGTCCGAGGGGACGAGTTTCGAACCACGAGGCCAAAGCCAGTTCTCTTCAAGGCGAACAGATAGTCTGAGAGAGAGAGTTTTTGAATGTGGTGCTCATCCGCTGAGTCATTGGCGGCGCAGGATCACAGCACAGGCAGTCAAGGTTGTAAGGAGAAAGATCATGACCCTCAACGATCTGCGCAACTACAACAAGTGGATTGGCGAAACCGCTCAGACCGTTTATCTCTCCGTGCTGGCTGCGGGAGGCTGGAAAAACGTCTTCCCCACGAGCGTGCCGCGTTGGGCGAGCCGGGTTCGCAACTACTTTAACGTGACGCCGAAAACGCTGAAGCGGCTCCCCGAAGACAAGTCCAAGCAGCTCATCAAACAGGTGCAGCGCTTCAAATTTCTCCTCGACTGCCATGCGGTGCAATCCTTCAACCGGACGCATCAAAACTATCGCATGAATCCCTGGGGCAAACTTGACCCTCCACCCCTCAAAGTGCCGGCAGGGTGCCCTGCCAAGCCCGATAAGGACGTCGTCCATATCGGCGTCATGGATGAAATCGGCACGCGCTTCGGCTTGGATGACTTCGTGTATCAGGACGAAGCCAATCGGCTGTGGTATCAGATGTCGGCCGGTTCCACGATTTATCACTATGGCAAGCGCCCGAAGGTCAAGAGCGTGGAAGCGGTGGTCGTCGACAAGATCAAGGGACAAAATGACACCCCGGTTTTCAAGATGATCAATCCCGACAACACGGGCGGTTCCAACGAGATCATTCTCAAGAACAAGGGGTACGACATGATCGGGGAGGTGAATCAGCAATTCAGCACCCGGGAAATGGTCGAAACCAAGCCCATCTATCAAGGGTCCTACAACTTTTCCGAAACCGTGCAAGTGGGGCTGGCCGCGCACGAACTGCGCGACATCAAGCCGCATTCCGATGCACATGATTTTTATTTGAATCCGGTGGACCGATTCAGTCCGCTGTCGATGCGGCGCTTCCCGGCCAAGGACCCCAAGGGCAAACTCTTGGCGGATCAGAAGTAGCCGAGCACAAGCATGGCACGACCGATCAAACTTTTCGAAGATTTTTCTTGCCCATCGTCTGGCGGCGGCGTTTCCAGCCCAAGCCGGCTCCTGCCAAGAGCAGGCCGCCCAGAGCCAGGCTTGACGGCTCCGGGATGGCGCTCATGAATTGGAGGCCGACGGGGAAGTCTAAACTGCCGCTGCCAGCCGTGACGAAGACGCCCATGCTGGCTCCCGTCATGCCGTCAAAGCGCAATACCTCGGAACTGCTTGAGCTCGACACGTAGAGGCGGCCATCCGATCCATAAGTCATCTAGGTTGGCCCGGATAATCCCGTCGCAAAATGGCGATGAAAGGAACCGGTGACGCCATCATACCGCATGACGCTGGCCCCAGAGCCAGCAGCAAAATTCGCTATTAACAAATCTTGAGCGCTCGCGGGGTAGAGGCCGGCCAGCGTTGCCGCCACTGTCAGGATAAGCACTTGCATGCTGCGCATCTGAACCTCCACGCTTATGAGCCATTCGCCGGCCGCCCTACCTTCTGTCCTGAATTCGTCAAGTCACTTGGTAGGCGAAAGGCAAAAGGTCGTCCTTTAGGAAAGCAAGGAGAATTCACCCAGGAAACGGTTCGAAACACTGCCTTGCTCTTTTGCTGCTTCACACATCATGCCCCGGAGCAACTTCAAAAAAATCAGTCCCGCTGTTAGGTTTGCGCCTTTCTCTGGGAACTAAGTAACGAGTAGGTTGCGCGTCTTAGATCAGCCAGTCTACATGGTCGTATGCGCTAACGGCCCATTCCGTCCAGCCGGCAACGGGCGCGCTGACCCGCGCCTTAACTTAGAGTTCATGTGGAATCTCGTTCATTGGAGTGAAACCATGTCCGAATCGATCAAATTGGCCGTTGGGAAAAAAGGGAGCAACCGGGCTGAAGATGTCAAAATTGTCCAGAATCGGCTCAACGTTTACGTTGGCGCCAAGTTGCTCGGTGATCGCAAACCGCTGGTTGTCGATGGGGACTGGAAGCCCACGGTGCCGTACATCGAGGATTTCCAGCGCCTGATTCTGGGCAAGGGGAAACCGGATGGGACGGTCGATCCATTGCCCGGCAGCTCGATGGCGCAACTCTTAAAGGACCCTAGCCCGGGTTTGCTGGGCCTCATTCAAACCCACACGATGGTGTTGCATAACATGGCATGCGGTCCGGTGGGGGGAATTGCCGCGGATGCCTGGAACGAAGCGCTGAAGGCCATGATGCGCTTCGCCAATCATCCGAAATTGGAGCGCCCCCACTTACTGACGATCATTGACTTTCGCATCAGCCGCCAGGACGAAAGGCTATGGGTGTTCGACCTCAAAACTCAGTTGCGCATCCTGCATACGTGGGTGGCTCACGGCAGCGGACCCAAGGATGCCAAAGGGAAGCTCATCAATCCGCAAGGCGACAAGCCCCATCATTTTGAAGATGGCATGAAGTACAGTTCGCTGGGAGCGTTCATCACGCAAGGGGTTTACCTGAGCGATCTGGGGCACTTGAACAACAAACCGGCCATGAAGATCATCGGGTTGGAAAAAGGAATCAATGCGCGATCCCAAGAGCGGGGCGTGGTCTTTCATGGTGCTGATTACGTCAAGCCTAAAGCGGTCGGCAACAGTTGGGGCTGCTTCGCCACCCCGGCCACGGTCAATCCTGGCCTGGTGGACAAGATCAAGAACGGCTCATTCGTCTTTGCCTACCATAACGCATATCGACCCTCAGTGTAACGCCGAGCCAGAACGCTCAGCAGGGTACGGTGTTTTTGATCCGTTGGGGCCATGGGGAAAACGACGCCGCTCCCAGCGATGGGTAATGCGCTGAAGCGTGCGACGATGGCGTCCGCGGAGCGGTGAAGGAATGACGGCAGGCAGGCGGCGGTTCAGTTAGAAGGAATCCTTCATCTGCTGTATCATCTTCTTCTTTATGCGCTCTTCGTGTTCTATCTCTTCAGGGGACATGGGCGCCAAGCCCACCTCGTCGAGTTCATCCAGCCCCTTGGCGCAGACGGCATGTTGCTGCACGGGGCGGTTGTCGACCGGCTTGGGTTGCGGCACCGTGAATTGCTGGCCGCACTTGCGGCAGCGAATCACCTTGCCTGCATATTGAACGGGAACATCCCCTTCGACATGACAACTCGGACACGCGGCATGGATCAAAGCGTCCATGGGTCGCCTCCAACATACGGAACATGAATCAGGAAAATCCTGAGTAACGAGTCTGTTACCGTATCCTTCCGCGGCGAAACCAAGGCAGTCTTTGCATTGGAAGTCAGGTTCGGTCGCTGGCGCGTACCAAACCATCTCAAGCATACCCGATCTTGGGCATTCGTGCCAGGTCATTTTGAATATATCGTTGTGACGGCAGGCCGGCCGAGCCTGATGGGAAGGGGTGGCTTGGCCGCGGCCGGCGGCTTGGCAAAGACGCAATCAGCGCCGTTCATTCGCCTGGTCGTGGAAGGTTCGGTAAAATGGGAACAGTCGAAGAAAATCCCAAGGTGCTCATGGAAACGTCCCCTCCACATCCTGCGATGCATGACCCGGTTGGGCCGCAGCCATTGTTAGCCGTCGCTCCTGGCGATTTAGCAACATGGCTTAAAGCGCGCCATGCACCGGCCTGGCAAGCCCAGGCCATCCGGCAATGGGTCATTCAGCGCCGCGCGGAAAGCTTTGACGTCATGACCGACCTGGGCAAGGAACTCCGGGTCAAGCTCGAAGCCGACTTTCGCCCCCTCGGCACACAAAAAATCGTCGAACAAAAGGCCGCGGATGGGACGCGCAAATTGCTGCTGCGGCTCTGGGATGGGGAAAGCGTCGAATGCGTGATGATCCCCGATGAGGAGCGCCGGACCGCCTGCGTCAGCACCCAGGTCGGCTGCGGCATGGGATGCGTCTTTTGCGCCAGCGGCTTGAACGGCGTCCTCCGCAACCTCAAGAGCGGTGAAATCCTGGAGCAATTGATTCGACTGCGCAACGCCTTGCCAACCGGGCAGCGTTTGACCAACGTCGTGGTCATGGGCATGGGGGAGCCGCTCGCCAACTTGGATGAGCTGCTCGAGGCGCTGGCCCTGGCGGGCGACCCGAAAGGTCTGGGCATCGGCGCCCGGCATATCACGATCTCCACGGTCGGCTTGCCCGCCAAGATGCGCCGGCTGGCCGACCTCAAAAAGCAATACCACCTCGCCGTCTCGTTGCATGCTCCCGATGACGCCTTGAGGCAAACCATCGTGCCCACGAACACGGGCATCGACGACATCCTGCAAGCGGCGGATTACTTCTTCGAAAAAACCGGGCGACAAGTCACCTTTGAATACGTGCTGCTCAGGGAGCTGAACGACCAAAAGGAACATGCCCAGGCGCTGGCCAAGCGGCTGGGCGGCCGGCCCGCGCACGTCAACCTGATCCCGTTCAATGAAGTCGATGGTTTGCCCTATCGCCGACCCGACGATCTAGCCCTCAAAGTGTTCATCGACGAGTTGCAGAAGGCGGGGCTGAGCGTGAAAGTGCGGAAACGCAAAGGCTCGGAGATCGATGCAGCCTGCGGACAACTGCGGCGGCGCAGCGAACGCGGTGTTTCCTTGCCCCTGGCTCCTGCCGCATCCAGCTCCGATCATTCCTTGAGCAAATAAAGCACGGCTTGCGTGGCGATCTGCAAGGCGCTCTCGGTGTTGTAACCGATGCAGTCCGTCGAGGCATGCTTGTCGAGGGCGCAGCCCAGGTCGTATTTGCTGTACACGATGATCCATGGACTGCGCGGGTTTTTGGGATCAAGCCGCATGCCTTCGAGAAAGGGGTCCATGGATTGATAGGGCTTGCCGCGCTGGGTGCGGCAGAGGACTTGCTTCACTGGCTGTCCTGCGCCGGAGCGGAAGAGGTGGCTGATGTCGTCGCTGTAGAATTTATCGTCGACGGTAATCGGCTCCAGGGGTCGGCCAAACGCCTTGCCGACCATGGCGCGGAAGGATTGGTCGAAACTTTCGTTGCCGCAAGCGGCGTCGGCGAGCAGGAAGCCGCCGGTATGCAGATGATCCTTGAGCTTGAGGATCTCGTTGTCGTCGAGGGTGAATTCCCTGCGGCCGTGCATGTAGAGGAACTTGTATTGCGGCAGGTCCGGGCTAAGGAGGCGGATCGGTTTGGTCTGCCGAATCACGTCGATGCCCTGGGTCTTGGCGACGTGGTCCATGACGACGCGCATGGCGTTGGGCGCGGGTTGCCAATCGCGGCCGCCATAATCCACTTGGGCGACTTGAAGGTAATTCCGCGGCGTGGGGTCGTCGGCGTATTTCGTGAGTTCCTTCTTAGAGAGCTTGTCCTGGGGCGGTTCCAACCCCGTGGCGTAAGCGACGATGTTGGCGCCGGTGCGAAAAGCGAGGATGGTCCGCTCCAACACGGGGCCATTGGCCTGCTCCTCGTCGAAGCGATTGGATTCCCAGTGGCACGACAGATCCTGCGGAGCGTAGACCAGGACAGTCTTGCACCCGCGGCTAATGCCTTCCAACTTAAAACTGCCTGGCGGGACGTTGTAGGCGGCGCTCCAAACGGGATGCCCTTCGGGCAGGGGTTCGAGCGGCCAATCGGGGAACATTTCCTCCATCAGCTTGCGGAATCCCTCATCGAATTCCTTCCGGCCGCAGCAAGCCTCGGCCAGGATGAAGCCGCCCTGATCGATGTAGGCCTTGAGCAGGGCTTTTTCTCCCTCGCTGAAGCGGGGGGCCTTGTGGCCGTTGAAATAAACGATCGGCGCCTGCAGCATGTCCTTTAAGGATTCGGGATCGCCCGGCGCCAAACGGCTGGCGTCGTAAATCTGCCAGGTGAGCGGGGTTGGGCGCCCATCTTTCTTGAAGATTTCGTTGCTGCAATACTCGGTCAGGTTGCGGATGTCGTTGCGGTCGTTGTTCCAGTCGCCGCTGAGGCCGCGATCCGCCCCGTGGGTCATTTTAAAAAAGAGGACGGGCGTCTTGCCCTTGGCCAGGAAAAGCAGGGCGAAACTGGTGGCGATCACTTCGCGGGATTCGCTGTTCTCGCCTTTCCATGAACCATCCTGCTTTTGGATTTTCAGGAGATGGTCGGCGCCGAGGCGATACCAGTCGATCGCATCATTGTTGGCATCGAACCAAAAGCGCTGCCCGGAGAGTCGACCGGCGCGTTCGAGGCCGTAGATGTTGTAGAACTTGTATTCCGTTCCACTTTCCTTATTGGGCATGCGGTTGGTGACGCTGAAAATCTGGCCGAGTCTCTTGATCCCCTTGGAGAGCGCATCGTCCATAACGAATTGGCCGCAATTTTGCACGGTGCCGTCGGCGCGGAGATTTTCCTGAACCCGGTAAAGCTGCATCCCGCTGATGAGCAGGCCGCACACCCCGGCGGCGGTCATGGTGATGCGTTCATCGGTCCGCAGGCCGAAGGTGGCCCCGCGATAATTCCAACCGCCCGTGTGCATTTGCGTGTCGAGGTAATAACGTTGGATGCCCTTCCAAATGTCGTTGGGGACGTTGACGCCCGCCACGGCGGCTTCGCGGAGGGCCAACACAGCGTATTGCGTGTTGGAATTGTCGGGCAAGTCCATCGCTTCATAGGGGTAACCCCAGGCCAAACCGCCGCCGACTTGGATGCGTTTGGCGTTGCGCACCAGCCAATCGACGTTCCGCTTGATCCGCAGGCGATCCACCTTGGGGGCCGCCTTGCAGAAGACCATGGTCTGCAGGGAAACCACATAGGTGGACTTCGGCTCCAAGTCGCGGAGAAAGCGGAGGCTTTTTTGGATCACGTCGTCGTTGGGATCGACGCCGCACTCCAACAGCGCCAACGTGGCCAGCGACGTGGGGCCGCCGTACCACTGCTGCATCAATTGTTGCGAGGAGGGGAAAAGGTGCTCCCAGTTGCCGTTCTGCTGTTTCCCCTTGAGGTATTCCACACCCTTGCGAATGCTCTCGCGGACCTGCTCCGGCGTGAGCGGCTGCGCCGCGACGTGATGGGCGAGGCCGAGCCACAAAGCCAGGCTCATGGCCAGGCTCCCCCAGGTCAGCCTGTTGTAGGGAAGGTGCTGATTGTTCGGGGACATGGATCGGCTCTCCAAGCAAGAGGCGAAAGGAACCCTTGCGAAGTGTTCACGACTAGATTCTATTGTCCGTTAGAGTGCATTTGATTGCAAGCCGGATCGAATTTTCTTCTCAATTCGGCGATCCATGCGTCTCCAACGATGTCAAAGTTTGCCTGATCGAAAATGTGGAGAAAAAAACAGGCCAGGCAGCGCCCCAGGGCAAGGACATCAGGTACAGCATGAGTTTTGCTTACAAACGGAACTTTTTTTTGACTAATCAGTCTAACCCACGTAGGGGTGCCAGCTTGACAGACGCTTAGGAGCGGGTACGATTGGTGGAATGTTCTTTCATCATATAGGGTTGAATCCACCGGAAAGGTTATTGCAACTCGATCTGTTCAGCGTCAAAAAGCCAAGCCCGCCTGAGGTTGGGTCGTGAAACCCGGCCGAGGTTGGTCATCACCGTTATCCTAACGCTTTAATTCGCAACATCAGGAGCGTGTTTCATGTCGAAGTCCAAATCAACCTCCGAACCCCGGAAGATTCGCCCCACGGTAGAACTCCTCGAAACCCGCGAAGCTCCCGGCAATTTCCTCATGGGGGCAACCGGATATAGCGATCCGATGTTCGGCATGAACCCGGCTCGTCTGTCGATCCTGCAGCCGGCTCCCGCGCCCCGCTCCAGCATGAGCTGGAACCAAGCGACCGCGAACGGGGGCTGGACGCCGCAACTGTCGATCCCGACGGTCAATCTCCCATCTTCATCCTACACCATTGACACCGGTTCCTTTGGCCAAGGCTCTTCCAGCGGCAGCTCAAAGCCCATCGGCTATGACGATCCTTTGGCCCAAGCCACGAATCAATTGACGAATGCCGTTTCGACCACGAGTCCGACGCCAAGCAACACGACGGGCGATGGGTTCCATAATGGTTCGGCCAACTCGTCTGGTTCGGAATATACCGGGTCAGGCTCCACGAATCGCTATCATGCCGCGGGTGATCCAGCCGCCTTGGCCCAGTTGACGGCGGCGGTCATGTCGACGCCTGGCGGCGGCGGCAGTTCGGGCGGCTCGATTGGCGGCGGCGGCGGGGGCAGCGTCCTGGCGACGAATCAATGGATGGTGACCGTCGTGCCCGGCGTCAACGTGCAGCAAATCGCGGCCTACATCGGCGCTCAGCACCTTCGCAGCACCTACATCGCCAATCAATACGTCTGGGCTTTCCCGACCAACTTGACCACTGCTCAAGTGGAAGCGCGGCTGAACTTCGTCTCCGGAGCCGTGAAGGATTACTACCAGATCTACAACATCAACACCCATCAACGATTGCTCATTCCCAATGATCCGCTCTTCTCCCAGCAGTGGCATCTGCGCAACACCGGTCAGGGCGGCGGCTTGGTGGGCACCGACATTAATGTCATCAATGCCTGGAACACGGTATTGGGGACAGGTTCAGTGATTGGCATCGTCGATGACGGCATTGATTGGCTGCATCCTGATCTGCAGCCCAATTTCATTTCCATGTTCAGCCGCGATTTTACCGATGAAGGCACGCCCTTTGGCTTCCCCTCGGATGGGGCCTCGCATGGTTCCTCCGTGGCGGGAGTTTCCGGCGCTCGCGGCAACAATCTCTACGGCGTCTCCGGCGTGGCCATGAACGGCCGCGTGGCATCGCGGAAGATCTTCGGCGGCGGGATCAGCCAATTAGGCTTTGCTGACGCCGTGGCGGGAGACAATCAAAACATCCATATTTCGAATAATAGCTGGCGCTTCGGCTTCGGCGCGACGGAAAACCTCGCCCCGCAATTGCAAGCCGCCATTCAGAACGCGGTTCGCAATGGCCGCGGCGGCAAGGGATCGGTCATCGTCTTTGCTTCGGGTAACTCGGGCGAAGAAGATGCGAACTACGTCTATCCGAATAACAACGTCAACGTCATCACCGTTGGCGCCCTGGCAAACACCGGACGCCGGGCCGACTATAGCCAATACGGCTCCAACCTGTTCGTGGTGGCTCCTTCCGCGGGCGGCACCTTGGGCATCACGACCACCGCCACGCGGGGCACGGGCGATCTGGGAGCCAACTTTGAATTCACATCCGGCTTCGGCGGCACTTCTTCGGCTGCTCCCGTCGTCTCGGGCGTGGTCGCGCTGATGCTTCAGGCCAACCCGAATCTCGGCTACCGCGACGTGATGAACATCCTTGCACGGACCGCGAAAGTCGTGGATCCCTCCAGCTTTGGCTGGTCGACCAATGCCGCTGGGCTCAACATCAATCATGAGTACGGCTTTGGCTTGGTGAACGCATTTGCCGCCGTCAACATGGCCCAAAGCTACACCAGCTATCTGCCCGCGCAGCACTTGTTCTCCACCACGGATTACGTGGGCCAGCGGGTCATCGATGGCAACTTCGCTGGCGTGACGCGGTCGATCAATCTCAACCTGCCCACGAACTTCATTGTTGAAAAAGTCGCCGTGCAGATGAACATCGATAGTCCGGTCGCGGGCGATTACCAAATCACCTTGACGGCGCCCAGCGGCACCCAGTCGATTCTGAGTCGGCCATTGCCTGGGCCGGATGGAGTTTCTTACCCCAACTTCACGCTCAATTCCGTGCGGCATTGGGGTGAAGTGGCGGGTGGCACCTGGACATTGAACGTCCGCGACGCTCGCCCAGGCTATGAAGGCGACTTCAATAGCTGGACGCTGCAAGTCTACGGCCATTACGTCACACCTCCAGATGGCGGCGGTGGCGGCGGTGGCGGCGGCGGTGGCGGTGGTGGCGGCGGCGGTGGTGGCGGCGGCGGTGGCGGCGGCGGCAGCAGCAACGGCACGTCCGACCTCTTCTACGAACCAAACGAAACCGCCGATCGCGCTTACAACTTCGGCAATCTCTCCACGGGCTTGACGGTCAACAACCTGGCCATTAATTCTCAGGTCGACCGCGATTGGTTCCGCTTCTATACCGCCAGCACCAGCCAGGTAACGGCCCAGATCGACATCGCTCCGGGTGGCGGCAACGTGGTGCTCCGCATGTTCGTCTACTGGCCGCCGACACGCTCCCTGATCGAACTCGGCGCGGGCCAGGGCACCAAGCCGCAATTAGGCGGTTCCCAATCGGTGACGTGGTTCATCCCCGCGGGATACCACATTTTCCTCTGGGTCTATGGCGTCAATGGCCACATGGGCAACTACAATCTGACGATCTCGCAAACGTAGTCGGCTCCGCGCTCTGACCTCCACGAAAACAGCAGGCCCATGGATGTTCTCCATGGGCCTGCTCGTCTTTCTGATGAGGTGTCGACCCGCCGTCGATTAGAAGAAGATTTCCAGGGACACTGAGGGGCCGTGGAAGAACAGCGTGCCAGTCGTGCTGAACGTCGTCGGCTGGGTTTCGAGATCGAAGTTGATCTGGTTGTCGGTCTTGGCGGTGCCGACGAACCACTTGAAGTCGTACCCGCCCTTGAGCCGCATGTTGCCCGAATACAGGTAGAGATGGAC
>JAANMX010001248.1_pt1 | contig 29375 bp, 25 predicted proteins | sample 7279681 | NCBI WGS metagenome assembly JAANMX01 (sample SAMN14094542, study PRJNA606508) | bioreactor metagenome | isolation source: A lab-scale SPAN reactor treating ammonium-rich wastewater day 351 | place: Ireland: Galway | collected 2018-01-01 | reverse complement strand
ACGCATGGGAAGCGGGCGAGCTTCATGCCCATCTGGATGCGTCGGCTGTCGCGTCGGGCGACCTCGCGCTCGGCCAGGAATAGCAGCGCTTCGCGCAGCGTCATCTGTGCCCGGCTGGCTTCGTCGAGCAGGCTGTCGAGCTGGTCGCGGATCGCCGTCAGGCGCAGCCGAGTGAGTAATTCGTCGAGTCGGTCGGGATCGATCATCACCAGCCTCCTCCGACGAGCGCCTCGTACTCGGCCAGCGGGCGCAGCAACGCATCGGTGGGCGGCGGCGCCTCGATCTCGACCGGCGGCGGCGATCCACCCAGCAGATGGCTGCGCTCGATGCTGCGCCCCCGACTGCCGGAGAGCTCCGCATGGCGAGCCACTTCCTCGCCGGCGTACTCGACCACCACGGTGTCGGCGCTGACGACGACCGTGACGGTCTCGCCAATCAAGCGCCACGGCACGCTATAGGCGTTGGTGTCGAGCTCGATGCAGCCCTCGGCATTGACCCGGCGCACGAGCTCACGCACCTGCAGGAAGGGCACGATCCCGTCGACTGGACGCAGGTGATCGCGCTCCAACTCGAAGCGCTCGGCGGGCATGACGCCCGTCGTGCCGTGAATGCGCACATCGGCCACCTCGCGCTGCCAGCGCGCCAGGTGCGCCTCCATCGCGGCCCAGCTCTCGAAGGCGTGACCGGCGATGGCGTTCTTCTTCACGTAGCCTACGCCGTTCTCGGTCTTGCCCTTGGTGCGGGCCCGAAACGGCGCGCACGCCTTGGCCCGGATATCCCAGTGCCGGCAGAACGCCTCGAAGCGGCTGTTGAGTCGGACCTGGCGGGTCTGCATGTCGTGCTTGTCGACCAGCGCCTTGGCGTTGTCGATGAGCAGCGTCTGCGGCCGTCCGCCGAAATGGGCAAACGCTGCCTCGATCCCGGCAAACCACGCGCTCTGGCGCTCGTGCCGGAACGCGCATACAAACCCCCGGCGCGAAAAGCCCAGCGTCGCCACGAACAGGAAGAGCCGCACCGGCTCGCCGCCGATCAGCACACGCGTCTGGCCGAAGTCGATCTGCATCTGCTCACCTGGGGCGGTCTCGAAGCGGATCGTCGCACGACGGCTGGCTTCAAGCTCCTGGCGGAACCCCCGGCACGCGCGCTCGACCGTGCGCAGGCTCGTGTCGATCCCGAGCTCCTTGCTCAACTGCTGGCGTACCACGTCGCAGTTGCCCCGGTGCTGCAGGAAACGCTCCCGCAGCCATGTTTCATGACCGCCCAGCACGCTGTCGCGCTGCGGCTGTCGGTAGGGCACCGGCCCGCCCGCGTTCAGATACCGCCGCACCGTGTTGCGCGCGATGCCCAACGCTCTCGCGATCCGCTTCGCACCCCACCCTGACTGCCCCAACCGAACGATCGTCGTGACCGCCTCCGGCTCCAACATCTCCTGCACTCCGCAAACCAGACGGCGTACAGGATTCAACTCCATGTGCTTCGTTTCCAACGATGACCTCCTTGCGAACGAGGGGGTCAGTTCCTCGTGTCGCTAGGGGGTCAATTTACGGTGTCGCCTGACATCTCCTGTATCAACGGCGCGTTCGATTCCGTCGTAATGGCGAAGTTCGCTCGTTCCCAGCACCGCTCCCGCCGACCGTGAATGGGTGGCAGTCATCATGTCCAACCCGCCGATCGGCTGGCATGCCGACACCGAGAATGATGGCCGATGTAGGCATACCCGTCAGCCACCTCGGCGCCCCACTCAAAGACGTGCACGATCCCGGGAAATCATTGGCGACCCGGTTCAGGTGGTACCGACTAGCGCGCCGATGCCAGTGACGCAGGCGTTGATGCAAAACCAATGCGGCCATGCAAGCCTTTGACTTTCCGTAAGTTTGCCATCCGCGTTTCACTGAGGTACTTTCGCTGCGTCTATTGTGACGATTTTGGCGGGAGGTCTTCAGCGCATGGTAAGCAGGCTCGAAATCCCCCTCGAGGAGGTTCAGCGCCGGCTGGGCCTCGACAACTCCTGGTGGCGTGCGGGGGGCAGATTAGAGAGCTTCACGCAGCGGGAGGATGAACTCATCGTCGAGCGCGAGGACGAGGGCGGCGGCAATCGTCGCTATCTGCGCTCCGACATTGATGCGCTCGATGATGAATTTCTCAACGATCTGAACCATGGGGGGCTCCGCGAAGCGGTGATGAGCCCGGTGGTGCGTGAGATTCCCTCGCGTTTCCTAAGTCAGGACATCATCGACAAGGTTCTGCTCAAGGAGCTTCCCAGCCCTTATGGCATTTCCGACACGCAGGCGCTCAATCGCTTCTTCAACGTCTTGGCCTCTAACACCGGGGACGAAGTCGGTCTGGAGGCGTTGTCGAAGCACTCGAACGATGCTCCCTCCAAGCAGGAATGATCCGGCCCCCGGTGCGAAAGCCCTTGGGCAGACGCAGGAGTCATCATCACCTGCGCGCCTTTTCAAACGGCGTCTGTCAAATGCCGGCAGCTCACTGTTCTTTATTCTGGCCGCGTTACTGTGCTACCAGGCATCGCCGCACATGGAGGATCTCCTGCAGCAGCAATGGAGCCCTTCAATTGCAGTGACCGGGGCGCAGTTCCTCATTGTGGGTGGCACGCTTTACGCACTCGCGCTGACGCTTTACTACCTCTTTGAAGCGTCCCCCACCGAGTCGAAATCGGTCACCGCACTGCGCGTGCTGACTGAGTTCGCAAGAGCACCCATCCAGGGGAGTAGAAGGAGACTTCCACCCAGAGAGCGCCTCGCACTGCTCACCATCAGCTTGAAGGGGTTTTTCGGCCCGCTGATGGCGTTATCCATGTTCGACTTCGCACGCCAGTTGGTCGCCAATGCGGGTTACCTCCTCGCGAACGCAGCGACCATCCCTAGCAACTTCATCGTCATTTTCAACAGCCACGGCTTCTGGTTCCTTTTCCAGGCGATCCTCTTCGTCGATGTCTTCTTCTTTACCATCGGCTATCTGGTTGAACACCCGACGCTCAAGAACCAGATTCGCTCCGTGGACCCAACCTGGTCCGGCTGGCTCGTGGCGCTTGCGTGCTACCCGCCCTTCAACCTGATTACCGTAAAGCTCCTGGGGGGCAATGTCGCTGACTTCCCCCAGTTCGAGGAGCCCGCCGTACACCTAGTCGTCAACGGCACATTGTTGCTATTGATGGCGATTTACGCGTCAGCCTCTGTCGCCTTGAACTTCAAGGCGAGCAACCTAACCCATCGCGGCATCGTCGGCTGGGGACCTTACCGCGTCGTTCGGCATCCCGCGTACGTCTGCAAGAACCTCGCGTGGTGGTTTGCGGTAGTTCCAACAGTGAGCGCTGCGTGGAGCGAGTCAGTGATTTCAGCGCTCCTGGTCATCGGAGCGAGCACAGCCTGGACCGCTCTCTACGTCATAAGGGCGCTTACCGAGGAGGACCATTTGCGGCGCGTAGACGACGAATACGGCGCCTATTGCCGCAAGGTGCCTTACCGGTTCATCCCTGGCGCTTTCTGACACTGAGCCGCCGCAGGTGGTAACCCGCAGCGACTCCCTACTCAGCGCCTCGGTCAGATCATGACCTTGATCGACCTGACTCCGACATTCCCCGACGCATCGACAGCTTCGAGCAGCAGGGTGTAAGTGCCCTTGGCATATTTTCGGGTATTCAGGCGATAGCTGATCGCACTACCCGAAGCGCTGGCAACGACACTCCCATTGATGGACAAACGCATCGAGGCCACACCCACATCGTCGGTTGCGGCACCCGAGATTGCGACGGTACCGCTGATCCTCGCGCCATCCGCCGGACTGCTGAACGTGGCAAGGGGTGCCGTCGTGTCCGGCGTTGCGACGTTCTCCGGCTCGGGCGCCGGCGCCGTGTTGGCCACCACGACCTTGACCGCATGCTGAGCCCGGTTCCCTGCAGCGTCATACGCAACAGCAGTCAGCCCCACGTCGCCATCGGCGACCTGGGTGGTATCCCAAGAGAAAGTGAAGGGCGAACTCGTTTCGCTCGCAAGCGTCTTGCCATTCACCAAGAAGTCGACGCGAACAACGCCAACCTTGTCGGCAGCCGAAACATCCACCGATGCAAGCCCGGTCACCTTGCTACCGCCTGCGGGATTGGCGATGGCGACAGTCGGCGGTGTCGTGTCTGCAGTGACGGCGGCGGCGGCAGCCTGCACTGCAGCGGCTGCGTTCACGCGACCATGGCCGTAGTAGGTATCAAACCCGGGGGCACCCAGATCGACCGCCGTCGAGAACAGGATCTTCTCGATCTCAGCCGACGCAAGGGCTCGGTTCGCAGACTTCATAAGACCCACCACGCCAGCGACGAGAGGGCTCGCCATGGACGTTCCCCACCAACGTTGGTAACCGCCGGACATCACGGTCGTCCAGATATTGATGCCAGGTGCGGCAACGTCAACGTACGCGCCATAGCTCGAAAAACTGGTTCTGACATCGTTGGCGTCGGTCGCGGACACGGTGATCATGGTGTCGCTGGCTGCGATATTCTCCAGGCCGCTGCTGTTACCAGCCGCGACCACGGTCACGCCACCGAGGTTCTTGAAGTATTGCGCTGCACTCTGCACCGCCGAACTACCAGAGACGCCGTTGTAACTGATGTTCGCAACATGAGCACCATTGTTGGCCGCCCATGTCAGTCCGCTGGCAACCGTGCTCCAGTACGCATAGGCGTTTGCGTCGGCGATCCGCACCGGCATGATCAGCGCATCGGCAGCGACCGCTGCAATACCGGCGCCGTTGTTCGTCGATGCCGCAGCCGAACCGGCGACTGCCGTACCGTGGCCATTCACATCGGAGGTGTCGCTGTTGTTACTAAAGACATTCCAGCCAGGCACCAGCTTGCCGGTCAGGTCGGCGTGGCTGGGACTGACGCCGGTATCGAGCACAGCAATCTTGATCGCATTGCCCCGGCTCACGTCCCAGGCAGTGCCCACACCCATTTTGTGGAGATGCCAGCTATCGGCGTAGTAAGCGTCGCTGGCTGCGGCAGCCGGCTTCACAAGCATGTCCCGCTCGGCAAACTTCAGGTGCTTGTTGTTCTTCAGCAGGGCCTCGACCGCTTTCTCGGAGGCCTGCGGCGGGAGTTGGATGATACGGACGTTGATGCCCTCGATCTTGCCAATCTGCTTGCCGCCCTGCTTCTTGATGATCTTGTCGAATTCGGCCTCGGGCAGACCCGCGCGCGGTTGCACGAGGAGACGGCCGGGCACCCATTGAGCCTCGTCAGCTGCAGATGCCTGGGCGGGGAGGAAGGCAGCGCCGAGGGCGACGACGAGGGCGGCAAGGACGGGCTTGCGAAGGGATGCGGGCGTGTTCATCTGTAGCTCCATGCGTTTGGCGGTTTTCGGCCTTGGGGGCACCAACCTCGAGATCGCGTGGAGACACAGCAGCGCTTGTCCCTGACGGGGCAGCATCACATCCCTGGCGATCCCGCTGTCATGAGGCGCTAGCCTTTTAGACCGGTGATTTTGCGTCCCCGCCTTTCGACGGGTTTGCCTTTTTCAGGCCGCGACGGGAATTCAAATCCGGCGCGGATGGTACTTGTTCAGTGCAGCAATTTTGGCGGTTGTTAATGGCTGTTACCTTTCCATATCCGCCTGCAGGGGTCAACGGACATCACCCACAAAGCTTTAGGACTTTCGTGATTTTTTTCTCGTTGCACCAGTGATTTACATGAAAGCGCCGGGCCGGCGCGGCTTTCCGCCGGCCGGCTAGAACAGCGGCATCAACCGGCGGAGTCAGGCAGGTCCGGCACATGCTGCGCCTCGGCGGGGCGACTTGAACTGCGCCAATCCAGACTTCAAGACTGGCGCCGTTTTATGAACTGCGCCAAAATTGCGCCAAATTCATTTCGATCCGCGCCCGCACCATGACGCCCGTCCGCTCCGACCTGTTGAACACCATCCAGTCTTCCGGGAAGGGATTGACGCTGGCCGAACTGCTCACGCAACACCCCGACATTGCAAGGCGCACCGCCCAGCGCCTGATCGCAACGCTGATCGCCAATGGCCAGATCAGCGCGCAGGGCGAAGGCCGCGCCCGCCGCTATTACTCAGGCGATTTCGACCGCAGGTGCGCCGGCGCCCAGCCCGGCACCGCTGCCGATACCTTCCCACGCTTCATCCCGCTGTCGGCGGACAGCCAGGACATCCTGGCCTACATCGACCAGCCGCCGCAGGCGCGCAGGCCCGTGGGCTATCAGTGTGACTTCCTGGATGCCTATCAACCGAACGACACCTGGTATCTGCCCGAGTCGCTGCGTCGCCAGTTGCACAGGATGGGGCGGACTTCGGCACTCGATGCCCCCCCGGGCACTTACAGTCGCGCAATCCTCGACCGACTGCTGATCGATCTGTCCTGGGCATCAAGCCGCCTGGAAGGCAACACCTATACACGCCTCGACACGCGGAAGCTCATCGAGCAGGGCAAGGCCGCACGCGGCAAGGGGGCCGTCGAGACGCAGATGATCCTGAACCACAAGGCGGCGATCGAACTGCTGGTCGAGAACGTGGATAGCGCCGAATTCAACCGCTACCTGATGCTGAACCTGCACGGCGTGCTGGCCGAGAACCTGTTGCCCAACCCGGCGGATGAAGGCCGGGTTCGTCAGCACGCGGTGGACATCGGCAAGAGCGTTTACCGGCCGCTGTCCACGGCGCAACAGATCGACGATACGCTGGATACACTGCTCGCCAAGGCCAACCGCATCATCGATCCCTTCGAGCAGTCGTTCTTCATGATGGTGCACCTGCCTTATCTGCAGCCCTTTGCCGACATCAACAAGCGCAGCTCCCGGCTCGCAGCGAACCTGCCGCTATTTCGTGCCAATCTATGCCCGCTGACCTTTGTGGACGTGCCGGAACAAGCCTACAGCCGCGCCACGCTTGGGGTGTACGAGATGACCCGGGTAGAACTGCTGCGCGACCTCTACGTGTGGTCCTATGAGCGCTCGACGCAGGAATACCTCGCGACCAAGCAAAACCAGGCCGAGCCCGACCCGCTGCGCCTGGCGTGGCGTGAGTTGATCAAGAAGACTGTGCGTGAGGTCGTCACGCATGCCGAGCGCGACCCGCTCGACGGCATCCGGCAATCCGTGGCCAGCCAGGTTCCGGCGCACAAGCAGGCCGATGTGCAGGCGCTGATCATTGAAGAACTGCGCCGTCTGCATGAAGGCGTGCTGGCGCGCTATGGCCTGCGTCCATCCGAGTTCGCCGCATGGAAGGCGGCGCAGGGGCATTGAGTCAAAGACTTCGGCGCACCGCGCACAGCCAGCGCAGCCCCGCCGCCGCCCGGCTGCCGTACCACGACACCATCTCGCCATCGACCAACAGCGCCGGACGGGCGGCGAGGCGCTTGACCTCCTGCAGATGCTCGGCGCGAAAGCGATAGGGCTCGGTCGATAGCAGCACGCGGTCCACCCCGGCCAGCCACGGCGCGTCCCAGTCGAAGGCGGGATAGCGCGCCGCGCCGGTCTCGCCGCCCGCCACCGCAGGCAGGGTGTGCCAGCCGACGGCTTCGAGCGTGGCGGCGATATAGGTGTCGCGGGCGATGGTCATCCACGGCTCGCGCCAGATCAGGTAGAGCACGCGCTCGTCGGGGAGCGTGGCGCGCAGCGCAGCCGCCTCGTCGAGCGCTGCGCGCAGGTCGTCGGCGAGCCGCGCCGCGGCGTCCTCGGCGCCGAACAGGCCGCCGAGCAGCGCGAACAGGGGGAGGTTGTCCTGCGGCGTGTTGGGATGGGTGACGACGATGTGGGGCACGAAGGCAGCCAGTTCATCGACCGTCTCGCGCCGGTTCTCGTCCATGTTGACCAGCACATGGGTGGGCGCGAGTTCGCGCACCCGCTCGAGCTTCACGTCCTTGGTGCCGCCGACCTTGGGCACCGTGCGCAGGGCTTCGCGCGGATGCACGCAGAAGCCGGTGCGCCCCACCACGCGCTCGCCCAGGCCGAGGTCGAAAAGGAGCTCGGTGAGGGACGGGACCAGGGAGACGATGCGGGCTGAGGCGTCGGCACGCATGTGTCTGAGCCCTGCGGCATCGACCAGCGTGTCGGCTGCGCCGTACGGTTCGAGCGATTTCATATGCTTGCGGTCGGTTTGGGAGGCCTGGATTGTAGCGTGCCACCCTGCAGAGGACTCGCGCCGACGTCCACCTCGCCCAGCACAAGCACGCTCCGGCGCGATCTCGGGGAAATCCCGGGTGACACCATGCTGGATTTTGTGCAAAGCTTTCGCACTGGTCTGAACGAAGTCCGCACCGGCATGGGCACAGCCCCATTCGCGCGGCGGCGCGCACTGCATAAGCATTCACGCCATCCTCACCCGTGTCGATTCACTCACAGGAGAACTCCATGAAGAAACTGACCGCTCTCGCTGCCACATTCGCCCTCGTCGGCACCCTGGGCGCTGCGCCGGCGCAGGCCCAGCAGAAGTTCGTCACGATCGGCACCGGTGGCGTCACCGGCGTGTACTACGCGGCCGGCGGCGCGATCTGCCGCCTGATCAACAAGGACCGCACCCAGCACGGCCTGCGCTGCTCGGTCGAAAGCACCGGCGGCTCGGTGTACAACGTGAACACCATCAAGGCCGGCGAGCTCGACTTCGGCGTGGCCCAGTCCGACGTGCAGTTCAACGCGATCAAGGGCGAGGCCCAGTTCAAGGATGGCGGCCCGGTGAGCGACCTGCGCTCGGTGTTCGCCCTGCACCCGGAGCCGCTGACGGTGCTGTCGCGCAAGGAAGCCAACATCGCCAAGATGGAAGACTTCAAGGGCAAGCGCTTCAACGTCGGCAACCCCGGCTCGGGCCAGCGCGCGACGATGGAAATGCTGCTGCCGGCGATGGGCATGTCGAACGCAGACTTCTCGCTGGTATCCGAGCTCAAGCCCGACGAGCACAGCGCCGCGCTGTGCGACAACAAGATCGACGGCTTTGCCTACGTCGTCGGCCACCCGGCGGCCAACATCCAGGACCCGACCACCACCTGCGGCGCCAAGCTGGTCTCGATCACCGGCCCGGCGGTCGACAAGCTGGTCGCCGAGCACCCCTACTTCGCCAAGGTGCAGATTCCGGGCGGCCTGTACGCGAACAATCCGAATCCGACCGACACCTTCGGCGTGGTGGCGAGCTTCGTGACCTCGTCCAAGGTCCCGGCCGACACGGTCTACACCCTGGTCAAGGCGGTGTTCGAGAACTTCGAGGACTTCAAGAAGCTGCACCCGGCTTTCGCCAACCTCGACCCGAAGCACATGATGAAGGATGGCCTGTCCGCTCCGCTGCATGAAGGCGCGGTGAAGTACTACAAGGAAAAGGGCTGGATGTAATCCCGCCGGCCGGCGTCCCGCTACCGGGCGCCGGTTTTTGCATCTAGACGGCGGCGACCCCCGGTCCCCGCCGTTTTTTGTCTCCGTCACGAACCTGGGAGGCGCTCCTCATGACCCGCGCGGACGAAAACAAGGACAAGGCCGACTTCGAGCTGTCCGATGAAGAACTCAAGAAGATCGTCGCCGAGGCCGACACCGGCGGACGCAAGCCCACCGGCTTCACCGCCCAGTTGCTGCTGATGGTGGCGCTGGCGTGGTCGCTGTTCCAGCTCTGGATCGCCTCGCCGCTGCCCTTCTCGCTGGGCGTGTTCGTGTTCAATGACACCGAATCGCGCGCCGTCCACCTCGCCTTCGCCATCTTCCTCGCCTTTGCCGCCTACCCCGCGTTGAAGCGCTCGCCGCGCGACTACGTGCCAATTCAGGACTGGGTACTCGCGGCCGTGGGGGCCTTCTGTGCGGCTTACCTGTTCCTGTTCTACCAGGAGCTCGCGCAACGGCCCGGCACCCCGACCGACATGGACCTGGTGGCGGCGGTGATCGGCATGGTGCTGCTGCTCGAGGCGGCGCGCCGCGCGCTCGGGCTGCCGATGGTGATCCTGGCCGCGGTGTTCATGATCTACATCTTCTTCGGTCCCTACATGCCCGAGGTCATCGCCCACCGCGGCGCCTCGCTGTCCAAGGGCATGAGCCATATGTGGCTGACCACGGAGGGGGTGTTCGGCGTGGCGGTCGGGGTGTCGACCAGCTTCATCTTCCTGTTCGTGCTGTTCGGGGCGCTGCTGGAGACGGCCGGTGCGGGCGCCTACTTCATCAAGTCGGCGATCGCGCTGCTTGGTCACATGCGCGGCGGCCCGGCCAAGGCGGCGGTGGTGGCCTCGGCCAGCACCGGCCTCATCTCGGGCTCCTCGATCGCCAACGTGGTCACCACCGGCACGTTCACGATCCCGCTGATGAAGAGCGTGGGCTACCGCGCCGACAAGGCCGCGGCGGTCGAGGTGGCGTCGTCGGTCAACGGCCAGATCATGCCGCCGGTGATGGGGGCGGCGGCCTTCCTGATGGTCGAGTACGTGGGCATCACCTACGTGCAGGTGATGAAGCACGCCATCCTGCCGGCCCTGATCTCGTACATCGCGCTCTACTACATCGTCCACCTCGAAGCCCTGAAGATGAACCTGCAGGGCCTGCCGCGACGCGAACCGCTGCCCTGGCAGCGGGCAGTGATCTCGACCACGCTGACCGTCTCCGGGCTGGTGATCCTGTCGGCGATCATCTACTGGGGCTTCGGCTGGTTGAAGACCGTGTTCGGCGAGAGCACGTTCATCGTCATCGGGCTGCTCATGCTCGGGGCCTACGTCGGGCTGGTGCGCTATGCAGCGAACTTCCCCGAGCTGCACATGGAGAAGCCCGACGAGAAGATGGAATTCCTGCCCGAGATCGGCCCGACGCTCAAGGCCGGCCTGCACTTCCTGCTGCCGGTGGCGGCGCTGATCTGGAACCTGATGGTCGAGCAGCTGTCGCCGGCGCTGTCGGCGTTCTGGGCGACGCTGTTCCTGATGTTCATCCTCGTCACCCAGCGCCCGCTGTTCGCGCTCTTCCGGCGCACGGGCGACATCGGCGCAGCAGTGAAACAGGGCTTCTCGGATCTGTTCTCCGGGCTGGTGACCGGTGCGCGCAACATGATCGGCATCGCGATCGCCACCGCGACCGCCGGCATCATCGTCGGCACCGTCACGCTCACCGGCATCGGCCTGGCGATGACCGAGCTGGTGGAGGTGCTGTCGGGCGGCAACCTGATGATCATGCTGATCCTGGTGGCGATCATCTGCCTGGTGCTGGGCATGGGCCTGCCGACCACAGCGAATTACATCGTGGTGTCGACGCTGATGGCGCCGGTGATCGTCGAACTCGGCGCGCAGACCGGGCTGCTGGTGCCGCTGATCGCGGTGCACATGTTCGTGTTCTATTTCGGCCTGATGGCCGACGTGACGCCACCGGTGGGCCTGGCCTCGTACGCGGCGGCCGGCATCGCCAAGAGCGAACCGATGCTGACCGGCCTCACCGCCTTCAGCTACAGCGCGCGGACCGCGATCCTGCCCTTCATGTTCATCTTCAACACCCAGTTGCTGCTGATCGGCATCGACAACACCTTCCAGTTGATCCTGACGATCATCACCGCGACGGTGGCAAGCATGATGTTCGCGGCTGCGACGCAGGGCTACTTCATCACCAAGAGCCGGTTGCACGAATCGCTGCTGCTGCTGCTGGTGACCTTCACGCTGTTCCGCCCGGGTTTCTGGATGGACATGATGTATCCGCCCTACGACGAGATCCCGCCTACCGAGCTCACCCGCCTGGTCGAGGAAGCGCCGCGCAACGGCAACCTGCGCGTGTGGGTGGAGGGCATGAACCTGGAAGGCCAGGACATCTCGAAGGGCGTGCTGCTGCCGCTTGGAAACAAGGCCGAGAAGGCCAGCGAACGCCTGGGTGCGATGGGGCTGACGGTGATGACGCTCGGCGATCAGGTCCAGGTCGGTGCGGTGCGCTTCGGCAGCCAGGCCGAGAAGCTCGGGCTGGAGCAGGGCTACACGATCACCGCGATCGAGATTCCCTCCGGCGAACGCCCGGCCAAGGAGTGGATGTTCATTCCGGCCTTCATCCTGCTCGGCCTGGTGTACGCGATGCAGAAGCCGCGCCAGCGGCGCACCGAGGCCGAGCGCCTCCAGGCCTGAACGAAGAAAGGATCAGATCAGCGACGGCCCGGCGACGATCGCCGCCGCGTCCTTCTCGCTGATGCGCACGCTGGCATTCATGATCACCAGCGCGACCAGCCAGTCGCGCAGGCGATCGGCGCCATCGTCTTCCAGCACCAGGAATCGGCAGCCGGCCTGGGCCACCGCTGCGATGAAATTGACCGACTGCGCCCGGCCGCGGATGCGGTCGGGGACGCCTTCACGATGAAGCTCGAAATCGAAGGCCTCACCGCCGGCGGGCGGGGCCTCGGCGGTGATCGCGAAACCATCGACCGAGATGTCGCGCAGCGGTATGCGCTCGCCCGCGATGACGACCCAGAACCAGGGCTCGCCGCGCCGCAAGGCCAGGAAGCGCTGGATTCGCCGGCGTTCGGCGCTGTCGGCCAGATCCGGTTCAGGCGCGACCGGCTGCGGCTGGGCGTCATCGAGGTCGCTCATTTGCCTTCGCGCTCCTTGCGCACGCGGGCGATCAACTCGTCGGTGACCTTGAGCGTGTTCTCGTGGCTGCCGCTCATCGACGCCGAGGTCATGAAGCGACCGTCGATGACCATCGACGGAACGCCCTGGATCTTCATCGCGCGCGCGAGCTGGTCGGAACGCTGCACCTGCGAGCCGACGCCGAAGGACTTGTAGGTCTCCATGAACTTGGCCGGATCGGCAACCTTGCCGGTCACCCATTCGCGCACCTGCTCCTCGTTGAAGAGCGGACGCTTCTCGTCCTGGACCGCGGCGAAGATGGCCGATTGCAGCTTCTCGCGTTCGCCCGAGATCTCTGCGGCGAAATACAGGCGCGCCAGGCCGGCGAGCTGGGCGTTGTTCCACACTGCCGGCACCGCGCGGAAGGCGACGTCCGCCGGCAGCTTCTTCTTCCACGCCGTGATCAGCGGGTCGAAATCGCGGCAGTGCGGGCAGCCGTAGTGAAAGAACTCGATCACCTCGATCTTCGACGGATCATCGCCTTTCTGCGCGGGGTTGAGCTCCAGATAGGTCTCATTCGCCCACGCGACGTTGGCAGCAGGCAGGGCGAAGGCCAGGCCGGCCAGCTTGAGGGCATCACGACGGTTCATGTGGTACTCCGTTATCAAGGGATTGCTGTGACGCAGCACGCGGGCAAGCGTTCCCTGCCCGCGTCCTTCGCGTCGCGGCGGTCAGGGGTTGCGGCTCACCGAAGCGGAAAAACCGGCCTCGGCCAGGCGCGAACGCATCGGGTTCATGTCTTCGGGCTTCGCGTACGGACCGATGCGCACACGGTGCACCACCCTGCCATCGGGCAGTTGCGTGCGTTGCGCACTGGCCTGGATGCCGGAGAGCGCGAGCCGCGCCTTCAGGTTGTCGGCCTCGCTCGGGTTCTCGAACGCGCCCACCTGCAGGTACATGCGCTCGGCCGGACGTTGCACGGCTTGCTGGGCGGCCTGCTGCACCGGCTGCGGCACCGCCTCGGTCACCGGCGCCGGCGGCTGCTGGGTGGGCACCGGCGGGACTGGCTTCATCTGCGCCGTCTGCGGCGCGGTCGGCGACGGCACGTTATCGCCCTGGGGCAGGATCTTGTAGAACTCGAAGTCCTGCTTCACCACCGGACGGTCGCCGGGCTTGCCCGGCAGGGATGCCGGCCCCTGGTCGGTGGGCGCCTGCACGCGCGGCGCCACCGGCGCGGGCTGGAAGGGATTGGCGCGGGTGAAATACCACGCCGCGCCTGCCGCGATCAGCGCGCCGAACACGAGGCCGATGAAGATGCCGATCAGCGTGCCGCCGGCGCTCCTGGCCGGGGCGCGGGCGGGCTTGCGCACCGGCTTGCGATCTCGACTCACGATTTCGCCCCCTGCATCACATCGATTCGGGCGCGGACACGCCCAGCGTCTTCAGGCCGGTGACCAGCACCTGGCGCACCGCGGCGGCCAGCGCCAGGCGCGCGAGCTTGACCGCCTCGTCCTCGACCAGCATGCGCTCGGCGTTGTACCAACTGTGGAAATCGGCGGCGAGGTCCTTGAGGTAGAACGCGATCTGGTGCGGCGCGTAGCCGGCGGCGGCGTCCTGCACCAGTTCCGGGAAGGCGGCCAAGCGCGCGCACAGCGCGAGTTCGCGCTCGTTCTGCAGCAGGCCGAGGTCGGCCGCAGCCAGCTCGGCAGCCTCACCGCCCCACTGGTTGAGCACCGAGCACACGCGGGCGTGGGCGTACTGCACGTAGTACACCGGGTTCTCGTTGCTCTGGCTCTTGGCGAGGTCGAGGTCGAAATCCAGATGCTGGTCGGACTTGCGCAGCACGTAGAAGAAGCGGCAGGCGTCGTTGCCGACCTCGCGGCGCAGCTCGCGCAGGGTGACGAACTCGCCCGAGCGGGTGGACATCGAGGTCTTCTGGCCGTCGCGGTACAGCACCGCGAACTGCACCAGCGCGACCTCGAGCTTTTCCGGTGGCAGGCCGAGCGCCGCGATGGCGCCCTTCACGCGCGGGATGTAGCCGTGGTGGTCGGCACCCCAGATGTCGATGATGCGGTCGAAGCCGCGCTCGTACTTGTTGAGGTGGTAGGCGATGTCGGAGGCGAAGTAGGTGTACAGCCCGTTCTCGCGCTGCACGACGCGGTCCTTCTCGTCGCCGAAGGCCGTCGAGCGGAACCACTTCGCGCCGTCCTGAACGTAGATGTGGCCCTGCTGCTCGAGCTGCGTCACCGCACGCTCGACCAGGCCGGTGTCGAACAGGCTCTGTTCGGAGAACCACTTGTCGAAGCGCACGCCGAACTCGCCGAGGTCGTCACGGCCGTCGCCGAGCTGCTCGTTGAGCGCAAAGCCATGCACCCAGCCGTAGTCGTCGCCGAGCAGCTTCTTGGCGTTGGCGATCAGGGCGTCGAGGTGTTCCTCGCGCTGCTGCTTGGACTCGTCGTCCTTGCGCTCAGAAGGCGGCAGGCCGGGGGTGCCGGCGAGGATCTGCTCGCGCGTGACCTTGGCGAAACGGTCCTGGTGGGCGTCGCGCATGTCGCGGCCCATGTCGATCACGTAATCGCCCTGGTAGGCATTGGGCGGAAAGGGAATCTCGATGCCGAAGAAGGCGAGGTAGCGCAGCCAGGTCGACAGCGCCAGGATGTCCATCTGGCGGCCGGCGTCGTTCACGTAGTACTCGCGGGTGACGTCATAGCCGGCGAAGGCGAGCACGTCCGACAGCGAGGCGCCGTAGGCCGCGCCACGGCCGTGACCCACGTGCAGCGGGCCGGTGGGGTTGGCGGACACGAACTCCACCTGCACCTTGACGCCCTTGGCGGCGCCACGGCCGAAGTCCGCGCCCTTGGCCAGCACCTCGCGCACGACCGCGGTCTTGGCGTCGGCGGCCAGGGTGAAGTTGATGAAGCCGGCACCGGCGACTTCGGCCTTGGCGACCAGCTTCGAGGGCGGAAGCTCGGCCAGCAGCAGGCCGGCGAGCTCGCGCGGGTTGCGTTTGAGCGGCTTGGCCAGTTGCAGGGCGAGGTTGGTGGCGAAATCGCCGTGGCTCGCCTGCTTCGGGCGCTCGAGCAGGATGGGGGTAGCGGCCAGATCGGGCGCCACGCTCTTCAGCGCGGACATCAGCAGATCGGTCAGCAGGACTTTGGGATCGGCGCTCATGGCACTCGGGAAGAATTCGAAGCCCGCAATTATAGCGGAACGCAAGGCCGCGCCCCGGCGAGGATGTGAGCGCGCTTTGCACGCCATGACATGGATCACGCTCGATCGCGAGCGCACGCCGACGCACCGCCGGTCGCACCCCACGCGTTCCATCGGCGCCGCTTTCGGGCTAAAGTCCGCGCTTTGCCTCGTCCGGCCCGACCACCGTGCGCCTCTTCCGCCTCGCCAAGATCGTCTCCGTCAGCCTGCGCTTCGGCCTCGACCGCATGGTGCTCGACGCCGACAGCAGCGGCCGGCTGGCGCACATCTGGCACAAGGTCTTCTTCTGGCGCACGTTCTCGGAGTCGCGCGGCGCGCGCCTGCGCCAGGCGCTCGAGTCGCTCGGGCCGATCTTCGTCAAGTTCGGCCAGATGCTGTCGACCCGGCGCGACCTGCTGCCGCCCGACCTCGCCGACGAGCTCGCGCTGCTGCAGGACCGGGTGCCGCCCTTCCCCACCGAGCAGGCGCTCGAAGTCCTGGAAGGCTTCTACGGCCGCCCGATCGATACGGTGTTCGACGATTTCGAGCGCACCCCGGTGGCCTCGGCCTCGGTCGCGCAGGTGCACTTCGCGCGCTTGCCCGATGGCACCGAGGTCGCGGTCAAGGTGCTGCGCCCGGGCATCGAACGCGTCATCGAGCATGACCTGGCGCTGCTCGAGGTGGCCGCGGTGCTGCTGGAAAAGGTGTGGCCGGAGGGCCGCCGGCTGAAGCCGCGCGAGGTGGTCGCCGAGTTCAGCAAGTATCTGCACGACGAGCTCGACCTGATGCGCGAGGCCGCCAACTGCTCGCAGCTGCGGCGCAACTTCAAGGACTCGTCGCTGCTGATCGTGCCCGAGGTGTATTGGGACTGGTGCGGGCGCAAGGTGATGGTGATGGAGCGCATGCGCGGCGTGCCGATCTCGCAGACGCCGGCGCTGCTCGCCCAGGGCAACGACATGAAGGCGCTGTCGCGCGCGGGGGTGGAGATCTTCTTCACGCAGGTCTTCCGCGACGGCTTCTTCCACGCCGACATGCATCCGGGCAACATCTTCGTGCACTCCGACGGGCGCTACATCGCGCTCGACTTCGGCATCATGGGCACGCTCAACGAGGTGGACAAGAACTACCTCGCAGCCAACTTCCTTGCGTTTTTCCAGCGCGACTACCGCCGCGTCGCGCTCGCCCACATCGAGGCCGGCTGGGTGCCGGCGAAGACGCGGGTGGACGAGTTCGAGGCGGCGATCCGCACCGTGTGCGAGCCGATCTTCGACAAGCCGCTGAAGGACATCTCCTTCGGCAAGACCCTGCTGCGCCTGTTCCAGACCGCGCGCCGCTTCGAGATGGAAGTGCAGCCGCAGCTCGTGCTGCTGCAGAAGACCCTGCTCAACATCGAGGGCCTGGGCCGCCAGCTCGACCCCGAACTCGACCTGTGGAAGACCGCCAAGCCCTTCCTCGAGCGCTGGATGGACGAGCGCATGGGCCTGCGCGCGCTGGTGCGCGGGGTGAAGGAAGAGGCCCCGGCCTGGGCGGGCACGCTGCCGCAACTGCCGCGCCTGGTGCATCACGCCCTCACCGAATCCACCCGCCACCAGAGCGCGCAGCAGCAACGCCTGGACGAACTCACCGCCAGCCAGCGCACGCAGAGCCGCCTGCTGCTGGTGATCGGCGCGGTGGCGATGGCGCTGCTCGGCCTGGAGCTGTACCGCCTGTTCGGCTGACCCTCGCCGCCCGGAGCGGCTGAACGATTCGCCTGCGGCCCCGTCGAAATGCATACGAGCAGCGACCTGACCGAGGCCGCGAACGGGAGGTGTGCGATGACGACGACGCTCGGCGCCCTGCGGGCACCCCACACACTGATCAGCATCATCGGCGCCGCTTCGGCGCTTGGCGCCCCGCACGCGGGGACGGCCGCCGCGCCGGCCGCGCTGCAAGGCGGTGCGCTCGTCCATCGCCTGGCGGGCATCGGACCGAGCGTGGAATGGACGGAAACGCTGCTGCCGACCACAGCGGAGCGCGCTGCAGGCCCCGCCCGACACACCCCGAGTGGAACCGGCGCGGACGCCGCCACCGCCATGGGCACCCGCATCGCCGCCAATGCCGCCTTCGCCCACCGCCTCGCCGACCACATCGCCGCGCTACCCGCGGGCAGTTTCCCGCTCGTGCTCGGCGGCGACCACGCGATCGCCGCCGGCACCTGGCGCGGCATGGGTCGCCGGCGCGGGCGCGCGCCGGGCCTGATCTGGGTCGACGCCCACCTCGACAGCCACACCGACACCACTACCCACTCCGGCAACATCCACGGCATGCCGCTGGCCGCGCTGCTCGGTGTCGGCCATGCCGCGCTCACCGGCATCGCCGGCCCCGCGCTCGACCCCGCACGCACCTGCATCGTCGGTGCGCGCGCCTGGGAGCCGGAAGAGCAGGCCCTGCTCGCCGGGCTCGGCGTGCGCGTCTTCGCCATGGACGAGATCCGTGCGCGCGGGCTCGCCGCAGTATTTTGCGACGCGCTGACCATCGCCCGCGCCGACCCGGAAGCCGGCTTCGGCCTCAGCCTGGATCTCGACGCGCTCGACCCGCAGACATTTCCCGCGGTGACCTGTCCAGAAGCCGATGGGCTTGAGGCGCGCGCGCTGGCCGACGTGCTGCTGAGCCTGCGCGCCTGCGCCGACTTCATCGCGCTCGAGATCGTCGAGTACCGCCCCGATCTCGACGCCAACGGCCGCAGCGCGGACTGGATCGCCGAGTTCGCCAGCGCCGCGCTCGGCCCCGGCACGGCCTGGCTGCGCGAGAAGGAGCGCCGCTTCGGCGCTGCCAACTACGCCCCGCTGCCGGCGGTGTTCCAGCGCGGCGAGGGCGTGTGGCTGTGGGACACCGACGGCCGGCGCTACCTCGACATGATGAGCGCCTACTCGGCGGTGAGCTTCGGCCACAGCCACCCGCGCCTGGTCGAGGCCCTGGTGACGCAGGCGCAGCGCCTGGCGCTGACCTCGCGCGCCTTCTCCAGCGACCGCCTGCCGGTGTTCCTCGAGCGCCTGTGCACGACCTTCGGCTACGAGCGCGCGCTGCCGGTGAATACCGGGCTGGAGGCCGTCGAGACCGCGCTCAAGGCCGCGCGCAAGTGGGGCTACAAGGTCAAGGGCATTGCCGCGGAACGCGCGCGCATCCTCGCCTGCGACGGCAACTTCCACGGCCGCTCGATCGCCATCGTCGGGCTGTCGGCCAATGAACATTACCGCGACGGCTTCGGCCCCTTCCCGCCCGGGCTCGAGCGCGTGCCCTACGGCGACGCCGACGCGCTCGAGGCCGCGATCACCCCTGACACCGCCGCCTTCCTGGTCGAGCCGATCCAGGGCGAGGGCGGCATCGTGGTGCCGCCGCCGGGCTACCTGTCGCGCTGCGCCGAGATCTGCCGCCGCCATGACGTGCTGCTGATCGCCGACGAGGTTCAGACCGGGCTCGGCCGCACCGGGCGACTGCTGGCCTGCGACCACGAGGGCGTGCGTCCCGACGGGCTGATCCTGGGCAAGGCGCTCGGCGGCGGCCTGCTGCCGGTGTCGGCCTTCCTCGCCGACCGCCGGGTGATGGACGTGTTCGGCCCGGGCGACCACGGCTCGACCTTCGGCGGCAATCCGCTCGCCGCCGCGGTCGGCACCGAGGTGCTCGCCCTGCTCACCGACGCGCGTCCGTGGGAACACGCCGAGCGCCTCGGCGAGCGCCTGATGACCCGGCTGCGCACCGCCGCGCTGCCCTGCGTGCGCGAGGTGCGCGGCCGCGGCCTGCTCGTCGGCGTAGCCCTCGACCCCGCGCTCGCCGATGCCGCCGACATCGCCGAGCGCCTGCTCGCACGCGGCATTGCCACCCGCGACACCAACGGCAACGTGATCCGCCTGGCACCACCGCTGGTGATCGACGAAGCGACGCTGGACGAGGCGGCGAGCCGCATCATCGACACGCTGCGCAATCACCTGGCCACCCGGGTCGCCACCGACCCCCGCCCGAGCGTTGCACACATGCAATAAAGCGCGAGCGATCAAGCCCTTGGCGTGCACGTCACGCCCCCGGCGGGGACGTTCTGTTGTTAAACTCGCGCCCTCTTTTTTTCGCTCACCGCGCGCGGATGCGCCATCACGAAGGGCCCAACCATGCTGCTCTGGCTTGTCGTCGCCTATCTGGTCGTCTCCATCGGCATCGGCCTGTATGCCGCCACCCGGGTGCACAACACGCGTGACTACATCACCGCCGGCCGCAACCTGCCGATGATCGTGGTGCTGGCGATGGTGTTCGCCACCTGGTTCGGCGCCGAGACCGTGCTCGGCATCTCCGCCACCTTCATCGAGGAAGGCTTCCGCGGCCTGATCTCCGACCCGCTCGGCGCCTCGGTGTGCCTGGTGCTGTTCGGCCTCGTCTTCGCCCGCCCGCTGTACCGCATGAACCTGCTCACGCTCGGCGACTTCTTCCGCATGCGCTACAACCGCACGACCGAGCTCGTGCTGTCGACCTGCATCGTGCTGTCCTACCTCGGCTGGGTGGCGGCGCAGGTCACCGCGCTCGGGCTGGTGTTCAACGTGCTGTCGGGCGACATCGTGAGCATGAACCAGGGCATGCTTATCGGCGCCGGCGTGGTGCTCGTCTACACCCTGTTCGGCGGCATGTGGTCGGTGGCGATGACCACCTTCGTGCAGATGATCGTGATCGTCATCGGCCTGATCTGGGTGAGCTGGATCGCCGGCGACATGGCGGGCGGCTTCCAGAACGTGGTCGGCAAGGCCGCCGCCGAAGGCAAGTTCGAGTTCCTGCCCACGCTCGACCTGGTGGACATGGTCGCGTGGTTCGCCGCCTTCGCCACCATGGCGCTCGGCTCGATCCCGCAGCAGGACGTGTTCCAGCGCGTCAATTCGTCGAAGAACGAGACCGTCGCGGTGTGGGGCACCACGCTCGGCGGCGTGAGCTACTTCTTCTTCGCCGCGGTGCCGCTGTTCCTCGCCTACACCGCCAACATCATCGACCCGGGCATGGTCGAGCGCCTGATGGAGGAGGACTCGCAGCTCATCCTGCCGACGCTGATCCTGCAGTACATGCCCTTCTACGCGCAGGTGATCTTCTTCGGTGCGCTGCTGTCGGTGATCATGTCGACCGCTTCCGGCACGCTGCTCGCGCCCTCGGTGACCTTCTCCGAGAACGTGCTGCGCGGTTTTTTCCCGGGCATGAGCGACCGTGCCTTCCTGATGAGCACCCGCATCACCGTGGTGGTGTTCACCGCCCTCGTCACCTGGTACGCCACCAGCACCGAATCCACCATCCACCAGATGGTGGAGAACGCCTACCGCATCACCCTCGCCGGCGCCTTCGTCCCGCTCGCCGCCGGCCTGTTCTGGAAGCGCGCCAACAACCTCGGCGCCGCGCTGGCGATCATCCTCGGCCTGTCGACCTGGATCCTGTTCGAACTGTTCGTGCCCGAAGGCGACATCGAGCCCCAGCTCTACGGCCTCGCGGCGAGCGCGCTGGGCATGCTGGTGGGCGGCCTGCTCGGCCCGAAGGCGCACCATCGCCCGCACCTGGGCGGGCATCACGCGGCGGCGGGCACTTACCACACCCATCGCTGATCGCCCCTGTGGGAGCGGGCTTGCCCGCGCATGGCGCACGTCGGAGCGCCGCATTCGCGGGCAAAGCCGCTCCCACCGAGACGGGCGGCGCCCTCGAATCGATTCGTACCGGCCGGCGGCCCCTGCGTTTGATGATCATCAACGCGGGCGCCGCCGGCCTCGTTTATGGTTGCGGCGTTTTTTCTCCGGAAATACCGCTCCCATGACCGTGCCTTCCCCGATCGAACTCGTCTGCCCCGCCGGCAGCCTCCCGGCGCTCAAGACCGCCGTCGATCACGGCGCCGACTGCGTCTATCTCGGCTTCAAGGACGCCACCAACGCGCGCAACTTCACCGGCCTCAACTTCGACCCGGCGCAGGTGCGCGAAGGCGTCGCCTATGCCCACGCGCGCCGCCGCAAGGTGCTGCTCGCGCTCAACACCTACCCGCAGACCGGCAACTGGCCGAGCTGGACCCAGGCCATCGACCGCGCCGCCGAGTTCGGCGTCGACGCGCTGATCCTCGCCGACCCCGGGCTGATGGCGTATGCCGCGAAGACCCATCCGCAGCTGCGCCTGCATCTGTCGGTGCAGGGCTCGGCCACCAGCTACGAGGCGATCAACTGGTACTTTGAACGCTTCGGCATCCAGCGCGCGGTGCTGCCGCGCGTGCTGTCGATGGCGCAGGTCGAGAGCGTGATCGCCCACACCCCGGTCGAGATCGAGGTGTTCGGCTTCGGTGGCCTGTGCGTGATGGTCGAGGGCCGCTGCGCGCTGTCGGCCTACGCCACCGGCGAGTCGCCCAACTGCAACGGGGCGTGCTCGCCGGGCAAGCACGTGCGCTGGGAAGACACTCCGCGCGGCATGGAGACGCGCTTGAACGGCATCCTCATCGACCGCTTCGCCGACGGCGAGCGCGCCGGCTACCCGACGCTGTGCAAGGGCCGCTTCGAGGTCAACGACGAGACCTACTACGCGCTCGAGGAGCCCACCAGCCTCAACACCCTCGAGCTGCTGCCCGAGCTCGCCCGCATCGGCATCCGCGCGATCAAGATCGAGGGCCGCCAGCGCAGCCCGGCCTACGTCGCCCAGGTCACCAAGGTGTGGCGCGCCGCGCTCGACAAGCTCAAGGCCGGCGGCGCCGAATCCTTCAGCGTGCTGCCGGCGTGGATGGCCGAGCTCAACAAGGTCTCCGAAGGCCAGAGCCACACGCTGGGCGCCTACTACCGGCCGTGGAAGTGAGCGCCGCGCCGCCGCGCCTGCGCTGACACCCCGGACCGACCACGCCACGCGCTCCACGCACTCCTCGCCCGGACCATTGCCCGTGCCGAACCCGATCGCCGCACCCCGCCCGCCGCGCCAGCGCGCCGGCGGCGCCTGCGGCAACACCCCATCCGAATGAGAACCGCCCCCATGAAACTCGCCCTCGGCCCCCTGCTCTACTATTGGCCGCACCAGAGCGTGCTCGATTTCTACGCCGACATGGCCGACGCACCGCTCGATGCCGTCTATCTCGGCGAGACCGTGTGCTCGCGCCGCCACGAACTGCGCCTCGAGGACTGGCTCGAGGTCGGCAAGGTGCTCGCCGCCGCCGGCAAGGAAGTGGTGATGAGCACCCAGGGCCTGATCGAATCCGAGTCCGACCTCAAGGTGCTGCGCCGCATCGTGCGCCAGAGCGCGGAAGGCGATCCCGGTTTCCGCGTCGAGGCCAACGACATGGGCGCGGTGCGCCTGCTGACCGAGGCCCGCGTCAAGGACTGGATCGCCGGGCCGACGCTCAACATCTTCAACCCGACCACGCTGCAGCTGATGATCGATTCCGGCGCCACGCGCTGGGCGGTCGCCCCCGAGATGGCAGGCGCGGCGCTCGCCGAGGTGCGCGCCGCGCTGCCCGCGCCGATCGAGACCGAGGTCTTCGCCTACGGCCGCCTGCCGCTGGCGCACTCGGCGCGCTGCTTCACCGCCCGCCACTTCAACCTGCAGAAGGACACCTGCGAGTTCCGCTGCCTGTCGATCATGGACGGCATCACGCTGCGCACCCGCGAGGGCGAGCCCTTCCTGACGCTCAACGGCGTGCAGACCCAGTCGGCGCGGGTGCACAACCTGCTCGGCGACCTGGCCGCGGTGCGCGGCAACGCCGAGGTGCTGCGCATCAGTCCGCAGGGCACCAACACCCGCCAGATCATAGAACTCTTCCGCGCCGCGCTCGACGGCACGCAGACGCCCGCCGCCACGCTCGCCGCCAGCCGCGCGCTGATGGTCGAGGCACCCTGCAACGGCTTCTGGCACGGCCGTGCCGGCGTCGAACAGTACGTCGCCGCCTGACCCCTCGGAGACCGCACATGCCCGCACTGCCCACCCTGCCCCGCCCGCCCCTGCCCGCCGAACTGCTGCCCGGCAGCCTGCGCCAGCGCATCGGCGAGCGCCTGGAGAACTTCCGCATCCCCGACTTCACCGTGCCCGCTGCGCTGGCCAGGCTGGTCGCGCGCCTGCCGCAGCAACCGCCGACGCATGTCCTGACGCTCGCGCTCAACCTCGCGCTCGGCCGTATCCTGCCGCGCGACACGCTCGAACCGCTCACCGGCCACCACCTGCAGATGCGCGTGGTCGACGCCGGGCTCACGCTCGATTTCACCCTCACCGCCAAGGGCTTCCGCCGTGCCGCGCCGGCCGCGGGCAAGAAGCCCGACCTGATCATCTCCGCCACCACCCGCGACTTCATGGCGCTGGCGCTGCGCGAGGAAGATCCCGACACCCTGTTCTTCAGCCGCCGCCTGCGCATGGAAGGCGACACCGAGCTCGGCCTGCTGGTCAAGAACACGCTCGATGCGGTGGATTGGGACGCGCTGAAGGAAAGATTCACCCGCCGACGCTGAGCCTTGCCTGCGCGCGCGGCACGCGTGTCGCGGGGTGTGCGTTAAGCTAGACGCCTGTCCAGACTCCCGGCGTCGCAGTTCGTGGCGCCGCTCCGCATCGCGATGCCCTCCGAATTCGACCTGATCCGGCGCCACTTCACCCGCCCGACCCGCCATACCGACCTCGCCGTCGGCGACGATGCCGCGCTACTGCGCGCCCGCCAGGGCATGCAGCTCGCCGTCTCCACCGACATGTTGGTATCGGGCACGCACTTCTTCGCCGACACCGACCCCGAGGACCTGGGCTGGAAGACGCTGGCGGTGAACATCTCCGACCTCGCCGCGATGGGTGCCACCCCGCGCTGGGCCTTTCTCGCGCTCGCACTGCCGGGGGCAGACGAGGCCTGGATCGCCGCCTTCGCGCGCGGTTTCTTCGCCTGTGCCGACGCCCATGGCGTGGATCTCGCCGGCGGCGACACCACGCGCGGACCGCTGACGCTGGCGGTGACCATCATCGGCGAGGTGCCGCAGGGCGAAGCGATCACGCGCACCGGCGGCAAAGCCGGCGACGACCTGTGGGTGTCCGGCCAGCCCGGCATGGCCGCGCTCGGCCTGGCCACCCTGCGCGACGAGGCCCGACCCTCGCCTGCGGCCCGCGCAGCCTGCATCGCAGCGCTGCAACGCCCGCAGCCGCGCGTCGCTCTCGGCCTGGCGCTGCGCGGCATCGCGAGCGCCATGCTCGACGTCTCCGACGGGCTGCTCGGCGACCTCGGCCACATCCTCGAGTGCTCCGGGACCGGCGCCATCATCGACGTCGCAGCGCTGCCGCTCGCCGCGCTGCGCGAGACCGGCGCCGACGACGCCCTGGCGCGGCGTTGCCTGCTCGGCGGCGGGGACGACTACGAGCTGCTCTTCGCCGCCCCCGCCGCACGACGCGCAGACGCCGAAGCCCTGTCCGCGAGGCTCGGGCTTGCGCTGCATCGCATCGGTGAACTCGGCGCCGAACCCGGGACGCTCTGGCTGCGCGAGCCTGACGGCCGGCTGGTCCCCGGCACGCGCTCGGGCTACGATCACTTCGGTTGAGCAAGCCCAGCCCGCAATCCGCCCCTCATCACGACCCGAAACCCGCCCATGCGCCCCACCGCCCGCCTGATGATGAGTCACCCTGCCCACTTTATCTCCCTGGGCTTCGGTTCCGGCCTGTCGCCGTGGGCGCCGGGCACCATGGGCACGCTGCTGGCCTGGGCCTTGTACCCGCTGATCCGCACTCCGCTGTCCGAATTCGTCTTCCTTGCCCTGCTCGCCAGCCTGTTCGTCGCCGGCGTGCTGGCGGCCGACCGCACCGGGCGCGCGCTGGGCGTGTCCGACCACGGCGGCATCGTGTGGGACGAGATGGTCGCGACCTGGCTGGTGCTGCTGTTCACGCCCGCCACGCTGATCTGGCAGGCGGTGGCGGTGGCGCTGTTCCGCTTCTTCGACATCGTCAAGCCGCCCCCGGTGCGCTGGGCGGACCGTAGCTTCAAGGGCGGTTTCGGGGTGATGTTCGACGACATCGTCGCCGCCGGCTACACGCTGCTCGTGCTCGCCATCCTCGTCACCCTGTTCGGCAACTGAGGCCATGATCGACACCGAACTCGACACTCTCGCCAGCCGCGTCGGCGTTGCCCTGGCCGCACGCGGCTGGCGACTGGCCACTGCAGAATCGTGCACCGGTGGCTGGATCGCCGAGGCAGTGACCGCGATCGGCGGCAGCTCGGCCTGGTTCGACCGCGGCTTCGTCACATACTCCAATGAAGCCAAGATGGACATGCTCGGCGTCTGCGCGCGGACCCTGGCCGAGCACGGCGCGGTGAGCGAGGCCACCGTGCGCGAGATGGCCGAGGGCGCGCTCGCGCGCAGCCTGGCCGACGTGGCGGTGGCGGTGTCGGGCGTCGCCGGCCCCACCGGCGGCACCGCCGCCAAGCCGGTGGGCATGGTGTGCATCGGCTGGGCCGCCAAGGCCGCGCCCTCGCGCACCCTGACCCTTCATTTCGCCGGCGACCGCGCGGCGGTGCGCCGCCAGACGGTCATCCGCGCGCTAGACGGCATCCTGCACGTGGCGGCGCAACAGCACTGACGACACAGCTGCGCGCTTGCATTGCCTTTAGCTATTTGGCATTAATGCACGACGCCTTCGCGCCCGCAGCATGCAGCGGGCAGAAAATTTTCTGTCTGTAAATTCATACAGGCTTTAAACTGGCGCCATGCACGAGACAGGTCCGCACCCTGCAATCTTTGTGCCATAATCAGTTCAACTTACAGGACGCACTTTCATGGACGACAACAAGGCCAAAGCCCTCGCCGCCGCGCTCTCGCAAATCGAAAAGCAGTTCGGCAAGGGTTCGATCATGCGCATGGGCGACGGCAGCATCGAGCGCGACATCCAGGTCGTTTCCACCGGCTCGCTCGGGCTCGACATCGCGCTCGGCCTCGGCGGTCTGCCGCGCGGCCGGGTGGTCGAGATCTACGGTCCGGAATCCTCCGGCAAGACCACGCTGACGCTGCAGGTCATCGCCGAGATGCAGAAGCTCGGCGGCACCGCGGCCTTCATCGATGCCGAGCACGCGCTCGACGTCGGCTATGCCGAGAAGCTCGGCGTCAATATCGAGGACCTGCTGATCTCGCAGCCCGACACCGGCGAGCAGGCACTGGAAATCGCCGACATGCTGGTGCGCTCGGGCGGCGTCGACATCGTCGTCATCGATTCGGTCGCCGCGCTCACACCCAAGGCCGAGATCGAGGGCGAGATGGGCGACCAGCTCCCCGGCCTGCAGGCCCGCCTGATGTCGCAGGCGCTGCGCAAGCTCACCGCCAACATCAAGCGCACCAACACCCTGGTCATCTTCATCAACCAGATCCGCATGAAGATCGGCGTTATGTTCGGCAGCCCGGAGACCACCACCGGCGGCAACGCGCTCAAGTTCTACGCCTCGGTGCGCATGGACATCCGCCGCACCGGCACGATCAAGAAGGGTGACGAAGTCGTCGGCTCCGAGACCCGCGTCAAGGTGGTCAAGAACAAGGTGTCGCCGCCGTTCAAGGAAGCGCACTTCGACATCCTCTACGGCGAGGGCATCTCGCGCGAGGGCGAGATCATCGACCTCGGCGTCGAGCACAAGATCGTCGACAAGTCCGGCGCCTGGTACGCCTACAACGGCGACAAGATCGGCCAGGGCAAGGACAACTCGCGCGAGTTCCTGCGCAACAACCCGGCGCTCGCACGCGAGATCGAGAACAAGGTGCGCACCGCGGTCGGCCTGCCCGGAATGCCGGTGACGGCGCCAGCTGCCCCGGCTGCAGCCGAGGCCTGACTCCGAGGCGTCCAGCATGGGCGAACCCAGCCTGCGTGAACGCGCCCTCCGCCATCTCGCCCGGCGCGACCACTCGCGCGCCGAGCTGGCGCGAAAGCTCGCCGCGCATGGCGACGCCGACGAGATCGCCGCGGTAATCGAACGCATGGGCGACCTCGGCCTGCAGTCCGACACCCGCTACGCCGAAGCCTTCGTGCGCGGCAAGGCAGGCCGCTTCGGCGCCAGCCGGCTGCGCAGCGAACTCGCCCGCCGCGGCATCGAACGTCAACTGATCGACGAAGCGATCACCAGCGCGTGCGTAGAATCGGAAGCGGATCGGGCGCGCGCCGTATTGCGCAGCCGCTTCACCGAACCGCCCGCCGACGCGCGCGAATGGGCGCGCCAGGCGCGCTTCCTGCAAACCCGCGGCTTCGCGCCCGAGCTGATCCGCAAGCTGCTGAAAGAGCCCTACGATGAGTCTGCTTAAGGTCGCCGGCCTGCAAAAGCGCTACAAGGCGCGCACCGTCGTGCACGACGTCGGCTTCGCGGTCGGCTCGGGCGAGGTCGTCGGCCTGCTCGGCCCCAACGGCGCCGGCAAGACCACCTGCTTCTACATGATCGTCGGCCTGGTGCGTGCCGACGGCGGCCAGATCAGCCTCGACGGCAAGGACCTGACCCACCTCCCCATCCACGCGCGCGCACGACTTGGCCTGTCCTACCTGCCGCAGGAAATGAGCGTGTTCCGCAAGCTCACCGTGGCCGAGAACATCCAGGCCGTGCTCGAGCTGCGGGGCCTCGACAAGCGCCAGGTGAACGAACGCCTCGACGAGCTGCTGCACGAGCTCGGCATCCACCACCTGCGCAACAACACCGCCATCTCGCTCTCCGGCGGCGAGCGCCGGCGCTGCGAGATCGCGCGCGCGCTGGCCACCGACCCGCGCCTGATCCTGCTCGACGAGCCCTTCGCAGGCGTCGACCCGATCGCAGTCATCGACATCCAGAAAATCATCCGCTTCCTCAAGGAGCGTGACATCGGCGTGCTGATCACCGACCACAACGTGCGCGAGACGCTCGGCATCTGCGACCGCGCCTACATCATCAGCGAAGGACGCGTGCTGGCCAGCGGCCAGCCAGGCGAGATCATCGACAACGAAAGGGTGCGCCAGGTCTATCTCGGCGAGCACTTCCGCCTCTGACGGCGCGCACCGGTCCACCGCGATGAAGCCCAGCCTCCAGCTCAAGCTCTCTCAGCACCTCACGCTGACGCCGCAACTGCAGCAGTCCATCAAGCTGCTGCAGTTGTCGACGATCGAGCTGAACCAGGAGATCGAGCGCATCCTGTTCGAGAATCCGATGCTCGAGCGCGAGGACGGCGACGGTGCGGACTTCGCGCCACCGTCGCCCGCGGCCCCTCCGCCCGAACGCGAGCAACCTCAGGAGGCCGCGGCAGAATCACCCGCCTCCGACAGCGAGCGCCGGGAAGGCGGCGAGGGCAGCAGCGAGGACGACGGCATCGACTGGTCCAATGTCGGCACGGGCGCCTCGAGCCGCAGCGAGAGCGACGACGATGACGTCGATTACCAGGACCTGCAGGCCGCGGGCGTCTCGCTGCGTGAGCACCTCGACCAGCAGGTGGCCTTGTCGCAACTCTCCGATCGCGACCGCGCCCTGGTGCGCTTCCTGATCGAGGCGCTCGACGATGACGGCTACCTGCACCAGCCGCTCGAAGACCTGCTGCAGCTGCTGCCCGCGGAATCCGAGGTCGACCTCGACGACCTGGCCATCGCGCTGCGTCACGTTCAGAACCTCGAGCCCGCCGGCATCGGCGCCCGCAGCCCGTAGCGGGGAGATGCAGCCGCAGCAGGCTGGTAAATAGGCTGATGAGATCGGTTTCTTGGTTTTCCGGGAGGATCATCAG
>JAANMX010001246.1_pt1 | contig 29434 bp, 24 predicted proteins | sample 7279681 | NCBI WGS metagenome assembly JAANMX01 (sample SAMN14094542, study PRJNA606508) | bioreactor metagenome | isolation source: A lab-scale SPAN reactor treating ammonium-rich wastewater day 351 | place: Ireland: Galway | collected 2018-01-01 | reverse complement strand
GCCGATGCGCGCCACGTTCATGCCTTGCTCGCCCTCGGGCATGGCGCAGCCGATGATGGCGTCGTCGATGCGGTTGACGTCGATGCCCGGCGCCTGCGCGATGACCGACTTCAGCACGTGCGCCAGCATGTCGTCGGGACGGGTGTTGCGGAATACGCCCTTGGGCGCCTTGCCCACCGGCGTGCGGGTGGCGGCGACGATGTAGGCATCCTGGATTTGCTTGCTCATGGAATTCTCCGGAATCTGTAGTCGGGCGGTGATCGAAACGGGCGCGCCAGTCGGCGCACCACCGTTCCGGATCAGTTCCTCAGTGGCTTGCCCGTCTTGAGCATGTGGGCAATGCGGGCCTGGGTCTTTTCCTGTTGCGCCAGCTCCACGAAATGCTTGCGCTCCAGCTTGAGCAGCCACTCCTCGTCCACCAGCGCGCCGCGATCGACCTCGCCGCCGCACAGCACGGTGGCGATGCGCTCGGCGATCTCGAAGTCGTACTCGCTGACGAAGTGCCCCTCCAGCATGTTGACCAGCAGCATCTTGAAGGTGGCGATGCCGACGTCGCCGGCCACCTGGATGCGCCGCGCCGGCAGCGGCGGGCGATAACCCGCCTCGGCCAGTCCGCGCGCCTCGGCCTTGGCGATGTGCAGCAGTTCGAAGGCGTTGAAGGCGATCTTGTCGGTGCCGCGCAGCAGGCCCAGCTCCTTGGCGTTGAGCGCGGAGTTGGACACCTTGGCCATCGCCACGGTTTCGAAGGTCTTCTTCAGCTCGGCGAACACGTCGCCGCCCGGGCCCGCGGCGTTCGAGGCGCGCACCGCCAGCTCCTTCAGCCCGCCGCCAGCGGGCAGCAGGCCGACGCCGGCTTCGACCAGGCCGATGTAGCTTTCCAAGTGCGCCACGGTCCTGGCGCTGTGCATCTGGAACTCGCAGCCGCCGCCCAGCGCCAGCCCGCGTACCGCCGCGACCACCGGCACCAGCGAATACTTGATGCGCTGGCTGGTGGCCTGGAAGTTGGCGACCATGGCCTCGAACTCGGCCAGCTTGCCGGCCTGCAGGGCGCCCAGCGCGCCGGCCAGGTCGGCGCCGGCGGAGAACGGTTCCCTGTGCTGCCAGATCACCAGGCCGGCGAAATCGCGCTCGGTGCGGCCAACGGCTTCCTGCAGGCCGTCCAGCACCGCGTCGGAGACGGTGTTCATCTTGGTCTTGAAGCCGACCACGGCAATGCCGTCGCCGTCGTGCCACATGCGCAGGCCGTCGTTCTCGAACACGGTTTCGCCCTGCGGGAAGCGTTCGCCCAGCACCGGATCGGGGAAGCGCTGGCGCTTGTAGACGGGCAGGGACGAGCGCGGCAGCAGCGCGTCCTTCGCCGGGCTGTAGCTGCCCTCCGCGGCGTGCACGCCCTCGCGTTCGGACACCCACGCCGGCAACGCCGCGCCGGCCATGCTCTTGCCGGCGGCGATGTCCTCGGCGATCCATTGCGCCACCTGCTTCCAGCCGGCGGCCTGCCAGCTTTCGAACGGCCCCTGCGTCCAGCCATAGCCCCAGCGGATCGCCAGATCCACGTCGCGGGCGGTGTCGGCGATGTCGGCCAGATGGAAGGCGCTGTAGTGGAACAGGTCGCGGAAGCAGGCCCACAGGAACTGTGCCTGCGGATGCTGGCTCTCGCGCAGCTTGGCGAACTTTTCCGCCGGGTTCTTCAGCTTGAGGATTTCGACCACTTCCGGCGCGGCGGCGCGGTCGGCGGTGCGGTAATCCTGCTTTTCCAGATCGAGGACGACGATGTCCTTGCCGACCTTGCGGAAGATGCCGGCGCCGGTCTTCTGTCCCAGCGCGCCCTTGGCGATCAGCGCCTGCAGCCAGTCCGGCGACTGGAAGTAGGCGTGCCAGGGGTCGTCCGGCAGGGTGTCGGCCATGGTCTTGATGACGTGCGCCATCGTGTCCAGGCCGACCACGTCGGAGGTGCGGTAGGTGGCCGACTTCGGCCGGCCCAGCAGCGGCCCGGTCAGCGCATCGACCTCGTCGAAGCCCAGTCCGAACTGGCGGGTGTGGTGGATCACCGAGAGGATCGAGAACACGCCGATGCGGTTGCCGATGAAGTTCGGCGTGTCCTTGGCGTGCACCACGCCCTTGCCGAGGGCGGTGGTCAGGAAGGTTTCCAGTCCTTCCAGCACGGCGGCGTCGGTGGTCCTGGCCGGGATCAGCTCGGCCAGGTGCATGTAGCGCGGCGGGTTGAAGAAGTGCACGCCACAGAAGCGGTGACGCAGTTCCTCGGGTAGCACTTCCGCCAGCGTGTTGATGCCGAGGCCGGAGGTGTTGGACGCCAGCACCGCGTGGGCGGGTACGAACGGAGCGATCTTCTTGTAGAGATCCTGCTTCCAGTCCATCCGCTCGGCGATGGCCTCGATGATCAGGTCGCAGTCCTTGAGCTGATCGAGTCCCGTCTCATAGTTGGCGGGCGTGATCGCCTCGGCCAGCGCCTTGCCGGCGAGCGGGGCGGGGGACAGCTTGCCGAGGTTGGCGATGGCCTTGAGCACGATGCCGTCGGCCGGGCCGTCCTTCGCGGGCAGGTCGAACAGCACGGTGTCGACGCCGGCGTTGGTCAGGTGCGCGGCGATCTGCGCGCCCATTACGCCGGCGCCGAGCACGGCGGCGCGGCGTACAAGCAGTTTCTGAGACATGGTTCGTATCTCCTTGAAAAATCAGTTGGCGTCGGCCTTGAAGCCGGCGGCGGCGAAACGGATCAGCGCCTTGGCGGCGCGCTGGCGGTGAGTGGTTTCGGTGACCCCGGACGGCCGCTTGATCAGGCCGAAGTCGGCCATCGCGTAGGTCAGCGCGCCGGACAGGAAATCCAGCCGCCAGTAGAGTTCTTCCTTGCCCAGCCCCGGCACGCAGCCGTCGATGGCCTTGGCGAATTCGCGCAGCACATGGCCGTACTGGTCGGACAGGAACTTGCGCAGGCTGTCGTTGCTTTCGGCGTAGGCGCGGGCGATGACGCGGATGAAGGCGCCGCCGCCGTGGCGATCCTGGGCCATCGCCAGGGCGGGTTCGACGAACGCTGCCAGGACCGGCTCCAGTTGCCCTGGCGCCGCGTCCGCGGCCTTGCGCAGGGCGTCCAGCCGCTGGCCGCTCATCACGTCCATGCGCCGGCGGAATACCTCGTTGACCAGGTTTTCCTTGCTGCCGAAGTGGTAGTTGACCGCCGCGATGTTGACGTCGGCGCGGCTGGTGACCTGGCGCAGCGAGGTCGAGGCGAAGCCCTGCTGGGCGAACAGATCCTCCGCCGCGTGCAGGATCCGATCCTTGGTCGAGAAATGCTGCTGGGCCATGCGGTCGCCACCGAATCAAACGCTTGTTTGAGCGTACGCCGTACGCATGCGTACGTCAAACGGCTTGCTCGTCTTTGCGCCCCGGCCGCGGATGCAGGGCGGGCGCGGAATCGGTTAGAATCGTCCGCAGCCATATCGGCCAAACCCGCGTCAGTACGCGGGTTTTTCTGTTATCCTCGGGCGATCCGGCATGGACGCCCGCCACTTCCGGAGAGTTTCCCATGGCGCTGGAGCGCACCCTTTCGATCATCAAGCCCGATGCCGTTGCCAAGAACGTGATCGGCGAAATCTATTCCCGCTTCGAGAAGGCCGGCCTGAAGGTCGTTGCCGCGAAGATGAAGCACCTGTCCAAGGCCGAGGCCGAAGGCTTCTACGCCGTGCACCGCGAGCGTCCGTTCTTCAACGCGCTGGTCGAGTTCATGATCTCCGGCCCGGTGATGGTGCAGGCGCTGGAAGGCGAGGGCGCCGTGCTGAAGAACCGCGAGCTGATGGGCGCCACCAACCCGAAGGAAGCGGCCGCCGGCACCATCCGCGCCGACTTCGCCGACAGTATCGATGCGAACGCCGTGCACGGTTCGGACTCGCTGGAGAACGCCGCGATCGAGATCGCCTACTTCTTCCCGGCCACCGACGTCTACGCGCGCTGAGTTGATGCAATGAGCGACACCCGCGCACCGGCCATCGACATCACCCTGCTGGACGGGGTCGGTGCCGCGCAGGATGCCGTGCCGGCAGACGCCGGCACGGGCATTCCCGGCGTCACGTCATCGGCGAAAGTCGATGATGGGCGCACCAATATCTTCGACTTCGACCGCGCCCGCCTGGAGCGCTTCTTCGAAGAAGATCTGGGCGAGAAGAAGTTCCGCGCCCATCAGGTGATGAAGTGGATCCATCACCGCTACGCCACCGAGTTCGCCGACATGACCGACCTGGGCAAGGCGCTGCGCGCCAAGCTCGAGGGGCGCGCGGTGGTGCGCGCGCCGCAGGTCGTGTTCGACAAGGCCTCCACCGACGGCACCCACAAGTGGCTGCTCGGCATGGACGCGAAGAACGCCATCGAGACGGTCTACATTCCCGACAAGGGGCGCGGCACGCTGTGCGTGTCCTCGCAGGTAGGCTGCGCGCTCAACTGCACGTTCTGCTCCACCGCCACGCAAGGCTTCAACCGCAACCTGTCCACCGCCGAGATCATCGGCCAGGTATGGGTGGCGGCGCGCCACCTCGGCAACGTGCCGCACCAGCAGCGCCGCCTCACCAACGTGGTAATGATGGGCATGGGCGAGCCGCTGGCGAACTTCGACAACGTCGTCCGCGCGATGAGCATCATGCGCGACGACCTCGGCTACGGCCTGGCCAACAAGCGCGTCACCCTGTCGACCGCCGGCATGGTGCCGCAGATCGACCGTCTCGCCGCCGAGAGCGACGTGTCGCTGGCGGTGTCGCTGCACGCGCCGTTCGACGAGCTGCGCACCCGCTTGATGCCGATCAACAAGAAGTACCCGTTGGCCGAGTTGCTGGACGCCTGCGTGCGCTATGCGCTGCGCAAGAAGGGCGAGTCGGTCACCTTCGAATACACCCTGATGGCCGGGGTCAACGACCAGCCCGAGCACGCCCGCGCGCTGATCGCGCTGCTGCGCGATTTCGACCGCCGGGTGCAGATGAAGGGTGCAGCCAAGATCAACCTGATCCCGTTCAACCCGTTCCCGGGCACCGGTTTCGAGCGCCCGAGCAACGAGGCGGTCCGCAGCTTCCAGAAGCTGCTCAACAACGCCGGCATGATCGCGCCGGTGCGGCGCACCCGCGGCGACGATATCGACGCCGCCTGCGGCCAGCTCAAGGGCCAGGTGCTGGATCGCACCCGCCGCTCCGCCGAACATCGCAAGCGGCTGCAGGCTGTCGGAGCCGGCGATGCGGCGTGAGCTGGTTGCACTGGCGGTGCTCGGCGGCCTGTTCATGGCCGGGTGCAGCCAGCTCGAACGCCTGACCATCATCCGCCCCAGCGCCCATTCCCGCGGCTATACCCAGATCGCACCGCGCTACGACGTCAGCGGCAAGCATGGCCAGGACAGCGGCGATGCGGCCATGCTGCTGGCATCGGCTGCGTTGTTCTACCAGCGCGGTGAACTGGGCGAGGCGGAAAGTCTGGCGCGCAAGGCGCAGAAGCTGCAGCCAGGCTCGGGCGACGCCGGCACCCTGCTGGGGCTGGTCGCCGATGCGCGCGGCGAAGCCGCGGCCGCCGGCAAGCATTTCCAGGCGGCGGCGGCTTCCGCCCCCGGCAACGGCGTTTATGCCAACAACTACGGCAGCTGGCTGTGCGCCAATGGGCGCGCGGCCGAGTCGCTGGAATGGTTCGACCGGGCGCTGGCCGACCCGGCATATCCCACGCCGGTGCGCGCGCTGGGCAATTCCGGCGAATGCGCCCGCCAAGCGGGGCAGCCAGCCCGCGCCGAGGCCAGCTGGCGGGCCGCGCTGGCGCTGGATGAGGTCGATCCGCAGGCACTGGCGGGGATGGCGGCGCTGGAGTTCGCGCAGGACAAGTACCTGGAGGCACGGGCATTCGTGGAGCGCTGGCTGGCGGTGGCACCCGACGATGCGGCGGCGTTGCAACTTGCGATGCAGGTCGAAGAAAAAACAGGCGACAACGTGGCCGCTTCGCGTTATCGTTCACGTTTGCAGGCGATTTCCCCGGGATCCACCACGGCACCGCGCACGCAATGACCTCGAATCCACAACCAGACCTGACCCACGAGGCGCTTGCCGGATGCGGCGCGCGTCTGCGCGCCGCGCGCGAGGCGGCTGGTTTGAGCATCGATGACGTGGCGGCGCGCCTGCGCATGCCTGGTCGGGTGGTGCGGTCGCTGGAGAACGAGGATTGGTCCCGGCTCGGTGCCCCGGTGTTCGTGCGCGGCCAGGTTCGCAGCTATTCGCGTCTGCTCGGTCTGACCACCGCGCCGCTGATGGATGCGCTGACCGTGGGGCAGGTGGAGCCGACCCGGTTGGTCAGCCGCACCCACATCCCGAAGGCGCAGTGGTGGGCCGAGCAGATCGGCCGGCGTCTGGTTTATATCGTGTTGACGCTTTCTCTGGCGATCCCGGTCTGGGTCGCCACCCGTCAGCATCTGGCCGGCACTGCCGAAGGCGTGGCTGCGCTGGACACCCCGGCCGATCTGGCGGCACCTGCCGAACGCGAGGTCGCGCGAACCCCGCGCACGGTGGTAGCCTCGATGACCCCGGTCGCCGCCAGCACGCAGCCCTCCGCCTCGATGCCCGCAGCAGGCGCGGAGATCGTGCTGCGGACCAGCGGCAAGACTTGGCTGGAAGTGATCGCCAACGACGGCAGCACGCTGGCCAAGGAACTGCTGCCGGCCGGTGCCGAACGCCGCTATGCCGCGTCGCAGGTGCGCCGCATGACCATCGGCAATGCCTCGGCGGTGGCGCTGGAAAGCCGCGGCCGCCCGGTCGATGCGCTGGCAACCGCCCGCGCGAACGTCGCCCGCTTTGAGGTATCCTCCGACGGTTCGCTTGTCGCGTCGAACTGAACGCTTCGCCGCGCGGGCTCCCCGGAACCAGAAAAACACAACGCCCCGTCAGGATGACGGGCGAGAGGCAGCATGGCGATCGACGAACTGCTCAACGAGCACGAACAGAGTGAAAAGGTACGCAGCTGGCTGCGCAGCAACGCGCTTGGACTGATCGGTGGCGTCGGGCTTGGCCTGGCGGTGATCGCCGGCTGGCAGTGGTGGCAGGGCCAGCAGCTGCAGAGCGGCATGCAGGCAAGCGCGAACTACGCGCAGGCCAACGAAGCCTTCGAGGCCGGCAAGATCCCGGCGGACAAGGGCAAGAACGTGATTGCCGGCCTGGAGAAGGGCAACCCGACGCTGGGCACGCTGGCGGCGCTGCAGTTGGCGAAGGCGCAGGTCGATGCCGGCAAGCGCGACGATGCCATCGCGACGCTGCGTGGACTGGACAAGGTGGATGCCGATCTGCGCCCGGTGGTGCGGCAGCGGCTTGCGCGCCTGCTGATCGATGCCGGCAAGGCGAAGGACGCGCTGGCGCTGCTCGACGACGAGCGCAACGCCGGGATGCTGGACGTGCGGGGCGATGCGCAGTTCGCCCTGGGCGACAAGACGAAGGCCCAGGACGCCTACCGCAAGGCGCTGGCGCTGGTCGACGTGGCCGACCCGCAGCACCGGCTGATCGCGATGAAGCTGATCGAGGCGGGCGGCACCCCGCCGCACGCAGGGAGCAACGGTTGATGGACAAGCGAGGTTTCCTGCGCGTTCTGGTGGCGGCCACACTGGCGGCGGCGCTGTTGTCGGGCTGCAGTTCGGTCAAGAACCTGTTTGGCGGGCGCAACAAGGACAAGGCCGGTGAACCGGTCAAGCTGGTCGATTTCGCCGCTACCGCCAACGTCAACAGGCTGTGGTCGGTATCGGTCGGCAAGGGCGAAGGGCGTCTGGGCATCGGCCAGCAGCCGGCGGTCGTTGACGGCAATGTCTATGCAGCGGCAGTCGATGGTGGCGTCAGTGCCTACGCGCTTTCCTCGGGAGCCCAGCTCTGGCATTACGCAGCCAAGAAGTCGCGCCTGAGCGGCGGCCCCGGTGCCGGCAGCGGACTGGTGGTGGTCGGCGGCCTGGAAGGCGAAGTGGTGGCGCTGAACGCGGCCGATGGCCAGGAAAAGTGGATCGCCAAGGTCGGCAACGAGATCCTGTCCGCGCCCGCGATTGGCGGCGGCATGGTGTTCGTGCATTCCAACGACGGCCGGGTCACCGCGTTCGACGCCGAAACCGGTGCGCGGCGCTGGTTCCACAGCGTCGAAACGCCTGCGCTGACCGTGCGCGGCAGCAGCGGCATCACGCTGGGCCCGGGCATCCTGTTCGTCGGTGGCGACAACGGCACCTTGACCGCATTGAACATGAATGACGGCAACGTGCTGTGGTCGACGCCTGTCGCCGAAGCCGATGGTCGTTCCGAACTCGAACGCATGGCCGACGTGGACGCCGCGCCGGTGCTGGAAGGCACCAGCCTGTTCGCCAGCAGCTACAAGGGCCGCACCGTCGCCATCGACGGCCCCAGCGGGCAGGTGATGTGGACCAGCGACCACGGCGGCGCGCGTGGTGCCAGCGTCAGCAATTCGGCGGTGGTCGTCACCGACAAGGGCGGCCTGGTGGTTGGCCTGGACAGGAACAGCGGCGGCAGCCTGTGGCAGCAGTCGGGCCTGGCCAACCGCAATGTGTCCGCGCCGGCGGTGCAGGGCGACTATGCGGTGGTCGGCGACATGGACGGCGTGCTGCACTGGCTGCGGCTCAACGACGGCGCCTTCGCGGCACGCAGCAAGGTCGGCGATGCGGTGATCGGCAGGCCGGTGGTCACCGACGGGATCCTGGTGGTGCAGAGCAGGGACGGCAAGCTGGCTGCGTTCGCGCTGCAGTGAGCCTTCCCGCCGGCCGGCGTCGGCTGGCACATCCTCGCGGCCCCGGCTACCCTGCCGGGGCCGCTGTTGTTTCGCCCGGACGGCGCCCGGGCTTTATCGAACGCTGCGACGGGCATCCGCCGCCAAAGGTCTGATCCATGCTTCCCCTCGTAGCCCTGGTCGGGCGTCCCAATGTCGGCAAGTCCACGCTGTTCAATGCGTTGACGCGCACCCGCGATGCGCTGGTGCACGACGAGCCGGGCGTGACCCGCGACCGCAACTACGGCGTCTGCCGGCTGGTTGAAGGACGGCCATTCGTGCTGGTGGACACCGGCGGCATCGCCGGGCAGGACGAAGGCCTGGCCGGTGCCACCGCCAGGCAATCGCGCGCCGCCGCCGAGGAGGCCGACCTGATCCTGTTCGTGGTCGATGGCCGCGAAGGTGCTTCGGCGCTGGACGACGACATCCTGCGCTGGCTGCGCAAGCTGTCCAAGCCGACCCTGCTGGTCGTCAACAAGACCGACGGCATCGACCTGCGTGCGGCGCAGGCCGAATTCGCGCGCTACGGCTTTGCCGACGTGCTGCCAGTATCCAGCGCGCACCGCACCGGCATCGACCAGCTGCTGGCGAAGGCGGCGGCGCTGCTGCCGGAAGCCGGCAGCACGGAAACGCTGGACGAAGACCCCGCCCGCATCCGCATCGCCTTCGTCGGCCGCCCCAACGTGGGCAAGTCCACGCTGGTGAACCGCATCCTCGGCGAAGAACGCATGATCGCCTCCGACGTGCCGGGCACCACCCGCGACTCGATCGCGGTGGATCTGGAGCGTGATGGCCGCAAGTACCGCCTGATCGACACCGCCGGCCTGCGCCGCCGCGGCAAGGTGGAAGAGGCGGTGGAGAAGTTCTCCGCGTTCAAGACCCTGCAGGCGATCGAGCAGTGCCAGGTCGCGGTGCTGATGCTGGATGCCAGCGAAGGCGTGACCGACCAGGATGCCACCGTGCTGGGCGCGGTGCTGGATGCCGGGCGCGCGCTGGTCATCGTGCTCAACAAATGGGACGGACGCACCGATTACGAGCGCCAGCAGGCCGAGGCGCTGGCCGCGCGCAAATTGAGCTTCGTCGAGTGGGCAGAGCGCGTGCGCATCTCCGCGTTGCACGGCTCCGGGTTGCGCGAATTGTTCAAAAGCATCCACCGCGCCCATGCCTCGGCCACGCATGTGTTCAGCACCGCTGACGTGACCCGCGCGATCGAGGCGGCCTACACCGCCAACCCGCCGCCGGTGGTGCGTGGCCACGTGGCCAAGCTGCGCTTCGCGCATCCGGGTGGCGACACACCGCCGACCTTCGTGGTGCACGGCACCCGCCTGAAGACACTCAGTGCCACCTACCAGCGCTATCTGGAAAACTTCTTCCGCAAGCGCTTCAAGCTGGTGGGAACCCCCATCCGCTTCGTGTTCCGGGAAAACAGCAATCCCTATGAAGGCAAGAAGAACGTGCTGACCGAGCGCCAGGTCGAAAAGAAGCGGCGGTTGATGCGGCACGTCAAGCGCGGCGGCTGATGCTGGCGGCGCACGACCTGAGCCTGGGCATCCTGGCCGGCGGCCGCGCCAGCCGGCTGGGTGGGCGCGACAAGGCCTGGATCGAACGCGACGGCTTGCCGCAGGTGTTGCGCATCGCGCATCGCTTCGACGGCGAATGCAGCGCGCTGCTGGTCAGCGCCAACCGCGATCTGTCGCGCTACGCCGGGCACGGGCTGCGGGCGGTGGCGGATCGCCAGCCGGATCTCGGCCCGCTGGGTGGGCTGGACGCCTTGGCGGCGGCCTGCACCACGCCGTGGCTGTTCACCCTGCCGGTGGACATCGTCGATGCCGACACCACTCTGCCGCGGACGCTGGCGCAGGCGGGCGGGCAGGGCGCGGTGGCGCGCGATGCCGACGGCCTGCAGCCGCTGGTGGCGTTGTATCGCGTGGACGCGCTGCGCGCCGCGCTGGTTACCGCGCTGGCCGGAGGCGAGCATTCGGTGCGGGCGATGCAGGCGGCGCTGGCGCTGCCGGTGGTGGCGTTCGCCGGGCTGCGCTTCGGCAATCTCAACACGCCGGCCGATCTTGCCGCAGCCGGCTGCGCGCCGGAATGAACGCAATGCAACGACGGGCCGCATCGCCCGGGCGATAATCCCTGCATGAATACCCGCAGCCTTTCTCCCGCCGCTGCCCATGCCCGCCTGCAGGCGGGGGCGCTGCTGGTCGACGTGCGTGCCGAACACGAGCGCGCACTGGGCATGGCCGAAGGCGCGCTGGGCATCGCCCGCGAAGACCTGCTGAAAGATCCGGGCGCGCACCTGCCGGATCGCGACGCGGAGATCCTGCTGCTGTGCCAGGCGGGAATGCGCTCGCTGGCCTGCGTGCAGGCGCTGCAGGCGTTGGGCTATCGCAACCTTGTTTCCGTGGCAGGCGGCACCCGCGGCTGGGAGGCCGCCGGCCTGCCGATGCGCAAGCCCGATATCGACGCCGATTTCGGCGAACGCTATTCGCGCCACCTGCGCCTGCCGGAAGTGGGCCTGGACGGGCAGAAGAAACTCGAAGCCGCGCGCGTGCTGCTGGTGGGTGCCGGCGGCCTGGGCGCACCGGCGGCGTTCTACCTCGCCGCTGCCGGCATCGGCCATCTGCGCATCGCCGACGACGACGTGGTGGATCGCAGCAACCTGCAGCGGCAGATCCTGCATGCCGACGCCCGCATCGGCATGCCGAAGGTGGAGTCCGCAGCCATCGCACTGTCCGCGCTCAACCCGCGCACCCGCATCGAGCCGGTGCGCGAACGGGTGACTGCAGGCAACGTCGAGCGCCTGCTCGAGGGCGTGGACGTGGTGCTGGACGGCGGCGACAACTTCCCGGTGCGCTACCTGCTCAACGACGCCTGCGTGCATCTGCGCAAGCCGCTGGTGCATGGCGCGGTGCACCGCTTCGACGGCCAGGCCAGCGTGTTCGATGCCGGCCGCCGGCGCGGGCAAACGCCGTGCTACCGCTGCCTGTTCCCGGAACCGCCGCCGGCCGAAGCCGCACCGAACTGCGCCGAAGCCGGCGTGCTGGGCGTGCTGCCCGGCGTGATCGGCCTGCTGCAGGCCACCGAGGCGATCAAGCTGGTGCTGGGCATCGGCGAATCGCTGGCCGGCCGGCTGCTGCAGTTCGACGCGCTGGCGATGCGTTTTCGCGAGTTCCGGGTGGAGGCCGACCCGCAGTGTCCGGTTTGTGCGCCGGACCGCGCTTTCCCCGGATATACCGACTACGCGGCGCTGTGCGCCGGAGCTGATCGATGATCGATTTCGCATGGACGCGCCGCCTGCTGGCGGCTTGCCTGCTGCTGGCCGCCGGGCAGGCGTTTGCCGGTGACCAGTGCCCGGCGCTGGCGCAGCGCCAGTCCGACCCGCAGGTGGCCACCCGCATCGCCGCCATCGCCTGCGACGAGCACCTGCGCTGGAACCGGCCGTTCATCGACGCCGAGGGCAGGCTGGCCAGCCTCAATGCCTACGAGGCCGAAGGCAGCGGACTGAAGGATGGCGGCTCGCCGTGGCGTCGCGTGGCGTTCTACTGGCAGGCCAGCGGCCTGCTGGGTCCGATGGCGTTCAAGCCGGGCGCCGGCGACTGCGGTTACGCCGCGCTCAATCTTGCCTATCCGGGCCTGGGCTGCCGCGGCTTCGTCATCGACAATCCGTGGTCGGCGTCCTTCATCAGCTGGGTGGTGCAGCGCGCCGGGGTGCCGGGCTTCCGCAGCTCGGCCAGCCATTTCGACTACGTCCGCGCGGCGCGCCGCGACGCCACCGGCAGCCCCTATCGCCTGGTCGAGCCGATGGCGGCGCGGCTGGAAACCGGCGACATGCTCTGCTACGTGCGCACCGGCCGCGTGTACGGACACGACGGCCTGCTGAAGGCCATCGACGGCAGCGCCACCAGCCTGCCGATGCACTGCGACCTGATCGTCGCCATCGCCGATGGCAAGGCCTATGCGGTGGGCGGCAACGTGCAGCAGGCGGTGACCATGCGCATCTTCAACCTCAATGCGCAGGGCCAGCTGTGGGGCGTGCCGCGCCGTTCCGACGGCGACGTGGCGTGTTCGCCGGAGACGCAGGCCGCCTGCAATTTCAATCGCCAGGACTGGGCCGCGGTGCTCAAGCTCAAGTCGCAGGATGAGCTGGCGAAGATCGGCCCGGTGGTGCCGCCCAGTTTCCTGCCCAGTGCACCGGTGGCACCCACCTGCTGCGTGAACTGTGTGCTGGGCTCCGGTGTGCCGCGTTGTCCCGCCCCGGGCCAGGTGGTGCCGCAGGCGCAACAGCCCGACGCGCCGCTGCAGGGTTCGGAATAGGCCGCATGGACGCGCTGCGCGATAATGCACGCCCGACCGCTTCGCAATCGCACCGAATGACCGCAAGAATCCTCGATGGAAAGCGCATCGCCGACGCGCTGTTGGACAGTCTGAAGGCGCAGGTGGACGCGCGCCTGGCCGCCGGCAAATCGCGGCCCGGCCTGGCGGTGGTGTTGGTGGGCAGCGACCCGGCCTCGGCGGTGTACGTACGCAACAAGAAGCGGGCAGCGGAAAAGGTCGGCATCCAGGCCTTCGACTACGACCTGCCGGTCGGCACCGGCGAGGCCGATCTGCTGGCGCTGATCGACCAGCTCAACGCCGACCCGCAGGTGCACGGCATCCTGATCCAACTGCCGCTGCCGGGCATCCGCGACGCCTCCGCCCTGATCGAGCGGATCCATCCGAACAAGGATGTCGATGGCTTCCACCCGGAGAACGTCGGCCATCTGGCGCTGCGCCAGTTCGGCCTGCGCCCATGCACGCCGCGCGGCATCACCACGCTGCTGGCGTGGACCGACCGGCCGGTACGCGGGCAGAGTGCCACGATCGTCGGTGTGTCCAACCACGTCGGCCGGCCGATGGGGCAGGAGCTGCTGATCGCCGGCTGCACCGTCACCAGCTGCCACAAGTTCACCCCGATGGACGTGCTGAAACGCCACGTGGGCGAAGCCGACATCCTGGTGGTGGCGGCGGGCCGGCCGGGTCTGATCCCGGGTGAGTGGGTGAAGGAAGGGGCGGTCGTGATCGACGTCGGCATCAACCGCCTCGACGACGGCCGCCTGGTCGGCGACGTGGGCTACGACGAAGCCGCCAAACGCGCCAGCTGGATCACCCCGGTGCCCGGTGGCGTCGGCCCGATGACCGTGGCCACGCTGATGCAGAACACGCTGGAGGCGGCGGAGTTGGCGGACGGCTGAAGCTGTTCCCCCTCCCTTGCGTAGCAGGGGAGGGCTGGGGAGGGGTGCTCTTCCCGCCAGCCGACAGTCACGTCGAACCGTCGTTTTCTCCGAAGCTTTCGGAAAAAGCGCTAGAATGACGCGCTTCCCCACTTCTCATGGGTCTGCCGATGCTCCGCATCCTGGCTGAAGCACTGACGTACGACGACGTTTCCCTCGTCCCCGCGCATTCCGCTGTCCTGCCCAAGGACGTTTCGCTGGAAACGCGCCTCACCCGCGGCCTGCGCATCCGCCTGCCGATCGCTTCGGCGGCGATGGACACGGTGAGCGAAGCCCGCCTTGCGGTGGCGATGGCGCAGCTGGGGGGCATCTCGATCATCCACAAGAACATGACCGCGCAGGCGCAGGCCGCGCAGGTGGCGTGGGTGAAGAACTTCGAAGCCGGGGTGATCCGCGACCCGTTCACCGTCGGCCCCGACACCAGCATCGGCGAGGTGCTCAAGCTGACCCGCGCGCGCAACATTTCCGGCGTGCCGGTGGTGGACGAATCCGGCCACCTGGTCGGCATCGTGACCGGCCGCGACATGCGCTTCGAGAAGAAGCTGGACGATCCGGTCCGCCACGTGATGACCAAGCGCGACAACCTGGTCACGGTGAAGGAAGGTGCCAGTGACGACGAAGTGATGGGCCTGCTGCACAAGCACCGCATCGAGAAGGTGCTGGTGGTCAACGACGACTTCGCGTTGCGCGGCCTGATCACCGTCAAGGACATCCAGAAGAAGTCCGACAATCCCAACGCGGCCTACGACGCCAGCGAGCGCCTGTTGGTCGGTGCCGCGGTCGGCGTGGGCGGCGACACCGAACAGCGCGTCGAAGCGCTGGTGGCGGCGGGTGTGGACGTGGTGGTGGTGGACACCGCGCACGGTCATTCGCAGGGCGTGATCGAGCGCGTGGCCTGGGTCAAGAAGACCTTCCCGCAGGTGCAGGTGGTGGGCGGCAACATCGTCACCGGCGACGCCGCGCTGGCGCTGATGGATGCGGGCGCGGATGCGGTGAAGGTGGGCGTCGGCCCCGGCTCGATCTGCACCACCCGCATCGTGGCCGGCGTGGGCGTGCCGCAGATCACCGCCATCGATATGGTCGCTTCCTCGCTGCAGGACCGTATCCCGCTGATCGCCGATGGCGGCATCCGCTACTCCGGCGACATCGGCAAGGCACTGGCGGCGGGCGCGTCCTGCGTGATGATCGGCGGCCTGTTCGCCGGCACCGAGGAAAGCCCGGGCGAGATCGAGCTGTTCCAGGGCCGCAGCTACAAGAGCTACCGCGGCATGGGCAGCTTGGGCGCGATGGAGAAGGGTTCGAAGGACCGCTACTTCCAGGATGCCTCGGATGCCGACAAGCTGGTGCCGGAAGGCATCGAGGGCCGGGTGCCGGTGCGCGGCCCGCTGTCGGGCGTGATCCACCAGCTGATGGGCGGCCTGCGCGCGACCATGGGCTACGTGGGCTGCGCCAGCATCGAGGCGATGCGCAAGCAGCCGCAGTTCGTGCAGGTGACCGGTGCCGGCCAGCGCGAAAGCCACGTCCACGATGTGCAGATCACCAAGGAACCGCCGAACTACCGGGCCGGGTGATTTCTTAATTCGTCATTCCCGCGCAGGCGGGAATCCAAGGACGTTGATCTTTCCTCCATGTCTTTGGCGTCCAGAAAAATCAACTCCAACGTCCATGGATTCCCGCCTGCGCGGGAATGACGAGACAACATGACCAACATCCACACCGACAAGCTGCTGATCCTCGACTTCGGCGCGCAGTACACCCAGCTGATCGCCCGCCGCATCCGCGAGCTCGGCGTCTACTGCGAAATCTGGGCCTGGGACCACGACCCGGCGGAGATCGCCGCGTTCGGTGCCAAGGGCATCATCCTGTCGGGCGGGCCGGAATCGACCACCGAGGCCGGCTGTCCGGCGGCACCGCAGGCGGTGTTCGATGCCGGTGTGCCGATCCTCGGCATCTGCTACGGCATGCAGACCCTGGCGGTGCAGCTGGGTGGGGCCACCGAGGCCGGCAACCAGCGCGAGTTCGGCCATGCCCAGTTGGATGTCATCGCCCAGGACGCGCTGCTGGCGCAGGTCGCCACCAGCGAGGCGCTGCGCAAGGTGTGGATGAGCCACGGCGACCACGTCGCATGTGCGCCCGACGGCTTCACCGTGACGGCGAAGACCGACCGCCTCGGCATCGCCGCCTTCGCCAATGATGCGAAGAAGATCTACGGCGTGCAGTTCCATCCGGAGGTCACCCACACCGCCGCCGGCGAGGCGCTGCTTCGCCGCTTCGCGGTGGACATCTGCGGCTGCGCCACGCTGTGGACGGCGGCCAACATCATCGAGGATCAGATCGCGCGGGTGCGCGCGCAGGTCGGTTCCGACGAAGTGATCCTCGGCCTGTCCGGCGGCGTCGATTCCTCGGTGGTCGCGGCGCTGCTGCACCGGGCGATCGGCGACCAGTTGACCTGCGTGTTCGTGGACACCGGCCTGCTGCGCTGGCAGGAGGGCGATGCGGTGATGGCGATGTTCGCCGAGCATATGGGCGTCAAGGTCATCCGCGTCAATGCCGCCGACCGCTATTTCAAGGCGCTGGCCGGCGTCAGCGATCCGGAAGCCAAGCGCAAGATCATCGGCGGCCTGTTCGTCGAGATCTTCGATGAGGAATCCAACAAGCTTGCGAACGCCAAGTGGCTGGCGCAGGGCACCATCTACCCGGACGTGATCGAGTCGGCCGGCAGCAAGACCGGCAAGGCCCACGTCATCAAGAGCCACCACAACGTCGGCGGCCTGCCCGAGGACATGAAGCTGGGCCTGGTCGAGCCGCTGCGCGAGCTGTTCAAGGACGAGGTGCGCCGTCTCGGCGTGGAACTCGGTCTGCCGCACGCAATGGTTTACCGCCACCCGTTCCCCGGTCCGGGGCTGGGCGTGCGCATCCTCGGCGAAGTGAAGCGCGAATATGCCGAACTGCTGGCCCAGGCCGATGCCATCTTCATCGACGAACTGCGCAAGGCCGATCTCTACGACAAGACCAGCCAGGCGTTCGCGGTGTTCCTGCCGGTGAAGTCGGTGGGCGTGGTCGGTGACGCTCGCGCCTACGAATGGGTGATCGCGCTGCGCGCGGTCGAGACCATCGACTTCATGACCGCGCACTGGGCGAACCTGCCGTACGACTTCCTCGGCACCGTCAGCAACCGCATCATCAATGAACTGCGTGGCGTCTCGCGCGTGGTTTACGACATCTCCGGCAAGCCGCCGGCGACGATCGAGTGGGAGTGAGAGCGTTACCCTTGCCTGATCGTCGCGTGGCGGTCAGGACGGGTGGTGCCTGGTCAGTCTGCCAGCAGTAGCGACAGGCCCGTCCAGATCAGGATCACGCCAATTCCTGTCGCGAGGAGCCAGGCAAGCGACGACGGCCTGTCCACCTGCAGCGTCGCCATCTCCGGCCGGCCCTGATCGTGGTGGACGGTGACCCGAGTGCCGGATGGATGGGCCGCGAGCCATTTGCGCGCTGCGTCTTCATCGGGAAATTCCTCGCGGATCAGCCAGACCCGCGACCCCATGTGCTCGCCGTCGGCAGCCACATAGCGATACCGGACGACGGGTCGATAGCTTGTCGTCCGTTCCTGATCCGCGCCCATGGTCTCCTTGATGTCGAGCGCGGCCGAAACGATCTCACCCTCGACCGAGGCCCAGCCCGCGGCCGACGCCGCCAGCCGGCGATCCCGCAGGAACCGCCGGGCACCGTGGATCGCCAGCGCCAGGCCGCAGATCAACAAGGCCACGCAGACTGCAACAAACAGGGAGTTTTCCATTTTTGTCTGGCCCGAATTGGTGCTGGATGGGCGTCAATTCCGTCCGCCGGCGGCAACCACCGACGAAACGGGGACGTAGACATTGCCGCCGCCTGCAGCGACGACATTGCCGCCGCCCGCAGCGACAACATTGGCACCGCCTGCTGCGACAGCATTGGCACCGCCTGCCGCGACGACATTGCCGCCGCCCGCCGCAATCACGCTGCCGAGCGAAGCGCGACCCGCGGCCTGCGCCGCTGCGGCCGAGATGCTGCCGCTGGCCAGCGCCTGCTGGGCGCTCATCTTGCGGCCGGGCGACCAGCGCTGATTGGTGGCCCCGGAGCAATGCCAGGCGATCACGCGCGAGCCTTGTCCGCCGCCGCGCTCGATGTCGGCACACCAGCCCTCTTCATTGCGAAGGCCGCCGTTGACCACGGCCCATTTCTGGCCGCGGGCACCATTGCAGCTGGTAGCCACCAATCCTGATCCTGCGCCACCGATGCTGGCCAGGCAGCGGCCGTCGACCAGCAACTCGCCATAGTTGCCGCTGCGGAACCGGAAATCCTGATTGCCCTGACCATGGCAACTCCAGACGATCGCCTCCTTGCCGTTCTTCATGTCCAGGCACTGGCCGATGTTATGGCCGCTGAGCAGTACTTCGGCCCTTGCCGTGAACGGCAGGCTCAGGGAAGCCAGGATCACGATCGCGGCTGAAAATGCGGCACTGACATTCACGGGTTTGTCCTCATCAGATGGCTTCCCTTCGGGAGAGCCGGGGCAGGTATGTATCGGGCATCGGCAAGCCTCAGCCCCGGGCCTTGGTGCAGGCCGTGGTGGCTGGATCGACGATATGGACACCGCCGGAACGCTGGTTCTCGCTGCGCTCGAAATAGACCGCTGGCGCACCTGATCGGTCGGGGCGCAGCTGGCCGACAGCACCGTTGAAGGCACCGCTGGTCATGCGGATACGGCTGCCGTCGCGCACAAACGTTCCGGTGGTGTTGGCGGTGCGGTAGGTGCCGTTCGGCGACAGGGTCAAGGTCGCCATGTTGGAGTTGCGCAATTGTCGGTTGTTCAGCTCACCCACCTTGTAGGTGACCTGGGTCTCCCACCAGGCGCAGGTCAGCTTGCCCGTGGGGAGCACCCCGTTCTGGACCGCGGCAGTGGATCCCCGGCCGAAGCTCAAGCTTCCCTTGACCTCGCCCACCACCACGCCCTGGCCCGGCAGGAAGCTGTCGAACTTGCCTTCAAGGCTGTCCGTTGTGCATGGCCCGCCCAGCGACGCGCGGGCCCGATCCTTCTCGAACGCGAAATGGCATTTGCCGTTTTCGACGTAGGAGCGCCCGCGAATCAATGGCCCCGTGAAGGTGATCCCATCCAGCAGGAGGGTGCCTTCCCCGGTAAAATTGCCATCCTTGAGCACGGCCCGTACCGACCATTGGCCACTGCGGCCGGAGCTGTCCTGCAGCGTACCCCGGCCGGTCATCGGGCCTGCATTGGGTGGAACCACACCGGCGGCCATGGCATGCCCAGCAAAGAGCAAGGCGCAGCAGGCCGCCGCCCCCCGGAATCCAGAATGCATATCCTCTTCCCCCCAAGAGTCAAGGCGGACAATATCAGATTGTTCGTGGCAAATAACCGGCGCGGCCAACCTCGTTGGAGGATTGAATCCACGCCCTCCGGCTCGACTCGATACCCGGCCTGCTCCGATTGCCCCGATGGACACCTGATGCTGCGAATGGATGACGGTCGAATGCCTGGATCGGAAAGGAGTGGCGCATGAGCCGTATCAATGGCGACGACGAAGCATTGGAGGCATTGCCTGCAGCGCCCGCCACGGCCGATGACGTGCGCTGGATGCGCCATGCGCTGGCGCTGGCCGCGCGCGCGCGCGACGAAGACGACGAGATTCCGGTCGGTGCGATGGTGGTGGATGCCGACGGCAACGTGGTCGGCGAAGGCTGGAACCGCAACATCGCCGAACGCGACCCCAGCGCGCATGCAGAGATCGTGGCGATGCGGCGGGCTGGGCAGGCACTGGGCAACCATCGGCTGATCGGCTGCACGCTGTACGTCACCCTGGAGCCGTGCGCGATGTGCGCCATGGCGATGGTGCATGCGCGGGTGGCGCGGGTCGTGTTCGGTGCCTTCGACCCCAAGACCGGCGCGGCGGGCAGCGTGTTCGACCTGTTGGCCGATCCACGCCACAATCACCGCGTGGAGATCGTCGCCGGCGTGCTGGCGGAGGAAGCGGGGACGCTGCTGCGCGACTACTTCCGCGCCAGGCGCGGCAAATCCGCTCCGTAGCGCCCGGATCAACCGCGTCGTTTCTCCAGGCTTTGATTCAGTTCAAGATCGAAGCTCTTCACCGCCAGGCTGACCTCGCGCCACATGGCGATGCTGGCGGCCAGCAGGAACAGCACGCCCAGTACCGCCATCGCGGTGGGCAATGCGCCCATCCGGAACGCCAGCAGGGCGTCCGCGGCCAGCGCCAGGCTGGTGCCGACGAAGCTGGCCAGCGCGCCGTACAGCAGCCGGCAGGCGAGCAGCACCAGGTGCGCGCGCTGGCGATGGCGGCGAATCTGCTCCTCGCGCCCAGCGGCATCGGGGGCATCGTGCTCCCAGCTGGCAATCAGCGTGCGCAACCTGTCCACGACCCGCGCCAGCCGGGTATTGGCCGAAGCCAGCAGGCCAGCGGTGGCGGTGAGGAAGAAGGCCGGGGCCAGCATCGCGGTCAGGATCGCGTGGTGGCCGATGACGTTGGCGGTGGTCTGCAGCATGCGGCTATCATGCCGTCACCCCAACGCCTGCGCGAGCCCATGCCTGCCGATCCCTCGCAAGACCGCCTGATCTGGATCGATCTGGAGATGACCGGACTCGACACCGAGCGCGATGGCATCCTCGAAATCGCCACCGTGGTGACCGACGGCCAGCTCAACGTGCTGGCGGAAGGCCCGGAACTGGCCATCGCCCATCCGCTGGCCACGCTGGAAGCGATGGACGAGTGGAACCGCAACCAGCACGGCAAGTCCGGGCTGTGGCGGCGGGTGCTGGAGGAGGGCGTGCCGATGGCCGATGCCGAAGCGCGCACCTTGGCGTTCCTGCAGGAGTGGGGGCCGGCCAACGCTTCGCCGATGTGCGGCAATTCGATTTGCCAGGATCGGCGCTTCCTGCACCGGCTGATGCCGGCGCTGGAGCGACATTTCCACTACCGCAACCTGGACGTCAGCACGCTCAAGGAGCTGGCGCGGCGCTGGTCGCCGGCGGTGCTGGATGGCGTGAAGAAGACTTCCGCGCATACCGCGCTGAGCGACGTGCACGATTCGATCGAGGAGCTGCGGCACTATCGCAAGTACATGGGCGCGATGGCCGGATTGGCGCAGGGATAAGGCCGGCTTTCCGGATGAACCGCAAGGGGACGAGGCGGATCATTCCAGCACGCGGGATGCCGTGGCTCCTGCCGCTGCTCCTGTGCCTGCTGTCGCTGCCGGCATTCGCGGCCGACAAGCCGATCTCCGCCTTCCATCGCGAGACCTGGACCACCCGCAACGGTCTGCCGCACAACCAGGTCAACGCCATCGCGCAGACGCCCGACGGCTATCTGTGGCTGGGCACCTGGGAAGGACTGGTGCGCTACAACGGGCGCGAATTCGAGGTGCTCGACCGCATCAATACTCCGGCGCTGCAGGACAACGCCATTCGTTCGCTGCAGGTTGCGCCCGATGGCGCGGTGGTGATCGGCACGTCACGCGGCGGCGTCACCGTCAGGCGCGGGGATCGCTGGTCAACGATCCGCAAGCAGGATGGCCTGGCGCAGGACGAGATCCTGGATGCGCTGGTCGGACCCGATGGTGCGCTGTGGGTGGCGACCGAAAACGAAGGCATCACGCGCCTGCAGCGTGGCGTCGCGCGGCAATACAACACCGGCAACGGTCTGCCCAGCAATGTCGTGTTCGGGTTGCTGAAGGCCGCCGACGGTGCCGTCTGGGCGGCGACGGCTGGTGGCGTGGTGCGTTTCCGCAATGGCCGCCTGCAGCCCATGCCGGCGGCAAGCGGCCTGCCGCCGGCACCCGCGTTCAAGCTGCTTGAATCCTCGCGCGGCGTGCTCTACGTGGGCACCGAGAAGGGGCTTTACCGGCGCATCGGCAAGCAGGATCGCTTCGAGCTGGCCTCGGCATTGTTGCCGATGGATGCGGTGATCAACCTGGCCGAGGACAGCGCCGGCAATCTCTGGGTCAGCACCGAGAACAACGGTCTGCTGCGGCTGGGGCCAAACGGCGTCGAATCGCTGTCGCTGACGCGGGAACGGCAGACAAGAACCCGCGTGCCTTCCGTGTTCGTGGATCGGGACGGTGGCATCTGGGCCGGCAGCATCGGTGGTTTGATCCACCTGAGCGATGCGCCGTTCACGACCTGGAACCAGGATCAGGGACTGAGCGACGATTACGTCCGCAGCGTGCTGGAAACCCGCGACGGCAAGCTCCTGATCGGTACCAGTCGCGGCCTCAATGTCTGGCAGGACAACCGGGTGGCGGCGGTTTACAGCAAGGCCACCGGCCTGCCGAGCGACTCCATCCTCAGCCTGCTGGAGTTGCGCGACGGCAGCATCCTGGCCGGAACCTACGGCAATGGCGTGCTGCACCTGCGCGCTGGCCGGCTCATCACGCATTACGAGAATGCGCGCGGCATGCCCGGCAGCAATCAGGTGCGCGCGCTGGCCGAGGCCGCCGACGGCACGCTCTGGATCGGCACCACGCGCGGCCTGCTGCGGCTGCGCGATGGCCGGTTCCAGCTGCTGGGCGTCCGCGACGGACTGCCGCGGGAGTTCATCATCAGCCTAAAGGTGGCCGCGGACGGCAGTCTGTGGGTGGGGACGTCCAACGGCGCAGCGCGGATCAAGGACGGCGTGGTGCGGCCGGTGGCGATGGATGCGGCACTGCAGGCGCAGGACATCTTCGATTTCCACGAAGACCCCGACGGCACCATGTGGATGGCCAGCGACCGCGGCCTGCTGCGCTACCGGAACGGCGAGATGCGCGCCCTCGGCATCGCCAATGGCTTGCCGGTGGATACGGTGTTCGCCGTGGTCGACGACGGCCTCGGCAGGTTCTGGCTGACCTCCAACCGTGGCGTCATGCGGGTGGCCCGCAAGGACGTCGGGGCGGTCATGGATGGCCGCGCCAGGATCACGGTGCTGGATCATTTCGGCGAAGCCGATGGCCTGGTCAGCGCGCAGTGCAACGGCGGCTCCGGGCCGGTGGCGCTGCGCGACCGCTCGGGGGACATCTGGGTGGCGACCTCGCGCGGTGCCGCCGTGGTGTCGCCGGCATCGCTGAATGCCTACCGGCGCACGCTGCCGCGGGCGATCCTGGAGCAGGTGCTGGCGGACAATGTGCCGATCCCGACAGAGGCACCGGCGCGGTTGCCCGCGGGTACGCGGAAGCTCGAGTTCCGCTATGCGGCACCGAGTTTTCAAATGTCGCAGTTCCTGCACTACCGGCATCGTCTGATCGGCGTGGATGCCGACTGGGTGGCGTTGCCGGGACGAAATGGCGTGCAGTACACCAACCTGGGGCCGGGCGACTACACCTTCGAGGTGGATGTTTCCGCGCCCGGCCTGGGACATGGCTGGAGTGGAACGCCGGCGATGATGCAGATGACGATCGCGCCCAGACCGTGGCAGCGGCGCGGCGTGCAGGCGGCCGCCGTGGCGGCGGCGGCGCTGCTGCTGTTCGGCCTGATGCGCTGGCGTACCCGGCGTCTGCGCATCCGCGCACATGAATTGGAGCAGGTGGTGGCCGAACGCACCCATGACCTGCAGGAGCACGCCCGCCGGCTGGATCGCAGCGATGCGGAAAAGACCGAGCTGCTGATCAAGCTGCAGGATCAGGCGCGGGCGTTCGAGCGGATGGCGCTGGAAGACGCGCTGACCGGCATCGGCAACCGCCGCAGCCTGGACGCGATCTTCAGGCAGGCGTTCGAGCGCGTGCTGCGCAATGGCCGGCCGCTGTGCGTTGCGCTGCTCGACGTCGACGGGTTCAAGCAGATCAACGACCGCTATTCGCATGCCGTGGGCGACTGGGTGCTGGTGACGGTGGCGCATGCGATCCGCGATGCGCTGGATGGTGCCGGGCAGGTGGCGCGCTGGGGCGGGGAGGAGTTCGCGATCGTGTTCGAGCGGGTGCCGCCGGAGCGCTGCCTCGCAATCTGCGAGAACATCCGCCGGCAGGTGGAAGCGATCGACTGCAGCGCGAAGGCACCGGGCCTGCAGGTGACCATCAGCATAGGTCTGGCCGAACGTGGTTTGACCGAGCGGCCGGAGGATCTGGTGGCGAAAGCGGACGCGCTGCTTTATGAAGCCAAGCGCAGCGGGCGCAACCGCGTGGCGGGCTGATTGGCGGACAACCTCAGCGCCCGTGATTGGCGGGCTGGTCACCGTCGTCGGCGACGCCGCGCAGCAGGAGATCGGCGAGCGGCCGTCCATCGGCATCGCGGTGATAGACGTGCAGGTCGCGCTGCGGGTAGGGGATGTTCAGGCCATTGCCGATCAGCTCGTTGCGGATTGCCTCGATCACCCGGCTGCGCGCATCGCCGAAGTCTTCGTTGCGGGTGAATGCGTACAGGGTCAGGCTGACGCTGCTCTCTCCGAGGCTGACCACCTGCACCATCGGGGCCGGGTCGGCGAGGATTTGGGGATCGTTGGTCGCGATCTTCAGCAGCACCTCCCGGGCCTTGCGCAGGTCGTCGGCGTAGCCCACGCCAACGGTGACCTCGAAGCGGCGCTGCGGCAGCTGCGAGTGGTTGATGATCGGTGCGGTGGTGATCTCGCTGTTGGGCAGGATCACCACGCGGTGGTCGAAGGCGCGCAGGCGAGTCTGGAACACGCGGATCTCCAGCACCGTGCCTTCCTGCCCGGCAATCACCACGTGGTCGCCGGCGCGGAACGGGCGCAGCACGATCAGCATCACCCCCGAGGCGATGTTGGACAGCGAATCCTTCAGCGCCAGACCCACCGCCAGGCCGGCGGCGCCAAGGATCGCGAGCATCGAGGTGGTGGGGACACCGATGGCGGCCAGCGCGGTCATGATGACCAGCACCAGCATCACCGCATAGGCGATATTGCCGAGGAAGCCGCTCAGCGTGCTGTCCACGTGGGCGCGTCCCAGCACGCGCCCCAGGCCGGTGCTCAACCGCCGCGCCAGCCAGCGGCCGGCCATGAAGATCGCCAGCGCCGCCAGCAGGCGCAGGCCCCAGGCTTCGAGCAGATGCAGCCAGTCGATCCCGCGCAGTTCGCGCGCCAGCTGGGCGGCCGGTTCGTGCTGCGGGGCGGTGGCGGGAACGCGGGCTTGCATCTCGGCTCCGATGGTTGAGGACATGCGGCACGGCAGGATAACGCGCGCGCCGCGAGGGCACGAACAGCGTGCCCCGCGGCGTGGCCGGTGCCGCCGCGATCAGCCGGTGCGCTGCACGTCGCGCTGTTTCACCAGCGCATAGATCACCGGGATCACCACCAGCGTCAGCACGGTGGATGACACCATGCCGCCGACCATCGGCGCAGCGATCCGGCGCATCACTTCCGAGCCGGCACCGTGGCTCCACATGATCGGCAGCAGGCCGGCCATGATCGCCACCACCGTCATCATCTTCGGGCGCACCCGCTCGACCGCGCCGTGGATGATCGCGCGGTGCAGGTCGAGGGCGGACAGCGTCCGGCCTTCCGCCGCGCAGCGTGCCTTGATGTCTTCCAGCGCATGGTCGAGGTAGAGCAGCATCACCACCCCGGTTTCCGCGGCCACGCCGGCCAGCGCGATGAAGCCTACCGCCACCGCCACGCTGAGTTGGTAGTCCAGCAGCCACAGCAGCCAGACCCCGCCGACCAGCGCGAACGGCACCGACAGCATCACGATCAGCGATTCGGTGATGCGCCGGAAGTTGAGGTAGAGCAGCAGGAAGATCAGCGCCAGCGTCACCGGCACCACCACCTGCATCCGCGCCTTGGCCCGCTGCATGTATTCGTACTGGCCGCTCCAGCTGACATACGTGCCCGGCGGCAGCCGCACCGACACCGCCACCGCTTCCTGCGCGCGCCGCACGTAGGCGCCAAGGTCGCTCTCGCGGGTGTCCACGTAGATGTAGGCCGCCAGCTGCGCGTTCTCGGTGCGGATCGACGGCGCGCCCTTGCGGATGTCGATCGAAGCCAGTTCGCCCAGCGGCACCTGCGCGCCGTCCGGCGTGGTCACCAGCACCTGCGTGGCGATCTGCTCGGGCGTGTCGCGCAGTTCGCGCGGGTAGCGCACGATCACCCCGAAGCGTTCGCGGCCTTCCACCGTGGTGGTGACCAGTTGCCCCCCCAGCGCGCTGGCGACCACGTCCTGCACATCGCCCACCGACAGCCCGTAGCGGGCCAACTGCGCAAGCTCGGGCACGATATCGAGGTAGTAGCCGCCGGTCAGGCGTTCGGCGTAGGCGCTGGTGGTGCCGGGCACCTTGCGCACCGCAGCTTCGATCTCGCGTGAGACCCGCTCCAGCTGCTGCAGGCTGTTGCCGAACACCTTGATGCCCACCGGCGTGCGGATGCCGGTGGAGAGCATGTCGGTACGCGCCTTGATCGGCATCGTCCACGAGTTCGCAATGCCGGGAAATTGCAGCGCGGCGTCCATCTCCGCAATCAGCTTGTCCACCGTCATGCCGCCGCGCCACTGGTCTTCCGGCTTGAGGTTGATGGTGGTTTCGAACATCTCCAGCGGCGCCGGATCGGTGGCAGTCATGGCGCGGCCGGCCTTGCCGAACACCGATTCCACCTCCGGGAACGACTTGATGATGCGGTCCTGCTGCTGCAGCAGCTTCTGCGCCTGGGTCACCGACAAGCCGGGCAGGGTGGTGGGCATGTACAGCAGGCTGCCTTCGTTGAGCGCGGGCATGAACTCGCTGCCCAGTTTCGACGCCGGCCACAGCGAGGCCAGCAGCACCAGCCCGGCCACGCCCAGGGTGAGCGCGCGGTGCTTCAGCACGCCGTGGATGACCGGCCGGTACAGCGCGATCAGCAGGCGGTTCACCGGGTTCTTGTGCTCGGGCACGATCTTGCCGCGCACGAACAGCAGCATCAGCACCGGCACCAGCGTCACCGACAGCAGCGCGCCGCCGGCCATGGCGAAGGTCTTGGTAAACGCCAACGGCTTGAACAGCCGGCCTTCCTGCGCTTCCAGCGCGAACACCGGCAGGAACGAGACGGTGATGATCAGCAGGCTGAAGAACAGCGCCGGCCCCACTTCGCGGCAGGCCTCGACGATGATCTGCGCGCGCGGCTTGCTACCGTCGTCGCGCTCCAGGTGCTTGTGCGCGTTCTCGATCATCACGATGGCGGCGTCCACCATCGCGCCGATGGCGATCGCAATGCCGCCCAGACTCATGATGTTGGAGTTCATGCCCAGCGCACGCATGGCGATGAAGGCGATCAGCACCCCGATCGGCAGCATGATGATGGCCACCAGCGCGCTGCGCACGTGGAACAGGAACAGCACGCAGACCAGCGCCACGATCAGGCTTTCTTCCAGCAGGGTGGTGCGCAATGTGGCGATGGCGCGGTCGATCAGCTGCGAGCGGTCGTACACGCTGCGGATGTGCACGCCTTCCGGCAGCCCGGACTGGAGTTCCTGCAGCTTCTCCTTTACCGCCAGGATGACCGCGCGCGCGTTCTCGCCGTAACGGGCAATGGCAATCCCGCCGACCGCCTCGCCCCGGCCATCCAGCTCGGCGATGCCGCGGCGTTCGTCCGGCACCAGCTCGACGTGGGCGACATCGCGGACCAGCACCGGCACGCCGCCGTCGGCCTTCAGCACAAGTTCCTCGATGTCGCCGATGCCGCGCAGGTAGCCGCGCCCGCGCAGCATGTACTCGGTTTCGGCCAGCTCCAGCGAGCGCCCGCCGACGTCGCGGTTGCTGGCCGCGATCACATCGTTCACGCGCTGCAGCGGGATGCCGTATTCGCGCAGCTTGACCGGATCCACGGTGACCGAGTACTGGCGCACGAAGCCGCCGATGCCGGCCACTTCGGCCACCCCGTGGGCAGCGGTGAGCGGATAGCGCACGAACCAGTCCTGCAGCGCGCGCAGCTGGTCCAGCGAGTGGCGCTTGCTCTCCAGCACGTACTGGTACACCCAGCCGACGCCGGTGGCATCCGGCCCCAACGTGGGGGTGATGCCGGCGGGCAGCTGGCGGCCGGCGGCATTGAGGTATTCCAGCACCCGCGAACGCGCCCAGTAGAGGTCGGTACCGTCCTCGAAGATCACGTACACGAACGACGAGCCGAAGTAGGAGAAGCCGCGCACCACCTTCGCTTTCGGCACCGCCAGCATGGCAGTGGTCAGCGGATAGGTGATCTGGTCTTCCACCACCTGCGGGGCCTGGCCCGGGGCTTCGGTATAGACGATGACCTGCACGTCGGACAGGTCCGGCTGCGCGTCCAGCGGCGTGTGCAGCAGCGCGTAGATGCCGCCAGCGGTGAGCGCCAGCGCCAGCACCAGCACCAGGAACACGTGCCACGCCGACCATTCGATGATCCGGGTCAGCATGTCAGTGCTCCATGTCGGACATGTCGTGGCCGGCGTGCGGGTCGGCCTTCGGCTTGTCGGGCATCACATGGCCGGCATGCGGATCGGGTTTGGCCGGCTGCGGCATCACGTGACCGGCGTGCGGGTCGGCGGCGGGCTTTCCCGGTGCTGCTACAGGCATGGCATGGCCGGCGTGCGCGTCGTGACCCGCCGCAGGCGCGGATGGCATGTCGTGATTGCTCATGTCGTGGCCAGCGTGTGGCGTCGCCTGCGCAGGTGCCATGTCCTGCAATGCGGCGCGCAGATTGCTTTCGGCATCGATCAGGAAGTTGCCTTCCACCACCACCCGCTCACCTTCGCGCAGGCCGTCCAGCACTTCGATGCGATCACCGTTGCGCAGGCCGATGGTGATCGGTCGCGGCGCGAAGCGGCCGGCCGCCACTTCGACCAGCGCGAGTTGACGCTCGCCGGAATCGATCAGTGCCGAACGCGGGATGGTCAGTGCTTCGCGTCCATCGTCACCGGTCAGCACCACCGTGCCGAACAGGCCCGGGCGCAGCCGTCCATCCGGATTCGCCAGTTCCACCCGCACCGCCAGCGTGCGCGTGGCTGCATCCAGCAGCGGCTGCAGGAAGCCCACCTTGCCATCGAAGGACTGGCCGGCCAGCGCCGGCGAGGTGAAGCGGGCGGGCTGGCCCAGCCGCACCTGGCCGATTTGCGCGGCCGGCACGTTCACCGTCACCCAGACCGTGGACAGATCGGCCAGCCGCAGCAGGGTATCGCCAGCGACGAAGCGCGTGCCTTGCACGACGGGTTTTTCCACGATCACGCCGCTGGCCGGCGCGGTGATGGCAAGGTTGCCGGGCGGCAGGTGGGCGATGTGCTCCAGCTGGCTCGCGCCGATGCCCCAGTTCAACAGGCGGCGTTTGGCGGCGTCGCGCAGGCGCTGCATCGACTGCAGACTGGCGGCGTCGCCGCCGCGCAGCTGCCGCAGTGCCGCGTCGGCCACGCGGTAGTCCTCCTGCGCCGCCAGCAGCTGCGGGCTGTACACGGTCGCCAGCGTCTGT
>JAANMX010001244.1_pt1 | contig 29453 bp, 39 predicted proteins | sample 7279681 | NCBI WGS metagenome assembly JAANMX01 (sample SAMN14094542, study PRJNA606508) | bioreactor metagenome | isolation source: A lab-scale SPAN reactor treating ammonium-rich wastewater day 351 | place: Ireland: Galway | collected 2018-01-01 | reverse complement strand
ATGAGCACTTGCATTCTCTAATTATTGAAGCAATTGAAATAAGAAACTTAGCTACACATAACAGGTGTATAATAAACAAGAGGTTTTGTAAAAGAGTCGGTCTAGATATTTCAAAGTTAGGCACTAAATTGGAGTTAGGCATTGATGATTTAGATAGGATACTACCAGAGTTGGCGCATGCAGTAGTTAGGATAGATAAAAACGCAAGAACGCATCTTAAGTTAAAAGGCGTTCGATTTAAGACTAATAATCGATGAGATTTGTTTACTTTAATGAAGGTTTTTTACGCTCATGACCGCCATCGGTACAAAGTTTACGCCCACCGCCAAGAAGGTCTTGCTCTGCGGCTCGGGGGAGTTGGGGAAAGAGGTTGTGATCGAGTTGCAGCGGCTGGGCGTGGAGGTGATCGCGCTGGATTCCTACCCCAACGCGCCCGCCATGCAGGTGGCGGACCGCAGTCATGAGCTTTCGATGCTGGACGGGGCGGCGCTGCGGAAAATCATCGAGCAGGAGAAGCCGGATTTCATCGTCCCCGAGGTCGAGGCCATCGCCACGGATACGCTGGTGGAGCTGGAGGCGGAGGGGTTTACGGTGGTGCCTACGGCGCGGGCCGCGAAGCTGACCATGAACCGGGAGGGGATTCGCCGCTTGGCCGCCGAGGAGCTTAAGCTGACGACCTCGCCCTATCAATTTTGTGACACGCGGGCGGAGTTCGAGGCGGCGATCAAGGCGGTCGGGTTGCCGTGCGTCGTCAAGCCGATCATGAGTTCATCGGGCAAGGGGCAGAGCACGATCAAAACCGAAGCGGATATCGATAAGGCTTGGGTTTACGCGCAGGAGGGCGGGCGCACGGGCGCGGGGCGCGTGATCGTCGAGGGGTTTATCCATTTCGATTACGAGATCACGATGCTGACCGTCCGGCACAAGGGCGGGACGAGTTTCTGCCCGCCGATCGGGCACCGGCAGGAGGACGGGGATTATCAGGAATCATGGCAGCCGCAGGCGATGTCAGAAAAGGCGCTTAAAGAGTCTCAGCGTGTGGCGAAGCTGGTCACCGATGCGCTGGGTGGGCGCGGGATTTTCGGGGTGGAGCTGTTCATCCGGGGTGACGAGGTGATTTTCAGCGAGGTTTCGCCGAGGCCGCACGATACGGGGATGGTGACGATGATCTCACAAGATCTCTCGGAGTTCGCGCTGCATGCGCGGGCGTTTCTGGGGTTGCCGATTCCCGACGTGGGGTTCCGAGGGCCCTCGGCCTCCGCCGTGATTCTGGTTTCCGGCACGTCGAAGGCGGTTTCGTTCGGCGGGCTTGATGAGGCGCTGGCGCAGCCGCACACGGATGTGCGGTTGTTCGGCAAGCCGGAGGTTAAGGGCAAGCGGCGGATGGGCGTTGCCCTTGCGCGGGCGGAGACGCCGGAGGCGGCGAAGGCGCTGGCGATCGCGGTGGCGGGGAAGGTGAAGGTGGAGTTGTGATAAAGTGATCAAAATATTGGTATGACATGCGCTGGACAAAACTGAAGAAAAAAGTTGAAGAGAATTTTGCAGAGAGTATTGGCAAAAGAGTGGCGATACATAGTGCGGCTTACGGCGCGTGTAGTTGTGGGCATGCGTGGATTACATTTGACGGTGAGATTATAGCGAATTTTTGCACTAGGGCTTTTTATAATCGTTATAAGTATGGCAACAAGGATGACGATCAAGGAGTTAGCTCGGAACAAGCCCAAAAGTATAAAACTCAGTTTGTTGAATATGGAGAAATAAGTCGTCAGGATGTTTATAAGGCCTGTTGGTCTTTTATCCATGATTTAAGTTTTGATGATGCCTTACAATCGGATGATCCGCTTATTCAAACTCTCGCGGTTTTAGACAAGCGTTTAGGCAAAAGGCGTTATTCTCAGATTCAGGACAAGGCGTTGCATCCTTTAGCCAAGAAGCTTTTTGAAATACGGATCGCTTGTGAGCAAGGTTAAGGTGGGGTTGTGATGGCGGAGCCGGACGAAATTTCGGGGTTTGAGTATTTCATGGTCGGGGCGGTTCCGGTCGCCGTGCCGCTGAGCGCGAGGCGGGAGCGGATGGGCGCGATGGTGCCCAACCCCAAGACCCGCACGCTTGAGATCGATATGCGGTTTCTGGACGATGTTTCGAATATGGGGTACGAGGTGACGCGCCTTGACAAGGATGCGTTCGATGCTGCGTGTGAAGCCTATTACCGGAAAAATGCGAAGTAGGCGGGTGTCATGGAGCGCAGGCAAAAACTGACGAACCTTGGTTCCCTCTATGCGCAGGCGCTGGAGACTTTCGGGCCGTTCGTTTCCGATCTTGAACACTTTGTGGAAGCTTGCCGCAAGAAGGACCCGGAGAAATTCGGCCAGCTTGCGTTCAGCCATTCGGGGATCAAGGCTTACGCCAAGGCGTTTTCCAACGTTTCGCGCAAGTTCGGGGGCGACGCCGGGATGGCGCTGGATCTTGTGCGCGGGTCGCTGGTCGTGCCGGGGGCTTATCTTGACGATCTGGTCGAAGAGATGGACCGGCATTTCAAGCGCGCGGGGGAGATCGAGGACCGGGTGCGCACGCCAAACGAATTCGGATACAGGGACCGGCAGTTTTTCATCGAGATGCCGAACGGGCATATCTGCGAAGTTCAATGCCTGTTCCATGAGATCGAGGCCGTGCGGAAGCTGACGCATCCGCGCCGGGAGATGGCGAGCGCCATCAAAAACCGGGCGCAGGAGGAGGGGCGGCTTATGAACGACGAGGAGCGGCGGGAGCGTTCCCTGCACATTAAATATTGCCTTGCCAAGCATAACAAGGCCGCGATCGGGGCGGGGATCAATGACAGGCTCGATCCCGATTTACCGGAGAGTATCCGGGCCATGCTGATCGTGCCCGGCTTTCCGGTGGTGGATTTCGCCGAAGTCGCGCCGCGCGGCCGGGGGCCGGAGCCTGTGACGTTCATCACCCTGGAAGAGGGGACGATGGACTGGCTGCCCGATCTTTCTGAAACCTGAGGCGGGCCGTTTCACGCCATCGAGTGCAGGCCGATTATGTTGCCTTCGGTGTCGTGTATGAGCGCGATGAAGCCGTATTCGCCGATGGAGAATTTGGGTTTGAAGATTTTGCCGCCGCTTTTTTCGGCGCGGGCGGCCTCAATGCCGCAATCGTCGCAGGAGAAATAGACCAGCGTGCCGGCGAAGCCCGAGGGCGTGCCCTCCATTTTCACCAGTGCGCCGCTGGCGCCGTAATTTTCCTGAGTCATGTTGAAGGCCCACATTTCAATGTCTTCGGGGCCCAGTTTTTCGAGCTTCGTTTCAAAGACGGATTCGTAGAATTTTTTGGCGCGGTTCATATCCTGAACGTAAATTTCAAACCAGCCGACGGGGTTGCCCATGGGAAGATTCCTTATTTTTGATTTTGAGATGCTCAGAGGGTAGCAGAAAAAAGGGCGGGGGGAGGCCTTTTTTTAGCGATGCGGGCAGCCGGGCCAGCAGCAAGGGCGGCGTTTGCCCTCGCGCAGGTTTTCGCAGCCCCATTCGATCCGCTTTGTGCGCGTTTCGGCTTTTTTAGCGGATTCGATCCAGCAGATATATTCGTTGCGGGCGAGGGGGGTGATGTCCTGCCACGTGTTCAAGGCTTCGGGGTCGGCGGCGAGCGCCTTTTTCAGGTCTGGCGGCAGGTCATGGACCACGCCGCCGGGGATTTTTTTGGCCGCCATATGTATATCCTCACATAGGTCTTTATATCAGGTCTCCGGTTTATCATGTCGATGAAAATTCCCAGCGGGTGAGAATGCTGATAAAAGAGGTAGCATAGGTTTTGTTCAATTGAGGTTGCCGACATGGGCCGTTTGATCGTGTTTCCGTCGTTTGTCTGTCTATTCGGGGCGTTCTTACTTTTGTTCAGCGGGCCTGCTCCGGCGCAGGGAAACGGCCCCTTCGCCGAGCTGCAAAAGAGGGCGAGTTCCGGGTATGCGGAGGCGCAATATAATCTTGGAGTCATCTATGAAGGCGGGCAGGGGGGCATTAAACGAGATTACGGTCTGGCCTTGCGGTGGTATCGGAGGGCGGCCATGCAGGGGCTTGCGCACGCGCAGTATAATCTCGGCGTGATGTACGCCAAGGGCAAGGGCGTGGCCAAGAACTATGTCGAGGCCTATAAATGGCTGGCGCTGGCCGCGCGGACGGGGGCTGTGCCGAACGCGGGAATGCTGGGCGAGAAAGTCGCTAAAAACCTTACGCCCAAAGAGAAGTTCGAGGCGGGCGTTTGGATCAGCGAGTGGCGGCCGGTTATGGAGCGATAAGAAAAGGGCGGTGACGAGAGGTCGGCTCGCGGCGCGTTCCTTATTCGTCTTTTCTTCCGAACCACCCCGCGATCATCAACGCCTGAAAGAAGCGGACCGGGAGGATTATTCCGGCAGCGTGGATCAGGCCTTCGACTTCGGAGGGCGGGAGGACGGAGAGTTTATCCCTTAGCGCGGCGGGGAGGGCCTTGAGGGATTCCGGCGACGCGCCCATCAACTCCTGCACCCTCGTCCAGTTTTCCAGCATGGGGGGATATTCCGGCGCGTTCAGATCGAAGCTGATCTCCGTATTGACCAGATAGCCGCCGGGTTTGAGGCGTTCCTGCATGTTTCGGTAAAAGCTCAGCTTTTCCTCACGTTTGATGAAGTGCCCGACGAGGATGCTTAAGGCGGCATCGAAGTTTTCCCCGGCGGGCAGGTCGTGCACATAACCGTGGACGAGTTGGCAGCGATTGATTATTCCGGCGCTCTGCAAGCGTTCGCGGCTCACCTCCAGCATGGCGGCGGACGGATCGACCCCGACGAACGACCAGCCGGGATATTCTTCGGACAGGGAGAGGATTTCGGCCCCGGTGCCCACGCCGACGCACAGGATGCGCGCGCGGGGCGGCAAGTCTTTCAAGATCAGGCGGATCAGGAAGTGCATATTCTCCGCGATCGGCGCGAGCGCGGCGTTTTTCTCGTCGTAGGTTTTGGAGGCTTCGGGGGGAAAGAAATCGGTCATGGTGGGAGTTTGTTATAATTCGAAAAGGCGCACTGTAAGGGGCTTATAGTTGTGAATCGATTGGTTCTTGAGAGGCTTCTAATAAAGTTTTTCCTCCTAATATTTTAGGTTTCCATTGATGTAATGATATTAAATCTTGTGCAATTCCAAATTCTGATATTTTTAGCTTAATTTCGCGGTAAACAGAGCGTCCTTCTTTGACTTCGTTTACTTCGTCTATTTCCTCAGTTCTTGAGCAACCGACACAGATTCCTACTAATGTATCCGTTTCTCCCGCATATATGAAAAGTGGAGAGCCGCTCATACCAGTCCCTATCAAGAAATTCAGTTCATATCCAGCGGGGCTTGAACCTATAGGTAGATCATTAGGAGCTAGGATTCTTTGAACTATACCTTTATGTGCGCGGATATTAATTCTAAGTGCGTTTGGATCTCCGCTTATAGCATTGAGAGGATATCCGTACGTTGCAACACGTTGCCAAACCATAACTTCTATAGGTTTAAATTTTAAATTTAAGTGAGTGTGCAGTCTATACCTAATATAAGCTAGTGTAACATCGTAAGGTTCAGGGGCATTCTCATTGTTTATGATCGGCGCAATCAAGGATTTTGAACTTTTTCCATAGTCTGCTTTTACAACCGCGCCATACTTGAAGCCCTTTTCTTGGCTTTTTTGCTTTGCGCTGTTCATGACATGTTTGGCGGTCAAAATAAAACCATTCTGATTTATAAAAAATGCAGTGCCAATAGTCTCGTGCACATATGCTGATCCAGCATCTTCTGTGTACAGTATAATTGGGATTACGTGGCTTTGTAAAAACATGTTTTACATAACTTTTAAATCGAAGATACTATTTGCTTATACAATTCATTTTTTGATGCTTTGAGGTCAATTAGAAAATGGTCCACTCTGAAATTATGAAGTTCCTTAGGGTTTGCTCGTGGCGGGGCCACTTCGCCACCCCTCATTATTTCTATAAAAAAAACGGGCACGAGGCCCGTCTTTTTTATAGAAATGGCGGTGACGAGAGGATTCGAACCTCCGATACAGTGTTACCCGTATAACGGTTTAGCAAACCGTCGCCTTCAGCCGCTCGGCCACGTCACCAGCTCAAAGTCTTACATCCGTTGTGACGTTTGATCGCGTCACTAGATTAAAGTCTCTTACTTTATAAAACCCTTCGTTTCCGGGGCCGGACGGCCTCAAAAAAACGCAAGACCCATGAAATACGTCATCCGGGCGTGTTTGTAAAGCGCCGGGGTAGATTTTAGGGGTTTTTCTAGGCTAACGCCTTGTCAGTCCAGATAATTTTCGTCTTTCATCTTTTTCTTTTCAGACATGTCGCCCCGGGCCACGACGACAAAGCCGCAGACGACGGCCACGATGACGGCCGTGATGATGATTTTGAAGTACATATCCCACGAGACGACCGGCCCCCAGATCTGGCAGATGGTCAGGATTCCGCAAAAGACGACCACGGCGGTGATGCAGATCAGCAGTTGGTTATGCAGATTGGACATCTGTGCCCCCTTCCTGTTTCTGGCGCTCCATGACGACGAGAAACGCCTCGCGCGAGAAGAAGAGCAGGAGGCGGCGGGATTCGCGCTGCATCGTCACGACCTTCCAGCCCAGCGCGGCGTTCTTGTTAAGGAATTCGGAGAATTTGAGGGGGTTGACCTTTGAGCCCGCCAGAAAGATAGAGCCGAGCGCACCCTCCCGGTAGAGGACGACCTTGTATTCGTATTTCGGGATCGAGATTACTGGCGTGGCGACGGGTAGGGGCGCAGGCACGGCGGTGGGGAGGTTTGCTTCGGTCATGGTTTTCTAGCCGTCCAGTTTCTTTTTCAGAAGGTCGTTGACCGCGCCGGGGTTGGCCTTGCCTTGCGTCTTTTTCATGACCTGGCCCACGAAGAAGCCGAACAGCTTGTCCTTGCCGCCGCGATAGGCCGCGACGTTGTCGGGGTTTTCGGCGATGACCTCATTGATCACGGTTTCGATGAAGCCGGTGTCGGTGACTTGTTTGAGGCCCTTTTCCTCCACGATGGCGGCGGGGGCCTTGCCGGTGGCGAACATTTCGGCGAAGACATCCTTGGCGATTTTTCCGGAAATCGTGTCGTCGGAAATCAGCTCGATCAGGCCGCCGAGATGGGCGGCGGAGACGGGCGAGTCCGCGATCGTCTTGCCGTTTTTGTTTAGGATGCCGAGCAGTTCGTTGATGACCCAGTTGGCGGCGAGTTTCGCGTCGCGGCCCTTGGTCACGGTTTCAAAATAATCAGCGCGTTCGCGTTCGGCGATGAGGACGCCCGCGTCATAGGCGCTGAGCCCGTAGGTTTCGATGAAGCGGTGTTTCTTCTGGTCGGGGAGTTCGGGCAGAGTTTTCTTGATGTCGTCGATCCAGCCCTGTTCCAGATTGAGGGGCAGGAGGTCGGGGTCGGGGAAGTAGCGGTAATCGTGCGCCTCTTCCTTGGACCGCATGGAGCGGGTTTCCATTTTAGCGGGATCCCAGAGGCGGGTTTCCTGATCGATCGAGCCGCCGTCTTCGAGGATTTCGACCTGGCGCACGGCCTCGAATTCGATGGCCTGCTGCACGGCCTTGAGGGAGTTCACGTTTTTGACCTCGCAGCGCGTGCCGTAGGGATTGCCGGGCTTGCGGACGGAGATGTTCACGTCGGCGCGCATGGAGCCTTCCTCCATGTTGCCGTCGCAGGTTCCGAGGTAGCGCAGGATCATGCGGATCTTTGAGAGGTAGGCGGTGGCCTCCTCCGGCCCGCGTATGTCGGGGTCGGAGACAATTTCCATCAATGCGCAGCCGGAGCGGTTGAGATCGACGTAGGATTTCTTGGGGTGCAGGTCGTGCACGGATTTTCCTGCGTCCTGTTCCAAATGCAGGCGTGTGATGCCGATCTCCTTGGTCTGGCCGCCTGCGAGGTCGATTTCGATTTTGCCCTGTCCAACGATGGGTTTTTCGTATTGGGAGATCTGATAGCCCTGCGGCAGGTCGGGATAGAAATAGTTTTTGCGCGCGAAGATGGAGTTTTTGTTGATCTGCGCGTTCAGGCCCAGACCCGTGCGGATCGCCTGTTCGACGCATTTTTCGTTCAGAACGGGCAGCATGCCTGGCATAGCGGCGTCAACGAAGGAAACGTGCGTGTTCGGTTCGCCCCCGAAGGTCGCCGAGGCGCCGGAGAACAGTTTCGACTCGGAGATGATTTGCGCATGGATTTCCATGCCGATCACGATCTCCCATTCCCCGGTTTTTCCCTGAATCGTCTGCGCCATTTCTGAGTTACCTGTTACCTTGTCGTGTGTTGTCGTTCTTATTTGTTCTTCACGTCTTCGTAGACCATTTTCGTGTAGCAGTGTTCCTTGCTCAGGCTATAAAGCTGGTCATAGTCGGGGCTGCGCAAGTAGAAGCTCAGCGGATTGGTCGAGAGCGGCTCCTGCGTGGCGGCCTTGATGATGATATTCGGCAAGTCGCGGCGCGTGCGGCGGGCCACGAGATCGCGCACACAGCGGCACATTGAGCTTTTGCCCAAAATAATTTCCCGGAAGTGCGGGTCTTTCATGCATATGCCATAGGTGTAGGTGAGCGCGGCATCGCGCATGCAGTTTGCATCCGCGTTCATGCGCATTTTATCACGGGCGGCCTTGCCCTCTCTGGTGTCGTCTTCCAGAGCGGCCATCTCTTTGGGAGTCATGGTTTCTTCCATCTTCGCGGCCTTGCAGGCGCAGTAATTTTTCTGGGTTTTTTCGGCTACGAAGAAATCCGGAGAGGTTGTGCATTTTTCGTAAAACTCGTAAGCCATTTCCTTGCCGTTTTTAGGGCGATTGTCTTTGCTCTTGGTCGGATCGCTCTCGAAAATGTCCTTGAGGTTTGTCTCATTCTCCTCCGCAGCCGGAGTATCCTGCGCCAGAGTAGCGGACGGGACGGTCAGCGCAATCATACATGCGAGCGCGGCGAAGGCCAGGGCGACGGTTTTAAGGGAATGTTTTTTCACGGCTTTTCCTCCTTCAGGATCAGGCGGGGCGATGCGTGAATTGTGCCAGACTTTCTATAACCCCGGCAACTTTAAAAACAGTTTCCTCGTCCCACGGGCGGCCAATAATTTGTAGACCCAGCGGGAGGCTGTCGGCATCCAGCCCCGCGGGGACGGACATACCCGGCAGTCCGGCCAGAGAGGCGGGGACGGTGAAAACGTCGTTGAGATACATTTTGATCGGGTCGTCGTCGTTCTCGCCGATGGCGAACGGGCCGGAGGGGGCCGTGGGGGTCAGCAGAACGTCGCATTTTTCAAAAGCGTTCATGAAATCATTTACGATCAGGCGGCGGACTTTCTGGGCCTTGATGTAGTAGGCATCGTAATATCCCGCAGATAGTACGTAGGTTCCGATCATGATCCTGCGCTTGACTTCATCGCCGAAGCCCTCGGCGCGGGTCCTTTCGTAGGTTTCGCGGAGGTTTTCGGAGGGAATCCGCAGGCCATAACGCACGCCGTCGTAGCGGGCGAGGTTGGAGGAGGCCTCTGCCGGGGCGATGACGTAGTAGGTCGCCAGCGCGTATTTGGTGTGGGGCAGGGAGACCTCGACGGTTTTTGCGCCGGAAGCGTGGATCCAGTCGATGCCCTGTTGCCAGAGTTTCTCGATCTCGGCGGGCATGCCGTCCACGCGGTATTCCTTGGGGATGCCCACGGTTTTGCCGCGAATATCGCCGGTCAGAGCCTTTGTGAAGTCGGGTACGGCGATTTTGGCCGAGGTGCTGTCCTTTGGGTCGTGGCCGGACATGGAGCGGAGCATTATGGCGTTGTCCTCCACCGTGCGGGCGAAGGTTCCCGCCTGATCGAGGGAAGAGGCGAAGGCGACGATGCCCCAGCGGGAGCATCGGCCGTAGGTCGGTTTGATTCCGGAAATGCCGCAGAAGGCGGCGGGCTGGCGGATCGAGCCGCCGGTGTCGGTTCCGGTCGCGCCCATCACCATGCCGGCGGAGACGGCGGCGGCAGAGCCGCCCGAGGAGCCGCCGGGGACGAGCTGGGCGTCCGGCTTGTTCTTATTCTTCCAGGGGCTGATGACGTTTCCGAAATAGCTGGTGGTGTTCGATGAGCCCATGGCGAATTCGTCGAGGTTCATCTTGCCGAGCATGATGGCGCCGTCTTCGAAAAGCTTGGATGTGACTGTCGATTCATATTGAGGAATGAAGCCTTCGAGGATGTGGCTGGCCGCTGTGGTCTGGACGCCCTTTGTGCAGAAGAGGTCCTTGATGCCAAGGGGGATGCCTTCCAGCGCGCCCACAGTGCCGGAGGCGCGGCGCTTGTCGGATTCCTGCGCCTGTTTTTTCGCCAGATCGGGGGTTTCCACGATGAAGGCGTTCAGGGCGCGGTACTTGTCCATCTTATCGAGATGCGCCTGCGTGAGTTCCACGGCGGTGAAATCTCCCTTTTCCAGACCTTTGAGCGCGGCGGCGATTGTGAGAGATGTCAGTTCCGTCATAGTCTTTTCCTATCCTTGAAAATAATAGCTGCCAGCCCGATATCCGCCAGCCCGACTGCGGAGAGCAGAGCGCCGAACGCGCGAATATCCTCTACGCCGTACTTTATCTTAAAACCGATATTCACCATGGCAACGTAGGCTTCGGGTGTGAACATGCAAGACAGGCCGACGAGCATCATGCCCGCACCCACGGCAAGAAGGGTCGAGCGCAACACCTTGTTCTGATGTTCGCGCATGATCCTGATCTGCTTTTCTTGTTTGTCCGTTTTCATCGCATAGGCGTTCATGTTGCTTTTATGGCTCTGGCGCCGCTTACTCCACGATTTTGGGCACAACGAAATAGCCTTGCGTGGCTTCGGGCGCGTTGGCCAGAACTTTTTCCACGTAGCCGCCGTCGTTCACCTCGTCCTTACGGAGGGGGAGGGTGATGTCCACGACGCTGGAAAGGGGTTCGACGTTATCGGTGTTAACCTCGGCCAGCTGTTCGATCCAGTTGATGATGCCGGAGACCTGCGGCGCCATGCGGCCGAGCTGCTCGTCGTTCATGGCGAGGCGGGCCAAGCCCGCGACTTTTTTGACTGTTGCTTTGTCCAGTGACACCGGGTTTTCTCCCTGAAAGTGAGATTTTTGTTTTGAGACACGCTTCACGTGGCGGGCCAGACAGATAAAATGCCGTTCGCGCAAGGCTTTAACTCAGTAAACCTTGGACTTCTAGCATTGCTCGGTGTAGCGTGCAAGAGTTATGACGGTTGGATTGCTCAGGAATATCGCCGACACCGCGCCGCGGGGTGAGCCGCTTATGGGGCTGGATGTCGGGAAGAAGACCATCGGGGTTGCCGTGTGCGACGAGGCGCAGAGGGTGGCCACGCCCGTCACGACCCTTTTCAGGACGAAATTTACCAAGGATTTGAAGGAGATCGAGCGGTTGGCGGCCGAGTTCGGCGTTGCCGGGTTCGTGGTCGGCCTGCCGCTTAATATGGACGGGAGCGAGGGCGGGCAGGCGCAGTCGGTGCGGGATTTTGCACTGGAGCTGGAGCGGCAGATTTCCAAGGATTTGTTTCCGGGTGGGGCCGTTTGGCTGGCCCTGCATGACGAAAGGTTATCCACAGACGCGGTGGACAGTCTTGTGGATGAAATGGTGGATAAAAAGAACAAGCGCGTCAACTCGAAGCAGGACGGGCTGAAGGACAAGCTGGCGGCCATGATTATCTTGCAAGAGGTGCTGGATTTCTTTGCTCGGACTTCAAAATAAGGATTTCAGGCGGGCGTGGTGGCTAGATTTCGCCGTAGCGCAGGAGCATATTCCCGTGATTGCGCATCCAGTACTGGCCTTCAAAGCCGTCCTTGGACAGGCGGCGGCAGAGACGCCAGAATTCTTCGCCGTGGTTCAGGTGGACGAGGTGTGCGACTTCGTGCGCGACAACGTAGTCCATAGCGACTTCGGGGGCGAAAATCAGGCGCCATGAGTATGAAATGTTACCGTCTTCGGAACAGCTTCCCCAACGGCTCTTGGTTTCGCGGACGCCGACCGTCACGTTCTCCACCCCGATTCGGCGGATCTTCTTTTTGGTCATTTCGGTCAGGGTGTCCTTCGCCAGTTGTTTCAAGAAGCGGCGAATACGCACAGAGGGGTCGATCTGGTTGGTGCGAACCTGTAAGACCGTCTTTAAAAGATGAATTTCGGTTCCCTTGAACTTTTCATCGTAAGTTACTGAAATTCTGCGCTTTTGTCCAAGTATGGGGATGATGGTTCCGTCTTCGAACGGAACGCTCGGCGGCAAAGCGGCGAGGGTCTCCTTCACCCATTTTTCGTGGGTTTTGGCGAACTTCAGGGCACTGTCCAGCTTCATGTGCGGCGGGATCACCAAATTCATGACCCCTTCCTTGGCGTCAAGGCGCAGAGCGACGCGACGCGCGTTCTTACTCCGTTTGACTGTCACAAGCCGTTCGATTGCCATAATATCCTTTTTCCACAGACGGTTAAGGTCATTCCATACCCACCAAATTCTGTCGCAATTTCGTTCAAGGAGCGTCTTCACTGTAGACTAATTATTTTCTTTTTCAAGATGCCATCCGGCAGCTTTTTGTTGAATCTGCGCTTCCTTGTAATTCTGCGGCTGGTTTTCTTTTATCCAGCGCCGGATTGCCGCGATTCCGTGCTTTTCTCTGTTGTACTGTTCCGCCGATGCATCCGGGCGTATCGCCAGGTCGTGATCGGGTACGGGGTCCTTGCCCTCGTCGAACCGCCGGATATGGTGGCGAATCCGGGGCATGATATCGTCGCGCCAGCGCCGACCGTTGAAAATGCCGTAATGGCCGGTCTTGAGCTGGAAATGGTGGAATTGCTTGCGTTGAGCGAGGGAGTAGCAGAGTTCGTGCGCCGCCGTGGTCTGCCCCCGGGCGGAAATGTCGTCCAGTTCGCCCTCGATGGTCAGGAGGGCGGTATGTTCGATATCCTGCGGCCTGACGTCGAGCAGATGATCGGTGTAGGGGTCGCGCCATTTCATCCGTCCGCGCGGCAGAAGCTGGCGCTGGAACACGGTTTCGATGGTCTGGAGGTAAAATTCGGCGGGAATATCCATCACCGAGAGGTATTCGTTGTAGAATTTGCGGTGCTGTTCGGCGGACTCGCCGTCGCCCATGACGAGATGGTGGTAAAATTTCATGTATGAGCCGACGTGGCGGTCGAGGTTCATCGACATAAAGCCTCCGAGTTGAAGAAACCCGGGGTAAACCTTGCGGAACGCGCCGGGATAGTAGAAGGGCACGTCGTGAATTACCGTATTCTCAAACCAGCGCAGGGGGCGGTTTTCGGCCAGTTCGGTCACGGTCGTCTTGGAGACGCGCGTATCGACCGGGCCGCCCATCAGGGTCATGGTCAGGGGTTGGTTGGGGTCTTTCTCTGTCGCCATTAGCGACACCGCCGCCAATACAGGCACTGCGGGCTGGCAGACCGCGATGACGTGCACGTCCGGCCCTAAAAGGCTCATGAATTCCCGGAGATAGGTGATGTAGTCGTCCAGATTGAAGCGTCCGGCCTTTCCGGGGACCTGCCGGGCATCTTCCCAGTCGGTGATGTACATATCGTGGTGGGGCAACAGGGCCTCCACTGTGCCGCGCAGGAGGGTGGCGAAATGGCCCGACATAGGGGCCACCAGAAGGACCTTGGGGTCGTTCCGTTTGATTTTTCTTTTGAAATTTACCAATGAACAGAATGGCTTGCGGGCGATTATGCGCTCCGTCACCTCAACCTTTTTGCCGGCGATTTCGGTTTCGTGCAGGCCGAATTCCGGGCGCCCAAAGCGTTTGGTTACGCGCTCGATCATCTCGGCCGAGGCGCCTACCGTCCGGCCAAATTGCGTGTAGGACAGGGGGTTAAAGGGGTTGCGGATGAGGGTGCGAGTCAGCTCCGCCTGTAATCTTAAAGGCGTTAACAGCGCGTGCTGCATTTCATACAAATGATAAAGCATAGAGTCCCTCTTTCACGGTCTGGGAATCGGCTGTAGAATAGTTACAAGAATACTCGGAAAACAAAGGTCAGAGCCACTTTCCCACACATAACCAGTATACTATGAACGAATATTTAATACAACTCAATGCTCTGTTTATCGTTCCGGAACGCATTCCGGTTGCGATGATTGCCGTCCTTATTACTATGGTTGCGGGGATGGTTACGGGACCTTTGCGGGGGAATGCGAACCCGTTTTTGTGGATTTTTTACGACCTGATCTGGGGCCGCCCAGGGGACAGGCTGAACAAGCCGGGGCGCGCACGCGGGGACCTGATTTTTCGAGGGTTTCTTTTTTCCGCCTTCGGGATCGCGTTCGCGTTTATTCTCGGGCGCGGGATCGCGGACATGGCGGCCGCTTTTCCCAGCGGCGGCGCGACGGAGATCGCTTTCGTTACGCTGGCTCTGACTTCGGGGTCGGTGTGGTTTGTTTTGCTCCGGCTTTATTTCGCGATGGAGAAGGACGGCAGCACGCAGGGCGCTTTTTATGGGCTTTCGCGATCCACGCGGTTCAACCTTACGAGCACGGACGATTTCGGCATCGTGCGCGCGGGCGTTGGATTTGCGGGCGTTTCGTTCGACAAGGAGCTGGTCGCTCCGGCGTTCTGGTACCTGATCGGTGGCTTGCCTATCCTTGCCGTTTATAGCCTTCTCAGCGCGTTCGCGTGGCGGTTCGGGCAGTGCGGACATACTGCGGGGTTCGGGAGCGTGGCGCTGGCGCTTGAAAAGCTGATGGGGTTCGTGCCCGCGCTTCTTTCCGGGTTTTTGCTGGCCGCCGCCGCTGCGATGACGCCCACGGCGCGTTTGAACAAGATCCTGCCTGCGTGGTGGGCCGTCAAGCACAAGGCGACATATGCGCAAGGCGGGCCCGCGATGACGGCGCTGGCGTGGCCTTTGGAGGTTATGATCGGCGGGCCGGTGCAGGATTTCACGGGGAGCCTGCTTCCCAATGGCTGGGTGGGGCCGGAAGGGGCAACCGCGCGGCTGGACCACAGGCACCTGCGGCGGGCGATTTACGTGCATTTTATGGGGTGCCTGCTGTTTCTGGCGTCTTTGGGCGGGGCTTACGTGTTTTCAGGCCGTCTTTTTGGGTAACGCTTTTCGCTTTTTTGTAGATGAGATGCTTGACTTTTGCGGGCAAGTTCGACTATCTATTGCCACCTGAACGATATCAGACGAGAAATTATAAGGATTTAGGCTATGAGCCGTCGTTGCATTATTACCGGAAGAGGCGCTTTGACGGGAAACAAGGTTTCCCACGCCCAGAACAAAACCAAACGCCGTTTTCTCCCGAACATTCAGGAAACGAGCATCTATAGCGAGACGCTGAGCCGTTGGGTCAAGCTGCGGGTGAGCACCCGCGGGCTGCGCACGGTCGAGCACATGGGCGGGCTTGATGCCTACCTGATGCAAACTGCTAAAACCAAGCTGGACCCCGAGCTGCGCCCGCTGAAGGCCGAGCTTGAGAAAGTTCAGGCCGCCAAGGCCGCTTAATCCCGTTACGGGTTTAATATTTTGCACGAACCCGCCTTGCGGCGGGTTTTTGTTTGAGAGCGTCGATAAAGGCAAGCAATGATCGACTATCCCGGTTTCGATTTTGATATTATCGCACGCGACGCGAAGTCGGGCGCACGGACAGGCCGTCTGACCACGCCGCACGGGACGATCGAGACGCCGAATTATATTTTCTGCGGTACCAAGGCCACGGTCAAAAATCTTTCGCCCGCGCAGCTGCACGAAGCGCGCACGGATATCATTCTTTCCAACACATATCATCTGATGCTCCAGCCCGGCGCGGACCTCGTGGAAAAGATGGGCGGGCTTCATAAATTTATGAACTGGGACGGGCCGCTTCTGACGGATAGCGGCGGGTTTCAGGTGTTTTCGCTCGGCGAGGGCACGATGGCCAACGAGATCAAGGGGCGAAGCGGCAAGGGGCATGACAACCGGAACCTGCTTGAAATCACCGAGCAGGGGTGCGTTTTCCGATCCTATCTCGATGGGCGGACCATCAATCTCACGCCCGAGGGGGCAATGGATATTCAGCGCAAGCTGGGGGCTGATTTGCTCATGCAGTTCGATGAGTGCACGCCCTATCACGTGGACAAGGATTATACAGCGCGGTCGATGGAGATGAGTCTGCGCTGGGGCGACCGGTGCCTCGCGCATTTCGCCAAGACGCATGACGGGCGGCAGGCGGTCTACGGGATCGTGCAGGGCGGGGTTTACAAGGATTTGCGGCGGTACAGCGCGGATTACACGGCGGACCGCCCGTTTTTCGGGACGGCGATCGGCGGGTGCCTGGGCGGGACGGAAGAGGAAATGGCCGACGTGGTTCAGGGCAGCGTCCCGTACATTCACCCGACCCGGCCCGTGCATTTCCTCGGGATCGGGCGAATCCGGGACGTTTTCAGGTTCGTGCGGATGGGAATCGACACGTTCGATTGTGTGATTCCTACGCGGCTGGCACGGCACGGCACGGTCTTCATGCGCGGGGCCAAGGGCGAGACGATCAACCTCAAGAACGCGCAATACAGGGACGATCCCTCGCCGCTGGACGAAACGCTGGGGCTGGCCTCTTCGGCCACGTTCTCCAAGGCGTATATTCACCATCTTCTGAAGGCCAACGAGAACCTGGCCTCCCAGATTCTCGCGCAGCATAACGTAGCGACCATCAACCGACTCATGCGGGAGGTACGCGAGGCCATACCAAAGGGTGGGCTGGATGCGCTTGAAAAAGTCTGGTTAGGCCTGTAATTCCGTCATTTTTGCCACTCTTGATCTTCATGTCCGCAAGGGCTTAAAATTTAACTCAATTTAAGTGTTTTTTCTTTATAGTTATACTTGGTTTGAAGGTATTACTTTTTCAGAAGTTTGCATAATGTCTAGGGAACAGAGCCAGGAACAGCGCTGGAGGTCCTTGCTTCCAGTTATCGGCGACCACTCGGAGTGGTTCGACGCGCTGGTGCAGAATCTTTTTTATCCTGAAATGCACGGGAAGCTGCTGGGCGTCGAGAAGCCCGCGTCGTTCGCCGAATGGGTGAAGGGCACGCGGCAGGATGGAATCGTGCAGGAGGAGTTGCTGGAAAAGCTGGCGGCCATGCACAAGGACATGATGCGCGCGGCGGACAAGCTTCTGATCGATTGTAAAGAGGTTAAGGTCAAGCCGGAGTTCGAGACGTTCCAGACCTTCCTCAATATCTATGAAGAATTTTCCCAGAGGCTGCGGCGTCTGGAGCGGGATTTCCTGCTGGACGGGACGGGGTACGACCCGTTCACGGGGCTGCGTAGTCCGAAGGTGCTTTTTCAGGACGTGGAGCGCGAGTTGCACAGGCTGTCGCGCCGGGGCAAGCATTTCTGTATCGCGTTCGCGCGGATCGACGGGGCGGAAGGGCTCGATAGCCATTACTCCGAGCCGGAACGGCAGGCCTATATCAAGATGGTCGCGGACCTCATCAAGCTCAGCGTACGGTCGTTTGACGATGCCTATTACATGGGGCAGTACGAATATGTGCTCTGTCTCAAGCAGGCGGACATGGCGGGCGGCGTTTCGGCGCTTGAGCGTCTGCGCAAGGAGCTTGAGCGTCAGAATATCCTGATCGAAACGGTCGGCAAGCAGGTGCCGCTGAGCATGTCGTGCTGTATCGCGCAGCCGGTTCAGGGCGACGATATCCGCGAGCTTTTGAAAAATCTGAAGAACGATCTCTATTCTTCCAATCGTGAGCCGGACTCGGTTCTGGAGTACTACGAACTCAGCCCCTTGCAGCGATACGTGCAAGAGACGACTCAATAGTGATAGTCAGTGCGCCGAAAGACGCCCCGTTATGACCAACGAAATCAAGGGCGATCCACCTATCCCTGATTACCAGTCTATGTTCATGAATATGGCCTTGCCCCGGCTCGTCGTGCAGCCCGGCGAAGGCGGCACGTATCGGGTGTGGATGGCTAATACTCTAGCGCAGCGTTATTTTGAACGCACTGAGGATCAACTGATCGGGCGGGATATCCGGGAATTTCTGGACGATGAAAGCGCGCGGCATTTTTTGCAATCCTTTGCGGTCTGCATGTCCCGCCGGAAGACCGTCAGTATCCAGAGTCTGCCGACCATTCCGGGGGGGCTGCGGGTTTACGGATTCTGGATCAATCCGATACTTGACGAGCGGGGCGAGGTGGCCGCGCTGGATCTTCTGGGGCAGATCGACGTGAAGGACCAGTCCATCCTGCAACGCGAGCGCGACGACGCGATTTCTTTGCTCGCTTCCATCTTCGAGGTCAGCGAGGTGGGGATTATCGTGACCGATCACACGGGCGTGATCGTGCGGGTGAACGACAGTTTCGTGCGGACTTACGGGTGGACGCGGGACGAGCTGGTCAATGTCGATTTTACAGAGTTGGTCACGCATGACGAGCGAGAGCGGGCGCGGATCAACCATAAGAAATACATCAGCGTGGGGGTGCGCAGCTCCGGCGAGATCAAGATGATCCGAAAAGACGGGAGCATCGCGAATGTGTTGTTCACCTCCGCGACGCTTGAGCTTTCGCAGAACCGGAAGTTCCTTGTCACCACGTTTATGGATATCACGCTGCGTAAGCAGATGGAGCAGTCCTTGCGGTATGCCAAGGAGCAGGCAGATGCGGCCAATCGGGCCAAATCGGCGTTTCTTGCGAATATGAGTCACGAGCTTCGCACGCCGCTCAATGCCATCATCGGGTTTTCGGAAATGATGATGAAGGAGACTTATGGGCCGCTGGGCAGCGTGAAATACCTGGAGTATATGGGCGACGTGCATTTGAGCGCCGAGCATCTGCTTGAGATCATCAACGAGGTTCTCGATATGTCCAAGATCGAGGCGGGGCGTCTGGAGCTGATTGAGGAGCGGGTGGATTTACGCGATCTGATCGGGGCGGTCGTGCGGATGATGGCGTCGCGGATTTTCTCAGGCAAAACCGAAATCAAGATGGAGATGGATGAGGATCTTCCTAAAATGTGGGCGGATCACCGTTTGATGCGGCAGGTCCTGATCAATCTTCTGACGAACGCCATAAAGTTCTCACCTGATGGCGGGGATATTCTGGTTCTCGCAAGTGTAGCCGAGGACGGGTTTTTGAAGATCGTTATCACTGACCACGGGATCGGGATCGAAAAGGAGAATATAAAGCGTGCCCTTGAGCCGTTCGGTCAGGTGAGCGAGCGGCCGGAGAAGCGCGAATTGCGATCGCAGGGGACGGGACTGGGGCTGCCTTTGGCGAAGGCCATGGTTGAGCTGCATGACGGAGTTTTATCGATCGAGTCGGAGCCGGGCGCAGGAACATCCGTTACGCTTGCTTTTCCGGGCTACCGTATGATTACCGAGGGCGAACCCAGTGACGCACCTGCAACTTTCACGGGCCAGCGCGCGCATTAGATGCGCCCCCTAGAGCAGCGATTTTTGATTTTTCCGCAGCGTCTGCGAACGTGGAAGTACAAAAATCCAGAACATTATGAAAAGCAGTACGAACGTAAAGAACACTATTCCTGCGGCGTACATGGCACACCCCTCTCCACAAGGCCTGATCCTTGAGTATCCTCGCATAAATACTTGGGCAAACCCACAGATATGCTTGCTGCAGCGCGGAATCTTCATACGATCTTGTGCAAGGAGCGTACTTTCCGGCATACTGTGGCCGGAGATTCCCGAAATTGCTGCTTTGCGGCACAGGTTTTTGTGGAATATGGTAGCCATATACACGTTTTTTATAAGATGAGGTGACGATCATGTCTGATTTGGAAGAGCGTTGCACCGAGGCCGGACTCAAGATGACCGGGCAGCGGCGGGCGATTCTGGAGGTTTTGAAAACATCCGGCGACCATCCTTCGGTCGAGGACGTTTATGACCGGGCCAAGAAGCTGGACTCATCCATCAGCATCGCGACGGTTTACCGGACGCTGAGCCTTCTGGACGAGTTGAACCTCGTTACGCGGCACGAGTTTCAGGAGGGGTATTCGCGATATGAACTGAACTGGGATCATCATCATCACCTTGTCGATCTTGAGACGGGCGAGGTGATCGAGTTTCAGAACGACGAGCTTGAGCGTTTGAAAGTCAAAATTGCGAGGGATCTGGGCTTTGATCTGATCGATCACCGTCTTGAGCTTTACGGTAAGAAGATCAAAAGCAAATCCAAAAAATAGAGAGAACCCTTCATCGGGTTCAGACGAGTTATTGCCATGTCCTGCCAGCACATCCATTTCGACGGCGCGCGCGACCCCGAACGCTGCAAATGCCAGAAGGCGGTTCTGCGCACTTATGATAATTTCATCAAGGCGGGGCGGCCGCATCAGGTCGCGCTGGAGGCGGCGGGCATTGTCTATGGTTTCCATCATCCTGAAGATTCCAAAATGGATGCGTCTCTTACGGTCGAGCGTTGGATTTTCGCAGAACACTATCATTGACGGCCATGTTCGACGAACCTCCAGAGGCGCGACTTCCGGTGCATTTATGGATCGACGCGCAGCTGACCCCGCTGGCGGGGCGGGGGATTTATTATTACATCCAGCAGCGCGGGGAGCGCAATTCGGGGATCATCCTTTTGAAACTCAACGGGCTTTCGGGGCGTTGCCGCCTTTTGATCCAGCAACGGGATATCGACGGCGTTCTGGGCTGGATGAACGCGATGGGGCAGGAAGAGGTTGAAGAAAAGGCCGCAGACGCTTATATTCAGCGCTCAATGTCCCGCGATCCCGATCTTTGGGTAATTGAAGTTGAAGACAGGGCGATGGATAATCCGTTCGAAGGACGTATGATCGACGCCTGATTGCTGTTCTGGTTTAATTTTTGAAAGGAAAGCCTCATGAAAAAGGTTCTTATGCTTGTGTGTTTGTTTTCTATGGGCGGTTTCGTTGCCGGATGCTCCAATACGTTTGAAGGCGCCGGGCGCGATATCGAAAAGGCCGGAGAGAAAGTTCAGGATACTTTCTAGGCTTATAAGAGTTTTTAAAAAGGCGCGGTCCACAGCGGGCCGCGCTTTTGATATGAGTGCGACATGAGTTTTAAAGAGACGATCCAGAAAAGGCGGACGTTCGCGATCATCGCGCACCCGGATGCGGGGAAGACGACGCTGACGGAAAAGCTGCTGCTGTTCGGCGGCGCGATCCAGCTTGCCGGGATGGTGAAGGCCAAGGGCGACCGTCGGCGCGCGCGTTCGGACTGGATGAAGGTGGAACAGGAGCGGGGGATTTCGGTTGCGTCCTCCGTCATGACGTTCGATTACGACGATATTACGTTCAACCTTCTGGATACGCCGGGGCACGAGGATTTTTCGGAGGATACCTACCGCACTCTGACTGCCGTTGACAGCGCGGTGATGGTTCTGGACTGCGCGAAGGGGATCGAGACACAGACGCTGAAACTGTTCGAGGTGTGCCGTTTACGCGATATTCCGATCATCACGTTCGTCAACAAGATGGACCGCGACGGGCAGGAGCCGCTGGACCTTATGGACGAGGTGGAGCAGAAGCTGGCCCTTGAAGTTACGCCCGCGAGTTGGCCGATCGGGATGGGGCGGGATTTCCGGGGCTGTTACGATTTGATGAATGACGGGCTGGTGCTGTTCGACCGGACGAAGGGCGAGGCGATGCAGGAGGGCGTTAAGTGCGAGGGGCTGGATGATCCCAAGATTGACACACTGCTGAGCGCCGAGCAGGCGGGCAAGTTGCGCGAGGACGTCAATATGGTGCGCGGGCTGTGTCCGCCGTTTGACACGGAGAGTTATCTGGCGGGGCATATGTCGCCCGTATTTTTCGGGAGCGCGGTGAATAATTTCGGGGTGCGGGAGCTGTTGCAGGGGTTGAAGGCGTATGCGCCGCCGCCGCGCCCGTTGCCGACGCGCACGCGGGTTGTCAAGCCGGAGGAGGACAAGGTCACGGGGTTTGTCTTCAAGATTCAAGCGAACATGGACCCCAAGCACCGGGACCGGATCGCGTTCACGCGGCTGTGTTCGGGGAAGTTCAAAAAGGGCATGAAGCTCAAGCATGTTCGCACAGGCAAGCAGATCGTCATTCATTCGCCGCTGATGTTCCTGGCGCAGGACCGGGAGGTGGCGGAAGAGGCGTTTCCGGGCGATATTATCGGCCTGCCCAACTATGGCGGTTTGCGGATCGGGGATGCGCTGACCGAAGGGGAGGATCTGGTCTTTACCGGAATTCCGAGTTTCGCGCCGGAGCTGATGCAACGGGCGCGGGCGGATGATCCGCTCAAGGCCAAGCATCTGGGCAAGGCGCTGGAGCAACTGGCGGAAGAGGGCGCGGCAAGGATTTTCAAGCCGTATAGCGATCCCGACTGGATCGTCGGCGTCGTCGGGCCGTTGCAGTTCGACGTTCTCAAGGACCGGATACGGACTGAATATAATATTCCGGTCAAGTTCGAGGAAACCAGCCTTTACACCGCGCGGTGGATTACGAGCGAAGATGCCTTGAAGCTGAAATCGTTCATCGACACCAACCGGAGCGCGGTGGCCAACGATCATGACGGCGACCCGGTGTTCATGGCGCGGAACAGCTGGCATTTGAATGATGCGCAGGACAAGAACCCGGATATCAAGTTTGCGGCGACGAAGTCGTAATCTTTAGTTTGGTCTTAATATTATTTTTCCTGAATCTGCCAATTCTTTAGCTTGTTTTCCCTTGTATCTTAAGTCTTTCTTTTCTTTCGTTAGACCTTTTTTAGTCTGATAAAAAACGCTCTTGGCCCATTTTTTAAAGTCGTTAGACTTTTCAACATTATTGCCGTTTTTGTCATAGTAACGCTCTTGATAAAAAACCCTTCCGGGCCCAAGTGAATTACCATCGAAAAAGCTAACATTAACTTCGATCACTGGAGATCGGAGTTCATCAATCGACCAGTAGTTTTGTGTCGCAACATATTTCATGAGGATCTTGCTCAAATCGGATTTTCTAACAAGATAATAAAAGAGCCATCTATGTCCGTTTTCTTCATCTTGTAGGCTATTCACAATTCGGGGAAATTCTTTAGGAGACCGATCATGCAAGAAGATAATTGGTTCTGATTTGGAAATGCGTTGTTCTAAATCCCTTATATCGTTAGGGGCGAGGTAAAAGTTAATTTGTTTTCCCATAGCTCGTATTGATTAATATAGATCAAGATTAACGTCAAATTTCTTAAGGCTCTTAGTTCTGAGGCTTGCAAAGCCTATTTATGCCTGTAAAAAATTAGAAAAACCTCTTGAATCTCAAAGGCAAAGGTGTAATTTAGCACTAATTTTGTCCTAGATGGGCCAATGGGGTTATATGTTCAGAATTTCAAAGCTTGCGGATTATGCGGTGGTGGTGCTGGCGGAGATGGCCGGACGGGCCGAGGCGTTGATGAGCGCGGCCGTCATCGCCGAGCGGACGGGCGTTTCGGAGCCGACCGTTGCCAAGGTTCTCAAGCTACTCTCCCGCGAGGGGGTCGTGCAATCGGTGCGCGGCGCGGGGGGCGGATACCGCCTTTCCTGCCCGGCGGACGAGATCGCGGTCGTGGACATCATCGAGGCCATCGAGGGGCCGATCGCCCTGACGGCCTGTGTGGACGGGGCGGAGCCGGATTGCGCGCTTGGCGGGTGCTGCGGCGTGCGCGGGCGTTGGGATACGGTCAACGCGGCGCTGCGCTCCGCGCTTGGGGGGATTATGCTGGCCGACATAATGCGGCCCGCCGTCAAGGGGTGCGGCAGCGCGGCCCTGACGTTTGAGACTGAAGGTAAAGGAGCGGGATATGGGCGCAACTGAAGAAACCATCGCCACCGTCAAGGACATGGCCGGGAAATATTCCGCCGGGTTCGTCACGGATATCGAGAGCGACAAGGCGCCCAAGGGGCTGAACGAAGATATTGTCCGGTTCATTTCCGAGAAGAAGAAGGAGCCGGAGTGGTTGCTGGAGCGGCGTCTGAAAGCGTTCGCGCACTGGCAGCGGATGAAAGAGCCGAAGTGGGCGAAGCTGGAGTTCCCGGAACTCGATTATCAGGACGCGTATTATTATTCCGCGCCGAAATCGGCGGGGGACGGGCCGAAGTCGCTGGACGAGGTGGACCCGAAGCTTTTGGAAACCTATAAGAAGCTGGGCATTCCGCTTCGGGAGCAGGAAATACTGGCGGGCGTGAAGGGCCGGACTCCGGTGGCGGTGGATGCGGTGTTCGATTCCGTTTCGGTCGCCACGACGTTCAAGGACGAACTCAAGCGGCACGGCGTGATTTTCTGTTCGATTTCGGAGGCGGTGCGCGAGCATCCCGAGCTTGTGAAGAAATATCTGTCGTCGGTCGTGCCGTATTCGGACAACAAGCATGCGTGTCTCAACACGGCGGTGTTTACGGACGGGAGTTTCGTTTACATTCCGCCGGGGGTGCGCTGCCCCATGGAGCTTTCGACCTATTTCCGCATTAACGAGCTGAATACCGGGCAGTTCGAGCGGACGCTGATTATTGCGGATAAAGGATCGTATGTTTCATACCTTGAGGGCTGCACCGCGCCGATGCGCGACGAGCGGCAGCTTCATGCGGCGGTGGTCGAGCTGATCGCGCATGACGATGCGGAGATCAAATATTCCACCGTGCAGAACTGGTACCCCGGCGATATCGACACGGGCGCGGGCGGGATTTATAATTTCGTCACCAAGCGGGGCCTGTGCGAAGGGCGCAATTCCAAAATCGCGTGGACGCAGGTGGAGACGGGATCGGCGATCACGTGGAAATATCCGTCGTGCATCCTGAAGGGCGATAATTCCAGCGGCGAGTTTTATTCGGTGGCGATCACGAACGGGCGGCAGCAGGCCGACACCGGAACCAAGATGATCCATCTGGGCAAGAATACGCGCTCGCGCATTATCTCGAAGGGGATCAGCGCGGGGCGAAGCAACAACACGTACCGGGGGATCGTCAAGATCATGCCGGGGGCGGAGGGGGCGCGGAACTTTACCGCTTGCGATAGCTTACTCATCGGCGATCAGTGCGGGGCGCACACGGTGCCGTATATCGAAAGCCGGAATAAATCCGCCAAGCTGGAGCACGAGGCGACGACCTCCAAGATTTCCGAGGACCAGCTGTTTTACTGTCTGCAACGCGGGATCGGGGAGGAGGAGGCCATCGCGCTGATCGTTAACGGGTTCGCGCGGGAGGTGATGCAGCATTTGCCGATGGAATTCGCGGTTGAGGCGCAGAAGCTGGTGGGGATCAGCCTTGAGGGGAGCGTGGGGTGATGATGGAATTTATTATGGCCGTGACCGGGGTTGCCGGAGCGTTTTTGACCACGTTTATGTATTGGTTAATGAGCACGGATAAAATCGAGCCCAAGAGCGTTCGTTTTTTTGCCGCGAATGCGCTGGGCGCCTTTATGATTATGGTTTCGCTGGTTTATCATTTCGATTGGGGCGATCTGGGCGGTGTCGTGATGGAGCTGAGCTGGCTGATCGTCAGTTTGATCGGTTTGAGCAAGGCGATTGAGCGTCCGAGAAAAGAGAAGGCCATAGATCATGCCTAAGGTCGATCCGCTGGCGAAACCCGAGCTTGACGCCTGGCTGGAGAAGAATCCGGCTTGGAAATATGCCGATGGCGCCATTTCGGCGGATTTCAAGTTCGTCGATTTCACGGAGGCGTTCGCGTTTCTGGCCGTTGTCGCGCGGCTGTCGGAGGCGCACGACCATCACGCGAAGATCGAGAACCAGTATAACCGCGTGAAGCTTACGCTCACCACGCATGACGCGGGCAATCAGGTGACGAAGCGGGATATTCAGTTTGCGGACAAGATTTCGGAATGGAAGGGGCTATGAACGATAATCAGAGCGACAAGGGAATCCGGATTTTCCATTTTTTCTTCATGATTTTCAGCGGCGTGCTGATCCTTTCGGGGTTCCTGCTGGCCGGGACGATGATTTACCGGACCCTGCAGATCAGCGAGCAGGAAGCGTCGCAGGATATCGCTGTGATCGCGCGGGACGAGAATATGGCCGAGGATTCGGACAAGCCGATGCCACAGATGTTTACCGTCCCCGACACTTTGGGTGCGCCCGGCGGGGGGATGGCGGAACCTGGGCCATCCGAGGTCAAGATTTTGGATATGGATGCCGTGCCGGACGAACATAAGGACGATCTGACTCTGCCGCTTTTCGACGAGACGGCGGAGGGCGGCGGCGAGGTAAAACCCCTGGCGCCCGGGGAACAGGCGCAGTCAAAACAATAAGCGACAATTTTTTTAATGCGGAGTTGAAACGTGATCGAGATCAAGAACCTGAAAGCGAATGTGAACACGGACGAGGGGCCCAAAGAAATTCTCAAGGGGCTGAGTCTTTCCATCAAACCGGGCGAGGTCCATGCCATCATGGGGCCGAACGGCTCGGGGAAATCCACGCTCTCCTACGTTCTCGCGGGGCGCGAGGATTATGAAGTGACGGACGGTTCCGTGACGATGGACGGTGCGAATATGTTGGAACTGGAACCCGAAGAGCGTGCGGCAGCGGGGATGTTTCTGGCGTTTCAGTATCCGGTCGAGATTCCGGGCGTGAATATGAGCATGTTTCTCAAAACGTCGATCAACGCCATCCGCAAGCAACGCGGCGAGCCGGAGATGGACGCGCTGTCGCTGCTCAAGTTGCTCAAGACCAAGTGCAAGCAGCTGGGTATTTCCGACGAGATGATGAAGCGGGCGGTGAATGTCGGATTTTCGGGCGGTGAGAAAAAGCGGAACGAGGTTTTGCAGATGGCGCTGCTGGAGCCGAAATTCTGCGTTCTGGACGAGACGGATTCGGGTCTTGATATCGACGCGCTCAAGATCGTGGCGGATGGGGTGAACGCGCTGCGCGATCCGAACCGCTCTTTCCTGATCATCACGCATTACCAACGCTTGCTGGATTACATCAAGCCGGACGTGGTGCATGTACTGGCGGATGGGCGCATCATCAAGACGGGCGGGCCGGAGCTGGCGCTGGAGCTTGAGAAACACGGGTACGGCGACATTATCGACGCCGTGGCCTGACAGGGAAGGATTTTATGATATGAGCGGGATAGACGAGGCCTCGGACGAAATTATCGAGCTGGTTGCCAATCATTATAACGGGCAGGGGACACAGGACGGGCAAGGCCCGTCTACGGACGATATGCTCGGCGCGTTGGGGGCGATCACGGCGGACCAGCTGGTGAAGGTGTGCGTTTCTCCGGACAATATCAAACAATCATCGCGCTGGATTTCAGGGCAGGAGGTCGATGATCTGTTGTACCGCCGCGCGGACGACACGCTTTATATTATCGTATGTTCCGGGGCGCTGGCCCTGGGTATGGCTTTTGAGTCTCTGCCCGATATGGAGGAGATTGTCGCGCGGGCGTCGATGGGCGATCTTCTGCCTGTTGTGCCGCCTTTGACGGTTGATGAGGCTTTTTATCCGCAGGACTGGCCACCTAACGCCGCCGTGAGGTTTCGGCCCTATGTAAACGCCATACTGGACAAGCACACGGTCAGGGGCGAGGAACGGGCCATGGCCTGCGCCTTTGCTACGGCCAAGATGATCAGGATGGCAACCGAGCATTATGACGATGCGCAGGTCCCGCTGCTGATCGCGCTGGAGACGCTGGCGGGTGTGGCGCGGATGACGCCGCTGGAAAAGGAGATCGACTGATGCTTACGGACCCGGTTCCGCTGGACGGTCTTAACCTGCCCACGCCCAAGCAGGAGGAGTGGAAATACACCAACCTTGCGCGGGCGCTGGCGCCGGAATTGCTCAATCAAAAACCGCTTGTTCGGGAGGAGATTTTTATCCACAAGAGTCGTGGACAGATCGGTGGAGAAGCCGAGGATATTCTGTGCGAGGGCGCCCAAGGCCAGCACCAGCAGCCGCGTTTGAAGATTGTCATCGAGGACGGGGCGGAGGCCACGGTCATTGAGCGGCATACAGGTTCCGGCGCCTATTGGACGAACATGACCACGGAGATCACGGTCGGGGCGAACGCGAAGCTGCACCATATTCGGATTATGGAAGACAGCGCGCAGGCCGTGCATACGAACATGGCGCGGGTTACGATCGGCCGCGACGCGGTTTACGATTTGTTTTCGCTTAATCTGGGCGGGGCTTTGACGCGGCACCAGATTCATGCCGTGTTGCAGGGGCCGAATATCACGTGCAGCCTGAACGGGCTGAACCTTCTGGCCGGGGGGCAGCATTGCGACACGACCATATTAATGGAGCACGAGGCGCCGCATTGCGTCTCCAACCAGTTTTACCGGAGCCTTCTGGACGATACGGCGCGGGGGGTGTTTCAGGGCAAGGTGCATGTGCATCGGCCCGCGCAGAAGACGGACGCGTATCAGCTCTCGAACGCCATTTTGCTTTCGCCCGGCGCGGAGATGGACACGAAGCCGGAGCTTGAGATCTACGCTGACGATGTGAAATGTTCGCACGGGGCGACGACCGGGCCGCTGGACGAGGGGCCGCTGTTTTACCTGCGTTCGCGGGGGTTGAGCGCGGCGGAGGCGCGGATGCTGCTGATCCAGGCGTTCGTGGACGAGGCGATCGAGAAAATTCCCGAGGAGGCCGCGCGCGACGAGGCGCGGGGGAAGGCGCTGGCATGGCTGACGACGCGATTGAAGTAGAGTTTCAGCTTCATCTTGAGGATGCTGTGGCTTTCAGTGTTTGGGATTGGAAGCGATCGCAGGGTTATAAAGGCAAACTTCGCGAAGCTATTTTTCTATCGTTTTTAGTTTTAGCTTTATTGTGGATTTTGTTTAGTTCAAACGCCTTGAGTCCGTGGCTTTTTTTTGTTGTAGGTTTTGGAGCAGGCATGGTTTGTGTTTGCGTTCTTCTCCTTGTTTTCATGCCATCTGAAATGCGCAAGGCTGTAGTCAAGAAATTTGACGGTAGACGTAACGCCCTTCTTTTTAGCAGACATAAGATGTGTTTTAGTCTGCAAGGAATCCATAACGATACCAATCTTTCGAATGCTTATGTGAGTTGGGTAGGTGTTGAGAGTGTCGAGCGTGGTGACAGTTCGATTTACATTTATCTTACTGGTATGATGGCGTGGATCGTTCCCAAGCGGGCGTTTGCGGACGAGGCGGCGTTTGAGCGGTTTTATGAGAAGTGCCTTGAATACTGGAACGCGGCGAAGGGGCGGGAGCCCGCAGCGGAGGCGGCGGCATGAGCGGGGGAGAGATTATCGAGATCGAGTATCAGCTGACGGTGGATGATCTTGCTAGGTTTAGTGCTGAAAACCAGTCCTCGCTTCTTTCTCGTCAGAGTTTTTTGTCACGTTTTGTTTTTATTACAATTAATATGCTTGTTGGGATTGTAATTACTTTATTAATTATACTCGCAATAAATGTTGTTTTTGACGGTGACTCGTTTTTGGAGCTTCTTCCGGGGCTTCTTAATTTTCTTATGTTTCCATTTTTATGGATTATTTTACTTATTTCTATAGTTATTTATTC
>JAANMX010001242.1_pt1 | contig 29491 bp, 13 predicted proteins | sample 7279681 | NCBI WGS metagenome assembly JAANMX01 (sample SAMN14094542, study PRJNA606508) | bioreactor metagenome | isolation source: A lab-scale SPAN reactor treating ammonium-rich wastewater day 351 | place: Ireland: Galway | collected 2018-01-01 | reverse complement strand
CCTCACGGAGACTTGCCCGAGAGGCCGAAGGGGCTCCCCTGCTAAGGGAGTATGGGGTCAAAAGCTCCATCGAGGGTTCGAATCCCTCAGTCTCCGCCACTTGCGGCGAAACGCGAAAAACCTGCGCTGACACGGAAATTTTCCGTTGACGCGCAACCAGCGGATCTGCATAATTCCGCCTCTGCGCCCGTAGCTCAGTTGGATAGAGCACCAGGCTACGAACTTGGGGGTCGGAGGTTCGAATCCTTCCGGGCGCGCCACCTAAAACGCACAAGGGTCAATGAGTTAGCGCTCATTGGCCCTTTTGCTTTTAGCGGCATCGATGTCCCTGTGCCCATCCTGTGCCCAAGCCGTGCCCTGCCTCTTCAAGGTGTGTGCCCGCACGAAGAAAATTGGTCAATCCGCTTGTTGGTCTCACCATTCGAGACACGGGCAGGGCATCATTCCCTAAGGAAAGTTCCAATCGGAATTGTCACGTTGGATGCGTTGGTCTCGGCGCAGCGTGAACAGGGGGTATGGCGTTGGAAGGGATTGCGGCGCCCGGGGCGCGGGTACTGATTCGGGATGAAGAGTGGCTGGTCCGTCGAGTGGATCCGTCCAGTGACGGGGGCGAGCTCCTCGTCTGTGATGGTGTATCCGACCTGGTTCGCGGACGTACGGCCCATTTCCTGACCAGGCTGGAGGACCAAGTCGAACTCCTCCACCCGGCGCAAACGCGACTGGTCCAGGACGAATCCAGCCATTTCAACGCCTCGATGCTCTATATCGAAGGCGTGATGCGCCGCAACATGCCGGATGACGGCCGCATCCGCCTAGGACACCGGGCCGTCATGAATCTGGTGCCTTACCAGCTGGATCCGGCCTTGCAGGCGTTGGGGCAACCACGTCAGCGCATTCTCATTGCCGATGCCACTGGCCTGGGCAAGACGTTGGAAGCCGGCATCCTCGCCACGGAGTTGATCCAGCGCGGCCGAGGAAGCCGCATTCTGGTCATCACTCTCAAGAGCATGCTCACCCAGTTCCAGAAGGAGTTCTGGAGCCGCTTTTCGATCCCGCTGGTGCGTCTGGACTCGGCAGGCCTTGCGGCGGTGCGGAATCGCATCCCGGCCAACCACAATCCGTTCAACCACTACGACCGGGCGATCATTTCGATCGACACGCTCAAGAACAACCTCGAGTACCGCAACTACCTCGAGAACGCGTGGTGGGACATCATCATCATCGACGAGTGCCACAACGTCGCCGCACGCGCGAACGAGGGGGGGCTATCGCGGCGCGCCCGCCTGGCGCGATTGCTGTCCACACGGTCGGATACCTTGATCCTGCTCTCGGCCACGCCACATGACGGCTCGGCGCGTTCGTTCGCATCGCTGATGAGCCTACTCGACCCCACGGCGATCAGCGATCCAGACGACTACACGCCGGAGGATTTTCGCGACAAGGGATTGGTGATCCGCCGCTTCAAGAAAGACATCCGCGATCAGGTGGAAGGCGACTTCCGCGACCGGATCACCGAGGTGGTGCGCGCCCAGGCCAGCGCTGCCGAGGAGGTGGCCTACAACGCGCTGCTGGAGATTCCCTTCACACAGGGCGGCAAACGCCAAAGTGGGCGCCAGCACGAGCTGCAGCGCGTGGGCATGCAGAAGGGTCTCTTTTCCAGCCCCGCCGCGGCCCTGCAGTCGACCCGCAACCGGATCGCCACGCTTGAGCGCAAAGATGCGCCGACCGACGACGAGCACGATGAAGTCGCTGCCCTGCACAGCTTCGCCAAGTCGCTCGAAGCCGTTACAGACGGGCAGTTCGCCAAATACCAGCGCTTCCTGCGCCTGCTCGGTGATGCCGATTACGGCTGGTCCCCGAAGGAGGCCGGTGATCGCCTGGTGGTTTTCTCTGAGCGGGTGGAAACCATCAGCTGGCTGCGTGAGCGCCTGCAGGCGGACCTGAACCTCAAGCCGGAGCAGATCGGTCTGCTCCACGGTGGCCTGAGCGATACCGAGCAGCAGGCCCTGGTCGAGCGCTTTGGCCGCAAAGAGGATCCAATCCGCGTCCTGCTGTGCTCGGATGTGGCCTCGGAAGGCCTCAATCTGCACTACTTCTGCCATCGGCTGGTGCACTACGACCTGCCCTGGTCGCTGATGGTGTTTCAGCAGCGCAATGGCCGCATCGACCGCTACGGCCAACAGCAACAACCCCGCATCACTTATCTGCTCACCGAAACCGAGGTCGAGAAGATCCGCGGTGACCTGCGCATCCTGGAGATCCTGCAGCAAAAGGACGAGCGCGCAAACCGCGACCTGGGCGATCCCAGCGCCTTCTTCAACCTGCACGATCCCGACCTCGAAGCCCAGGACATTGCCCGCCGAATGGCCGAAGGCCAGGCCGCCGAGCAGGTGGCGCAAGAGCTGGAGCAGGAGGCCGCCGAGGCGAGCGAAGGCGAGGGTGATTGGCTCCTGCAATTCTTCAATGGCGCGGCGGCGCAGGCACCCGCCAAGCCTGATGCGCGCGATCAGATCGCGCCCTTGCAGTCGCTGTTCGAGGACGATTTCGCCTTCGCAAAAACCGCTCTGGAAGAGCTCGGCCGTGCCCGACCCATTGCGCAGTGGTCGCATGACGAGGCCTCCCGGACGTTGACGCTCACCGCGCCGTTGGACCTGCAGCAGCGCCTGCGGCAGATCCCGCGGGAAGCACGTGATGCAACCGATCGCTACGTCCTTTCTGGACAGGCGCAACGGGTCGCCGACGCCATCGAGCAAGCCAGGCAGGCCAAGCGCGAGGAAGAGAGCTGGCCCGGTATTCACTATCTCTGGCCCCAACATCCCATCAGCGAATGGCTGCGCGACCGTGTGCTCACCCACTTCGGCCGCCACACCGCGCCCGTGCTGCGCTCGTCGCACCTGGACGAGGAGGAGCGTGCCATCGTAATGATGGGCTTGGTGCCCAACCGCAAGGGGCAGTCCCTGTTGGTGGACTGGCAGGTGGCCGTCCTGCGTGGCAACCAGCCGCCGGTGCTGGAGCCGTTTGACGCGTTCCGGGAGCGTGCCGGGCTCAAGGCCGGCACATTGCCGAATCCTGGCAAGCCGGTGGCGCTGGAGCCGTTGCAGGCCGACCTGAAGGCTGCCGTACAGCAGATGCAAGACCACATGCAGCGGCGCCAGCAGGCCTTTGCGGGGGACATGGCTGTCCGGTTGCAGGACACCCTGTCCAACCTCAAGCACCTGCAGGACCGCCAGATCGAACAGCTCGAACTGCGGCTGGAAAAACAGGGCGGGCTGGAGAACTTGCGCCAGAGCAAGCGCGATCGCCGCGTCGGCCAGATCCGCCGGGTGTTCGACGAGTATGAAACCTGGGTCCGCGACAGCCTGCAGACCGAACCGCACCCGTACATCCAGGTGCTTGCGGCCGTGCGTCGCTGAGGCAGGGGACGACAGATGAGTACCGACAACGCCGCCCAGGTCTTCGCCGGCATCACCAACGAGAACGAGTTCTATGGTCACCACTACCTGGCCGAGGTCTTCAAGGGTGATATCCGCGACCGTCTGAATGCCTGGCAGGCTAGGGAAGAGGCGGCCAAGGACAGCGATACGCCCTGGCGCAGCCCGCAGCGTGCCCTTGCCGGTGTGGGCGGCCGCTGGTTCCGTGATCGCGAAAAGCTGCGTCAGGCACGCGATGCCGAAATGTTCGTGCGGGAGTTCGCTCAGCTGCAACTACCGTTGCTGCAAGCTTTTGGCTACGCCATCGAACCCGCGGTCCTCACCCTGGTGGAAGGCCTCCCGTTGCGCATCTGGCAGCGACTTGGCCCCGCCGACCGCGCCCCGCAGCTGCTGGTCATTCCCGCCGCCGTCCACGGCCATGCCGAAGAGGACATTCTCGACCAGCCGATCGACCTGTCCGTCTACCCCGGCGAGCCGCCGAAGGACGCCAAGGACGCCACCTGGGCGGACTGGCTGTCCGAGGCCGTGTTCGGCGCCGACCATCCGCCGCGCTTCGTCCTGCTCGTCGGCCTGGACGACTGGCTGCTGGTGGACCGCTACAAGTGGCCCAACAACCGGGCCCTGCGGTTCAGCTGGGGCGAGATCCTGGACCGCAAGGACGGCCCTACGCTGGAAGCAGCTGCCGCCCTGCTGCACCGCGAGAGTCTGGCTCCCGACGACGGCAGCATCCTGCTCGATGGTCTGGACGACAACGCCCACAAGCACGCCTTCGGCGTTAGCGAGGACCTCAAGTACGCCCTGCGCGAATCCATCGAGCTGATCGGCAACGAAGCCGCCCGCCAGCTGCGCGAACTGGCCGAAGACCAGAAGAAATCCGTGTTCTCCGGCCGCGGCGAGCTCGACGCCGAGCAGCTCAGCCTGGAATGCCTGAGGCTGATGTACCGCCTGCTGTTCGTGTTCTACATCGAGGCCCGTCCCGAGCTGGGCTATGTGCCCATCCAGCGCAGCGAGACCTATCTCAAGGGCTACAGCCTGGAATCCCTGCGCGACCTGGAGCTGGTGCCGCTGAACACCGACGAGGCGCGAAACGGCTTCTACTTCGACGCCACGCTCAAGCGCCTGTTTGGACTGATCCACGCCGGCAGTGGCGATGCCGTGCACCAGTCGCTGCGCGGCCATGCCGCCACGGTGCGTGAAGCCTTTGCGCTGGCGCCGCTGGACAGCCGCCTGTTCGACCCCGCCGCCACTCCACTGCTCAACCGCCTGCGCTTCCCCAACTGGCTGTGGCAGCAGGTTATTGCGCAAATGTCGCTGACCCGCAGCAAGGGCAGGGGCCGTCGCCGCGGCCGCGTCAGCTACCAGCTGCTGTCCATCAACCAGCTGGGCGCCGTGTACGAAGCGCTGCTGTCCTATCGCGGTTTTTTTGCCAAGGAAGACCTGTTCGAAGTCCAGCCCGCGCCGAAGAAGGCCACAGCCGCAGCGGACGACGACGAGGACGGCGAGGGCGACGAGGAAGCCACCGGCAGCGGCACCAGCACCGACCTGATGGGCAGCGCCTGGTTCGTCCCTGAAAGCCGCATCGGCCAGTACAAGGACAACGAACGCGTCTACGACATCGACGACAACGGCCACAAAAAGCTGCGCCGATATCCCAAGGGCAGCTTCATTTACCGCCTGGCCGGCCGGGACCGTGAAAAGTCCGCCAGCTACTACACCCCGCAGGTGCTTACCCAGTGCCTGGTCAAGTACGCGCTCAAGGAGCTGCTGCAGGGGAAAAAGGCCGACGACATCCTGCAGCTCACCGTCTGCGAGCCCGCTATGGGCAGCGCCGCGTTCCTCAACGAAGCCGTCAACCAGCTGGCCGAGAAGTACCTGGAGCTCAAGCAGGACGAAACAAAACGCCGCATTCCGCACGACGAATACCCGCGCGAGTTGCAGAAGGTGCGCATGTACCTGGCCGACCGCAACGTCTACGGCGTGGACCTCAACCCGATTGCCGTGGAGCTGGCCGAAGTCTCGCTCTGGCTCAACGCCATCTACGGCGAGCCCACCCAGGACAAGGACGGCAACCCGCTGCCGCCGCAGCCGGCCCGGGTGCCGTGGTTCGGCTACCAGCTGTTCGATGGCAACAGCCTGATCGGCGCCCGCAATGAGGTCTATGACGCCAGCCAGCTTCAGGCCCGCGCCAAGCCCAAGTGGCACGAGGAAGCCCCGCGTCGCCTCGATCCGCAAACCCCCGACCGCAAGCCCAGCGAGATCTACCACTTCCTGCTGCCGGACCCCGGCATGGCCAACTACAGCGACAAGGTGGCCAAGTCGCTCTACCCGGATGATTTCAAGCGCCTCAAGGACTGGCGTAATGCCTTTGCCAAGCCACTGGAATCGCACGAAATCGCCCGCCTGCAGCAGCTCAGCACCAAGATCGACGCGTTGTGGAACGAGCACGCCGCCTGGCTGGCCCGCGACCGCGCCCGTACCGAGGACCCGCTGGCCGTGTGGCCGCAGGCCGATCCGCCCGGCGCCGCGCGCAGTCGCAGCGAAAAGGAGCAGATCCGCAAGGCCGGCCTGTTCAACGAAGACCAGGACGAAGCCACGCCCTACCGCCGCCTCAAGCTGGTGATGGACTACTGGTGTGCGCTGTGGTTCTGGCCCATCCAGGGCAGCGCCAGCTTACCCAGCCGCGAACAGTGGTGGATGGAAATTGGCGCCATCCTGGAAGGCAATATTGTCGATCTGGCCCCGCAGGCCACGTTGGACCTGCTGGCCACCGCTGCGCCGCAGGTGCTGGCCCCGCAGCCGCAATCCACCCTGGCCGGCTTTGAGGCCCAGCTGGAACTCACGGCCACGCCCGCGCAACCCACCCTGCACGACCGCTTCGGCCGCCTGCGCATCAACCGGCTGCGCGAGGTGTTCCCGCGCGTGCGTGAGGTCGAGACGATCGCCAAACAGCGCCGCTTCATGCACTGGGAGCTGGCCTTTGCCGACGTGTTCCGCAGCCGCGGCGGCTTCGACCTGATCCTGGGCAATCCGCCGTGGCTGAAGGTGGAGTGGAACGAGGCCGGCATCCTGGGCGAGGCCAACCCGCTGTTCGCCATCCGCAAGTTCAGCGCCAGCGAGCTGACCAGGCTGCGTGCCGAGGCCTTCGACAGGTTCGCAGGGCTGCAGGCCGACTGGACCGCCGAGCTGGAGGAGGCCGAAGGCACCCAGGCCATGCTCAATGCGGTGCAGAACTACGCGCTGCTCAAGGGCGTGCAGACCAACCTGTACAAATGCTTCCTGCCGGTGGCGTGGCGGCTGGCGAGCGGGCAGGGCGTGACCGGGCTGCTGCATCCGGAGGGGCCGTATGACGACCCCAAGGGCGGCGGGCTGCGCGAGGCGGTGTATGCGCGGCTGCGGGCGCATTTTCAGTTCGTAAACGAAATGGCGCTGTTTGCCGAGGTGCATCACGACACGAAGTACAGCGTCAACATCTACAGCCCCGCTGCGACTGCGCCCGCCTTCGACCACGTCGCCAATCTGTTTGCCCCGGCTACGGTAGATGCCTGCTACCAGCACGATGGCGCTGGATTGGTGGGCGGCTACAAGAACGCCGAGGGCAAGTGGAACACCGCCGGCCACCGCGACCGCATCGTGCGCGTGGACGATGACGCGCTGGCCGTATTCGCCCGGCTCTACGACGAACCCGGCACCCCGCCGCGCCGCGCGCGCCTGCCCGCCCTGCATGCCGGCACCCTGAACAACGTGCTGCGCAAGCTGGCCGACTATCCGCGCCGGCTGGGTGATCTCGGCCGCGACTACTACGCCACCGAGATGTGGCACGAAACCATGCAGCAGAAGGACGGCACCATCGTCCGTCGTGCCCCGGGCGACAACGCCTTCCCGGACGCCGCGGCCGACTGGGTGCTGTCCGGCCCGCACTTCTTCCTTGCCAACCCGTACAACAAGACCCCGCGCCGCGTCTGCACCGCCAACGGCCACTACGACGTGCTGGACTTGGAAGCGCTGCCCGACGACTACCTGCCGCGCAGCAACTATCGCCCCATGGCAGACCGCAAGGAATACCTGCGCCGCGTGCCGAAGGTGAGCTGGACCGAAACCCGCACCGTGGTCCTGCCCAAAGCGCAGATGACCCCGGAAGAAGCGGCCGCCTGCGAAGGGGAGGAGGGCGAAGTCGAGCGCGAGGTGGCGTTGCCGGTGACGGAGTACTACCGCCATGTGCATCGACGTGCAATTAACAGCGCTCGAGAGAGAACTGTCATAGGGATCTACTTGCCTCCAGGTGCAGCCCACATTGACGGTTGCTTCTCAATTGCGTTCAAGTCCGAATTTAGTCTTGTCGCATACTCCGCTTGGCTTTCGGCGGTTCCGATCGACTTCCTTGTTAAAAGTGCGGGTAAAGGCGATTTGCGAGGTGATCTTGCGCAGAAGCTGCCAGTATCTGATTACTGTCATAGTGTGGCGGCGCGAAATCTAACGCAGATTTGCCTCACCACCCACTACGCCGATCTCTGGGAGCAGGTCTTCGATCTCGCCTTCACCGACCAGCGCTGGAGCCAGCCCGACAACCCACGCCTGCCGCAGGACTTCTGGCAAAACCTCACCAGCGACTGGACCCGTGATTGCGCCCTGCGCAGCGACTACGCCCGCCGCATGGCCCTGGTCGAGATCGACGTGCTGGTCGCCCAGGCCCTGGGCCTCACCCTCGACGAACTGCTGCTGATCTACCGCGTCCAGTTCCCGGTGATGCAGCAGTACGAGCGCGACACCTGGTACGACATCCACGGCCGCATCGTCTTCACCAACTCCAAGGGCCTGGTCGGCGTCGGCCTGCCGCGCAAGGGCGCAAAGAAGGAACCGCCCACCGTCATCACCATGCCGGACGGCAAGCAGCTGCGCGGCAACCATGGCTGGGAAGACGTCCGCGACCTGCCTGCCGGTACCGTCATCGAGCAAACCGTCATGGACGACACCCTGCCCAACGGCCCGCATCAGAAAGTCCGGCGCTTTGTTGCCCCCTTCGCCCTCGCAAACCGCGAGGAGGATTACCGCATTGCGTGGGCGTTCTTCGAGCCACCAGCGGCGCAGATGGATGTCGCCGCCGGGAATGGGAGGTGTCCATGACAGCGTATCCGTTCGTCACGCCGCGCAGGCGTCTGGTCGATTGGCTGTGCAGCCGGCTGGTGGGCGCGCCGCAGCAGACCGGTGCGGATGGGCCTGATCTTCGCGGCGTGCTGCCAACCGAGCGCTTCCCCTGCGGGGCCATTTATCCCGTGTCTTCGTCGGGCGAGGGCATCGATCCCATTGGCGATGAGGTGGATGGAGCCGACGCAGCCGCAGCTCCTGCAGGCGAGAGTGATGACGAGCCGGCCATTGTGCGCCGCTATATCCCTCCTTCATCGCTCGGCTTGTCGTTCTTCATCAAAGGCGAGCGCATCGAACTTCAACTGCTGTGTTCGGCCACCCGATATGAGCGCTCTGAACGTGATGAGCGGGGCCGCTACAAGAACGAATGGACGCGAAGGAATCTGGCCCCAGGCGGCGACATCGAGGAAGCCGTCAATGTCACATGTCCAGGCAGGGAGCAGCATCAGAGCCACGGGGTACTGAACGGCCGGGCGCGGCTCGACGTTCTCTGGAGGCGCTTCGCCGATGGCTGGATTGTCACCGCCACGCTCTGCAATACCCAGATGATCGCCGATGGCGCTGAAGAGTTCGCCGTCGAGCGGGCGGAGAAGACGCTGTTCGAAGCCAGTCTCAGGTGTGTGGTCGACGCGGGAGAGGTTGGCGAGTACCCGCGTGTTGATCGGAACCTGCTGGACGAGGAAGAGCAGGAAATTGAACTCCAGTACGCGGCGCAGAATATCCATGCCATCGGGCACGGCTGCGCTGCCGACTGGCGCACACTGGATGGCGCAGTCACCGAGCTGTACACGCAAACCATGCCGGTGGTGGAAGTGCCGCAGATGACGGCCGATACCGGGTCGGACGGTGATGATGCCTTGTCGCTGGCGGCGCTCTCACGCCTTGATGAGTCTCCCGAACTGCTGTCATCCACGTTGCCGGCGTTTGTGGAAGGTTACGCGTCCTGGTTCACCAGCCAACAGCAGCTACTTTCCGGGCTGCCGCAGGATGATCTCGCGGCGGCCGAACGTATCTGTCAGCGCATTGGAGTAACCGTTGCCCGCATGCGGGGTGGCCTGGCGCTGTTACGCAAAGATGGCGACGTGCGGCTGGCCTTTTGCCTGGCGAATCGCGCCATGCTGGACCAGATGCGTCAGCATGATGCCGTGCGCGGCAAGCCGCGCGGTGACGATGCCTACCGCTGGCGCCCGTTCCAGTTGGCCTTCCTGCTCACGGTGCTCGAATCTGCAGCCGACGCCGATGATGAGCACCGCGATACCGTTGACCTGATCTGGTTTCCGACCGGCGGCGGCAAGACCGAGGCCTATCTCGGGCTGATCGCGTTCCAGATCGTACTGCGGCGGCTGCGACATCCTGATACCGGCGGCGGCACCTGCGTCTTGATGCGTTACACCCTGCGGCTTCTGACCCGTGATCAATTCCTTCGTGCATCCCGCCTGATATGTGCGCTGGAACGGGTCAGACGCGCGCGCGATGGCCTTGGAAGTGAGCCGATCAGCATCGGGCTGTGGGTGGGCAAGGCCACCAGCCCGAACACCTTCCATGAGGCTGCACAGAAGGTGATCGAGGCCCGAGCAAGTGGGGAGTTGCCGCCCCTGGTGCTTGATGCGTGTCCGTGGTGTGGGCAGGGTTTTGATCCGCGCGCTAGCTACCAGGCCAGCGACCGGCAGTTCGCGTTCTCTTGCCATAATTCCAAGTGCGAACTCCACGGGTCACTGCCCTGCAATGTGGTGGATGAGGCGCTTTACGCCAGTCCGCCGACCATGCTGATTGCCACCGTGGACAAGTTCGCGCGTCTGGCCTGGGAGGGGCGAGCCAGTGCGTTCTTTGGCGGGGCGCAACACCTGCCCCCCGAGCTCATCATCCAGGACGAGCTGCACCTGATCGCCAGTGCGCTGGGTTCGGTGGCGGGGGTCTACGAGGCGGGGCTGGATACCGTGTTGCGGCTGCGCGGAGTCTATCCGAAGTACATCGCGTCCACGGCTACGATCCGCATGGCGATGCAGCAGGTTCGCCGCCTCTACGGGCGGGATGTGTCCGTGTTTCCCCCGCCCGGCTTGAGTCGTGACGATTCCTACTTCGCCCGCACCGTGCCGCTGGAACAGCGTCCCGGGCGCATGTACGTCGGCTACATGGCGCCGATGCTCAATCGCCAGAAGTGTCTCGCGCCACTGGCGGCGGCCTTGCTGCTGGCACCTCACGCCCTGTTCAAGGACGACCAGGAGCGCGAAGCGCTGCTGGACGCCTGGTGGACGCAGGTCGTGTATCACGGCAGCCTGAAGGGCGTTGGCAACAGCCATACCGCGTTCGTGAGCGACGTTGGCGATTTCATGCAACTGCTGGATCCGCAAGCCAGTGAGCGCAAGCAGACGAACATCGCCCAGCTGACCAGTCTGCAGACCGCGCAGGAGAACAGCGCCATCTTCGCCAGGCTCGCGCTGGACAATAATGCGGAGCACTGCCTGGATGCGGTGCTGGCCACCAACATGGTCTCGGTCGGTCTGGACGTCGCGCGCCTTGCACTGATGACCATCAATGGTCAACCGCTGACGACCGCCGAATATATCCAAGCCAGCAGCCGGGTGGGGCGCAGCGAGGTGCCTGGCGTCGTGTTCATGAACTATTACCGGGATCAGGCGCGCAGCCTTTCGCATTACGAAAGCTTCCGTCCTTACCATGAGGCGTTCTATCGCTTCGTCGAGCCAACCAGCGTGACGCCCTATACGTACCAGGCGCGCCAGCGCGCGCTGCACGCCGCGCTGGTAATCGTCATGCGCCACGCACGCCTCGGCCTCTCCGACAATGACGCTGCTGCAAGATTCGATCCCCAGCATCCCCACGTGGACAAAGCCCTCAGTGAGTTCAAGCGGCGTTGCGGCGAGTCTGCCGCTGACCAGGGCCAGCAGGCAGAGATCGAGCGCCACATCGACAATCTGGTGGCAGCCTGGCGGGATGAGGCGATACGGTGCCAAGTGTCGCGGCGTGCCCTGCGCTATCAGGTTACGGGCAACGACAACGCTGCTGATCGGCTGCTTTACAACCACGACGACCGGATCCGGGGGCTATGGCCAACCCTGCAATCCCTTCGCAACGTCGAGAACTCGGCACTCCTCAAGGTGATCTAGTCATGTCGAGCCATCTGATCCCGATACGCTTGTCGCATCTGCTGGCTCATAGCGGTGTCGGTGCCATCGTGCGGGGCCCGGACGAACTGGTGGTGGTTCGTGACACCCGGCAGTGGACGGACAGACACGGCGTACCAGGGGGCGCCGTCATTCCCTATGTGGAGCGCGTTCGCGCTGCACTGGGGGTCACCGAGGTGCTCAGGGAGCCGCCCGTTGCGCGCGAAGGCGCGCACGGGCAAGTGGAGGGTGTGTGTATTCCTGTATCGCGCTTTCCCGCATGGGCTCGTTGCCCCCACTGTGGCGCGATGTATCGGAACCCTTGGCAGCGGGAGGCGACCGAGTCGCCGCGCTGTGATCGTGAGGACTGCAGGAGCAAGCCCAGACTCTCGCAGGTGACGTGGGTTTTGGTCGACCCGGAAGGCTACCTGGCCGAAGTTCCTTGGGCCTATCTGGTCCACCGGGAAGCGCGGTCACCGGAGCAGAGAGACTGCAAACACTCCGCCCAGTTGCGATTGGTCGAGGTGAACGGATCCCGACGTCTGCATTGCGATGCCTGCAGGGCTGAAGTCCTGTTTCGTGGCGATGAACGTCTAGGGTTCGGAACGGGACGTCAGCAGCCTTGGACGCATGATGATCTCGTGCCTGTCAGGGAGGTCCAGAACGCCACGTCGGATCGGCTTGCACAGGTACTGGCAATCAATGACACCCGCGTGTACACGCCGGTCTGGGGCCTTGCTCTGGTGATTCCTCCGGAGTCCCGAGTGCGCAAGGGAACGGCTGTCGACCGGTTGTATCGAAACACACAGGATCGCCGGAGCATCGACGCTGCGCGGACTCCCCTGGCAAGAAAAGCTGCGATCCGGCAGATCGCGCAGGAGTATCGCTGCGCGCCCCAGGAGATCGAAACCGCCCTGCAGGATATCGAGCAGGGCTACCCACTGTACGATGCGGTCTTCACCCCAGGGCAGCTGCGCGAAAGCGAGTTTGACGCGTTCTTGGAAGTGTTGCCCGACCAGCATCCAGACGAGGATCTGGTGACTCGCGATCAGACCGAGGCTTGGCAGGCGCTGGCCAGTGACGATACAGATGACGCCGGGATGCGTCCGGTCCTGGGTGCGATAAAGCATCTCGTGCGCGTCGATCGCCTCAAGGCCGTTAAGGTTTTTAAGGGCTTCAGCCGGCTCGGCGGCGCGGTCGTAGTCGCTCCTGATATCGTGGGCTCCTCCGACTGGCTCCCGGCTGTCGAGCTTTACGGCGAAGGGATCTTCATCGCATTTGACGAGGACCGCCTCGTGCGGTGGAGCCATAGCGCTGCGGTCCAGAAGCGACTGCAGCAACTGATTCCCCGTTTTGTCCAGTCGGGCAGGGATGCGCCGAATCCGTTGACGGCCCGCTTTCTGCTGCTGCATACGCTGTCGCATCTTTTGATGCGGCAAATTGAGGCCGAAGGTGGGTACCCGGCCGCATCGCTGGCGGAGGTCATCTATTGCTCTGAGGCCCCCAAGGCGATGGCCGGAATACTGATCCATGTTGCGGTTCCGGATATCGCTGGATCTCTCGGTGGGCTGGCTGAGATCGCGGAACCGAAGCGCTTTCTTGGCATACTGGTGCGTGCGCTGGAGCATGCTCGTTGGTGTTCACTTGATCCGGTCTGCAGCGAGCACGAAGGGCAGGGGCCCGGGTTGCTGAATCGCGCAGCTTGCCACGCGTGCGCGCTGGTTCCAGAACCTGCATGTGAGTTCAGCAATACGTTGCTGGATCGAGCTTTTGTCGGCGGAATTGATGGTGAGATTCCGGCGTTCTTTGGGGTGCCATGACCATGCCCGTTGATCGCCGTCGGCGGTTCGAACTGCCCAATATCCAGGATCTGAGCAAAGACCAAGATGCGGCGCTGGCCTTGCCAGTGCAAGGCCAGCATTTTGTTGTTGGCGGTCCTGGAACCGGCAAGTCGGTAGTAGCGTTACTACGTGTCCGGCGCTTGGTGAGCGAGTCTGTGGATTATCGCTTCCTCGCCTATAACAAGTTGCTGGATCAGTCGAGCCGGCATCTGTTTGGTAGTCCATTGAGAGCATTCACTTTGGAATCGTGGTTTCGCCGTCTCTGGAAATATGTCTTCAAGGAGACCGTTCCATTGATGCCCCCGGTTCGGCCGGGCGGATACCAGGCAATTGACTGGCCGGCAGTGACGAACCATCTGCTGGAAGGTGCCCAACTGGATCACGAGCAGCCTTTGCCGCTTCTGGTCATCGACGAAGGTCAGGACATGCCGCCGGCCTTCTACAACGCGCTTGCCAACATCGGGTTTGAGAACTTCTATGTAGTCGCTGACCAGAATCAGCAGATTCATCCCGAAAGGTGCAGTTCCCGCCAGGACATCGAGAATGCATTGGGGATTGACCCGTTGGAAACAAAGGAGCTGTTGGCCAACTACAGGAATACACGACCCATTGCCCAGCTGGCTCAACACTTCTACCCGGATGATCCGGCCAGCCCCAGACCAGATCTCCCACCGCAGTCGCCTGGTGCTTCAACGCCAGAGTTGTGGCGATATGGAGATCAGGGCGGCCACACGCTTGACGCTATGGCGGAACTCGTCCTGCAGTTATCCGACCGAAGTCCAAGGAAGCTCATCGGTGTCATTTGTCCCAACAACCGCGTTCGCGAGAAGTGGGTGAGTGCTCTCAATCGCGCCAATCCAGTGCTCGATCACGAGAAGCCGCCGATCAAAACGTTTTTATCTGGGCAAGAAAGCGAGTTGGACTTCGGGACGGGCGGCATCATGGTGATCAATGCCCAGTCGTGCAAGGGCCTCGAGTTCGATATTGCCGTCCTTGCGGACATCGATGAGCATGAGCCAAGAACCAACCTGGATGTGCTGAAGAAGCGCTTCTACGTGATGGTGGCGCGCGCGCGCGAGCAGGTCATTTTGCTGCGTACTGGCAGCCCCGTGAAAGCCATCAATGATCTCCTGCCACAAGATCAGGCCATTCTGGCAAGGAAATGAGCATGACGACCCCCAAGGAAGTATCCGATCAGGTAAAGCCGGCAGCCAAACGGGCGCGGAAGAAAGCAAGTCCAAAGTCTGCAGAGGAGTCCAGTCTGCAGCCGGACCTGCTTGGTGGTTCGGCGCCAGTTGCGCCCGACGACTCTGATCCGGTAGTGCCTGTGCAGGCCTCGGTAACAGAGCAAACTCCAAGCGCAGTCAGGGATCGCCGTAAGCAGTCGCAGCCTGCATCCCCCGTTCCTGCTGAGGTCGTAGCCGCTGGACCAGAGGAAAGCCTGGCTCCCGTGCGGATCGCGGATGCCGGTCAGGCGGCCAGCGACGCTGGGCCTTCCTGGTTGTTGGCGACCAATCACTTGAACATGCTCTACATGTTAGCGGCAGGTATGGTAATGGGGCCGGCAGGCTTCGCAGGCAAACATTATCGGGATCCTTCCAGCGATGTGCCTGGCCAGATTCCGATTTTCCGCGACGGTTGTCCGGAGGCCGCGATACGTCAGAGCGTCAGTGAGAAAGGCCACTTGCGTGCCTGTATTGCCGAGATCGATCTCTCAGGGGTCGAAGGGCTGGTTTGCTTGGTTTCGAGCGAGGGTGTGGTGACGTCGGCGTCGATACCGTCGGGTATGGACCCAAGCGCGACTTTGTTGCTAATGCCCGCGCCATTGCCCGTAAGCAGGGTCAAGGGTCTGGCGTTTCGTTCACATGAAGACTTGAAGGAGTTCGAGGTGAGCGCACGCAGCGTGGCTAATATTGACCTGTCTGGCCTGAGAGTCGTGGTGAATGAGGAGCTCTTCTCACGGACTTCTTCAGCCGCGTGGCCATTGCCCGAACAAGCGCAGGGTTCTGCTCAAGTGGTGGTCGATCAGCGGCCAGCACGTGGCGAAGCTATCGGAGGTGTGCTGGCCATGCTGTACCAGCTTGCGAACAGAAGCGAGCTGTGCTCTTCCGCGTACAACATCGCCAGCGGTGAATGTGACGACCATGATCTCGATGCTGTACAGGCAGATCCTGTGCTGGCAGAGCTTGCCCCCTGGGTCGAAGAAGGAAGCTTGCGTCCGGTCGCCTCCGTGCAGGCGAGGCTGTATTGGGGTGCGGTGCAGGCTTTGCTGGACGCCAGGTCTGGTGGATCGAAAAAAGGGGCTGTTGATGTTGTCCTTGACTTCCTGGAAGGGCAGCTTGCGGGGGCGCACAAGTCAGATCATCAGGTTCGCTTAGAGCGATTGATTTCTGACATGCGCAGTACCTTTGGGCTGGGCGGCGGGACGATCAGCCAGCTTTTCGAACGGCATAGGGGAACACTTTCGCGTCCGCTGCTGTTGTTGTGTCTGCGCGAGCGTTGTGTGGATCTGCTGGAGTTCTCGCACCCGGATCTGAGGGACGAAGAGCTTGTGCTTGCCGCGGTCCTTTTCGGAGTTCGTGATGGATGGGTTGGGCTGCCTGTTGGGTTGCGGGCTGCAGAGGGACTTTCCCGGTTCGTTGAGTACCGGATGTTCGAAGTCGAGACCAGTCGGAGAAAACCCCGAATTTCGCTGGCCCCAGCGCCACCTCGACCCGTCACGCTTCGCGAGCTGCTTGCGGTAACAAAGGATGAATGGAGCAAAACGCGCAGTTCATTTGTAACAGAGTTGCTCATCCGTCTCGGATGGAATGACTGCCTGGTCTCCCGGATTCGGTTTCCATTGGGTCAGTATCGGCTGAGCATTACAGAAGCTGGCGCCGAGATTGTTGTTCGTGGAGTTGTCGACACTCCGGCGATCGACGTCGACAGGGCAGCCTTGCTGAAGAGGGTCGCACAGTGGCCGCCAGTGTCCGATGCCGTGGAGAGCGAGTTGAGGGCTGCGCTGACTTCCGAAAGCCGATCATGAGAATGATCCCGAGCCAGCCGCTGGATACGCGAAGCCGGGCAGAGCTGCGGGTGTTCGATCAGCTGCGTACCTGCTTTTCTGGTCCCGACCAGAACGGTTGGTTCGCAATGCACTCGCTCAATCTGACGGAACATGAGTACAAGCGTTTCGGCGAAATTGACTTCCTCGTTTGCGGGCCAGATGGCGTATTTGTGCTTGAGGTCAAAGGAGGCGCTGTCTCATGCCGGGACGGGGTGTGGGAGACCCAAAACCGCTATGGATCACATCCATTGAAGGAGTCACCCTTCAGGCAGGCCGAGGGCGCATTGCACGGCCTTCGGAAGCGGTTGCCAGCGGATCTCGAGGCTTCTTTCGTCTTCGGCTATGGGGTAGTGCTGCCGGATGTTGACAGGCTGCCTGAAAGTGCGGAGTGGGACAGAGCAGTGCTGGCGGACGGAACAGATTTTCGTCAGTTCGAACAGTGGCTAAGAAGGCTCGTTTCCCATTGGCGGAACAAAGACAGGAAAAAGCCGGTTGTGAGCCCTGACCGCTTACGCGCACTTCAGCAATTCCTGCGTCCCGCGTTCGAGGCGGTAATGCCCCTTCATGCGTCCTCCCATGCGATCGAAGAGCGGGTTGCGCAGCTTACAGAAGATCAGTTGCGATATATCGATGTCGTCGAGGCCAACGATCGCGTCATTTGTTCAGGAGGTGCAGGGACAGGTAAGACCATGTTGGCCCTGGAGCTCGCCAAGCGATGGAGCGCTGGTGGGATGAGTGTGGCTCTGACCTGTCATTCCCCTTGGCTTAAAGCCTATCTTGAGAGTGCCGCTCCTTCCGGTGTGACAGTGTCGCAGACAAATTCTATTCACATCACCGCAAGGCGAGCCGGCATCGAGAAGTTTGATGCTCTGATTGTCGACGAGGGGCAAGACGTTTTGAGCATGGATGCCTTGGGGCGACTGGACAGTGTTCTCCGCGATGGACTTGACGGAGGTCGTTGGAGTTTTTTTCATGACGTGAATAATCAGTCCGGCCTATGTGGAGAGTACCAACCCGATGCCTATCTTTATCTCGATGGGCTGGGTGCTGCACGAGTTCCGCTGAAGTCAAACTGTCGTAATTCTCTACCCATTCTGAGGCGGGTCCAGGAAGCGCTCGATGCCGATGTCGGAAATTCTGCTGTTGGGGATGGTCCGGCAGTCCGGGAGATAAGTGTCCTTAACACCGAGGATGCGGCGGCTGCATTGCACCAAGAACTGACGAAGCTCATCAAGAACGAAGGGTTCAGTCCCTCCGACATCGTCATCCTTTCGCCAAACAGCTATCTCGATTCGTGCGCCTCAAAGATGCCGGGGCATGGGGGGATACGCGTTGCTGCGCTGGATGCCTATTCCCCAAGGGGTGCGGGAAAAGGGACTGTCGGTTTTGCGCAGATCGGGAACTTCAAGGGGCTTGAGAGCTCGGTCATCTGGCTGGTTGACATGAGTGTCCCAGATGTCAGGTCGCCTTTGCGGGCATCGCACTATGTGGGCATGACCAGGGCGCGAGCTCTTCTTGGAATGATCCATGTCGAGTTGGTAGAGAAGTGACGTCCGCAGGTAAAGGTTTCGCAATGCGCGAGCTCCAAGAGCTGAGCAAACTGGCGGCGCGGTTCGTATCGGTGGGGTCACAGAATATGGTCAGTGATTTCGAGCAGATGAAAGCCAAGCCCGTAATGGGTGCAGGTCTGGTGCATGCGTTCGACATACCCGCATCTTGTCTCGGATAGTCTATGCTCCCTTCCATCCTCGCCAGCGAAATTCGCAACAGCATCCGCAGCTTTCTGGTTTCGGCGTACGAGGCTTCCGACGGTTTTTTCCACGGCGTTATGCGGCGCTTCGCAGAGCGCGAGTACAGCATCGACAAGGGGCCGTTCCTCCAGGTCGGTCTGCCGTTCCGCACAGGCTCCGAGGGTGCGGATTTCTTCAGCAGCTTCCGGATGGCGCATGCCGGCTATGCCCACCAGGAGGCGGCGTGGCGGCGTTTGTCGTCGAATCGTGAGGCGGCCAACACCTTGGTTGCCACCGGCACAGGCAGTGGCAAGACCGAGTGTTTTCTCTATCCCTTGCTGGATCATTGCCTGCGGGCACGCCAAACAGGTCAGGTGCAGGGCATCAAGGCTCTGGTGATTTATCCGATGAACGCGCTGGCAAGTGACCAGGCGCGACGTTTTGCGGAGGTGATCGCCAATACCCCAGAGTTCAAGGGTCTGCGTGTTGGCCTGTATGTAGGCGGTGCTGGAAAGTCCGGCGGCGAAACGGTGATGACACCCCATTCGGTCATCACCGACCGCGACGCCATGCGCAAGGCACCGCCCGACGTGCTGCTGACCAACTACAAGATGCTCGACTATCTGCTGGTGCGTCCTAAGGACCGCAAGCTGTGGGCACACAACGGGCCGGAAGTGCTCCGCTACGTGGTGGTGGATGAGCTGCATACGTTCGATGGAGCGCAGGGAACTGACCTGTCGCTGCTTCTGCGGCGCCTTCGCGTTCGTCTACAAGCGCCCGAGGGGCATGTGCTCTATGCGGGCACGTCGGCCACCTTGGGCGATGGCGACACTCTCCCGCTTCGCGAGTACGCGCGGCAAATTTTTGCCAGCGAGTTTCCGCCCGAATCGGTGGTGACCGAGAGCCGCGACAGCGTGGCCGAGTTTCTGGGTGACCGACCGATCCTGCACGTGCTGGACGGGCGTCCGGAACTGCCCGCTCTGCTGGACCCTGCTAGATACCAAACCCCTGAAGATGCTATCGCGGCCTGGTTCCCGCTTTTTTTCCCCACCGAGCCGGTACCAGCTGATGTCAGCGATCCGGCTTGGCGATCCACGTTGGGCGAGCTGCTCAAGCAGCATCTGTTGTTCCACAACCTGCTGCGACTGCTCAAGGGTGGCGTAGGTGAGTGGCCGACGCTGCAACAGCAGATGGCTGGCCCACTGCCTGAAGGGGTTCGACAGCATGCGGGGCTGGTGTTGGATGCACTGGTTGCACTTCTGGCATGGGCACGTGACGGCTCTGGTATCAGGCCACTGGTGACGGTGCGCGTGCAGTTGTGGATGCGCGAACTGCGCCGCCTGGTGGCCAGTGTCACCGACAAAGGTAACGAGGTGGAACTGCGCTCGGCATCCGATCTGAAGGCGGATGCTGGTCAGCTCAACTTGCCGCTGGTGCAGTGTTCGGAATGTCGAACCACGGGCTGGCTGGCCCGTCGACCAGCCAACGCCACGCGCCTCGATCAGGATTTGGAAACCATCTACAACACCTGGTTCCGCGCTGCGCCTGAAGTGTCGAGGCTGTATCCCCGTGAAGGTGTGCCTGCGCCGCAGTGCGACGCGCGCCCGCTGCACCTGTGCGGGAAGTGTGGGGGATTGCAGGATGCTTCAGGTGTCTGTGGGTTCTGCGGACATGATGTATTGGTGTATGTCTGGGAGATCCTGGAGCAGCGACAATCGGTTCGCGAGGGGGTGGCATTCAACTGGCACGAAAAAAACTGCCCAGCCTGCGGCTCGCGTGATCGATTGCTGCTGGTCGGTGCACGGAGTGCAACCTTGGGAGCACAGCTGATCGAGCAGAGTTGGGCAACGCCGTACAACGACGACAAGAAGCTGATCGCTTTCTCCGACTCGGTACAGGACGCGGCACACCGCGCTGGTTTCTTTGGCAGCAGGACGTATCTCAACAATGTGCGTATGGCCATGGCGCGGGCTCTGCAGGCGCAGGCCGGGCCGGTGATGGAATGGCCGCGATTTCTGGAAATCTTGCCTGCCAAGTGGAAAGCCAGCATGTCGCCTGAGGAATTCGTCACCGAATTCATTGGGCCGAACATGACCTGGCAGCATGAATGGGACCAGCTTCGTGAATCTGGTCGGCTGCCGGTGGGTGGGAGCCTGATGGAGCGGGTGGGCAAGCGACTCGCCTGGCAGGCGGTTTCCGAGTTCACATACCAAAGCAGTCGCGGCCGCACGCTCGACCGGATTGGCATGGCGACGCTGTCGCCGCCTGCCGATGCGCTGGATCAGGTATCGGCCGACCTGTCGGGGAGGCTGTCGGAGCAGTTCGGTTTGCGCGACCTGTCTGCACAAGCGGTGCTGCAGTGGCTGTGGGGCTTTTTGATTCGCCTGCGACAGCGTGGGGCGGTGACGCATCCTGAGATGGCGCAGTACTTCCGGGAGGGGGGCCTGTTCGCGTTTGCGCGTGGCGGTCGCGAACTGTGGCTGCCGGGCATGACCCAGTTCGGCCCGCATCCAGTATTCCTGACGCAGGGGACGCACCGGGACGCAGACCGATTGACGCAACAGCGTGGCCGGACCTGGTATCAGGAATGGCTGGCCGCAACTTTGGGGCAGTCACATCTCCTGCCTCAGCGCGCCGAAAACGACCTCTACGGTGCCGCCATTAACGCACTGCTCGCCGATGGCCTACTGGTGGCTGCCGACGGGACGCCGGGCCGAGCCTTGGCGTTGAATGCCGAGCGGTTGTTGGTTGACACGCGGGTGGTACAGCTACGTTCGGAGCGGGGTCGACGTACGTTGTCAGTGCCTGAAGGCCTTGCGGAGCGGCTGCTGGGCATGCCCTGTCTGGATGCGATGCAGGAAACGTATGCGCTGATCGAGCCACCGGGTGGTGCGGGAGAGTGGATGGCGCGGCGCTTCCGTGAAGGGGATCTGCGACGGGTGGTGGCTGCAGAGCACACCGGACTGCTGGAACGGGACGACCGAGAGGCGCTGGAGATTCGCTTCAAGGCGTCTGGGAAGGACTCCAAGCCCTGGTACGAAAACCTGCTGTCAGCCACGCCTACGCTGGAAATGGGTGTGGATATCGGGAGTCTTTCGTCGGTGCTGCTGTGCTCAGTGCCGCCATCGCAGGCCAGTTTCTTGCAGCGCGTGGGGCGCGCCGGCCGTCGCGACGGTAATGCGATGGTGGTGACCCTGGCCGATGGCGCCAGCCCCCACGACCTGTACTTCTACGAGCAGCCGCTGGAAATGATGGCCGGGCAGGTCAGCCCACCCGGCGTGTTCCTGCAGGCAGCCGAGGTGCTGCGGCGCCAGCTGCTGGCGTTTTGCATCGATACCTGGGTGGCCACCGGGATCGCCGATACGGCATTCCCGGACAAGACCAGCGCAGTGCTGGATGCCATCGACAAGAACGACCCGGCGCGCTTCCCCTACAACCTGCTTGCCTTCATTCAGCAGGACGAGACCGGGCTGCTTGAGCGCTTCCTCGGGCTGATGGGAGCGGAGCTGCATCCGCGCGTGGAGGCGCGGCTGCGCGACTGCATGTTCGGCAATGCCGATATGGACGGGTTGCGCCTGGGGCTGCTGAAAGTGCTGGAGGAGCTGTCACGCGAGCGGGCCGCCCATCGCAAGCGCGCGGCCGATACCAAACAGCGCATCACCGCGCTGAAAGCGCAGCCCCAGGACGAGGCTACTCGGGAACAGATCGGCGAGCTGACCCGTGAGCGCGACAAGGCGTTGGAGCTGTCGCGCGAGATCGGCGGTCGGGAGCTGCTGGGCACGCTGACAGATGCGGGACTGCTCCCCAACTACGCGTTTCCCGAGGCAGGCGTCGAACTGAAGTCGATCCTGTGGCGTAAGCGCGGAGATGGCGAAGAAGGCAGCGGTGCCTACGTGACCCTGCCCGCGCAGCGCTACGAGCGGCCGGCATCGTCGGCATTGTCCGAGTTCGCGCCGGAAAACCGCTTCTATGCCAACCGCCGCCGGGTGGAAATCGACCAGATCAACATGCAGCTGGCCAAGGCCGAGCAGTGGCGGCTGTGCCCTTCATGCCACCACGTCGAGAACATCGAGCTGAGCGGCGATGCGCATCCAACGTGCCCGCGCTGTGGCGATGCGATGTGGGCCAACGTGGCGCAGAAGCGCACATTGTTGCGCTTCCGCCAGGCCATGGCCAACGCCCGTGATGATCATTCCCGGATCGACGACAGCTCGGACGATCGCGAGCCCCGCTTCTTCGTGCGTCAGTTGCTGGTGGACTTCGAGCCAAGTGACGTGACGATCGCCTGGAAGCTTGAGTCCGACGAGATCGCCTTTGGCTTCGAGTTCATCCGCCGCGCCAGCTTTCGCGACATCAACTTCGGCGAGGCGGGCCGGAATGGCGAGAGCTTCCGCGTGGCCGACCGAGATTCTGTTCGCCCGGGTTTCAAGCTGTGCCGGCACTGTGGGATGGTGCAAAAGCCGCCCAAGCGCCGGCTGGATGGGCAGCAGGCGCCGGCCCAGAGCCACGCTCGTGATTGCTTGGCTTTTGGTGGCGATAACCCCGATAACATCATCGACTGCCTGTATCTGTACCGCGAGTTCGCGTCAGAGGCCCTGCGCATCCTGGTGCCATATACGCGCTCCGGGCTGGATGAGACCGTGCTGCAGTCGTTTATGGCAGCCCTGCAGTTGGGTCTGAAGCAGCGCTTTGGTGGCAAGGTTGATCATCTACGGATTACTCCGCAGGAAGAGCCTGGCGTGGATGGCGCGCCGCGTCGCCAGTACGTTCTGCTATATGACTCAGTGCCAGGCGGCACGGGGTACCTGCACCAGTTGCTGAGCGAAGATGCACAAACGCTTGGTGAGGTGCTGCAGCATGCCTACAAGCTGATTCAGGCATGTCCATGCCAGAGCGATCCCGACAAGGACGGCTGTTACCGCTGTGTTTATCAGTACCGGCAGGGGCGGGCTATGGCGCAGGTGTCGCGGAAGACAGCTGCGGGCGTGCTTGGTGAGTTGGTCGGATCGCTGGACAAGCTGACCCGCGTTGCCTCGGTTTCCCAGATCCTCATCAATCCGCACTTCGACTCCGTACTTGAGTCCCGGTTCGTGGAGGCGCTGCGTCGCTTGGGGGGCGCGAGAGACGCAGCTGGAAACAATGCACTGCCGACTGTCCGCGTGATGCAGGAAGTGGTGCAGGGAAAGTCCGGCTACCTGCTTGAAGTGGGCGGGGAGCGCTACTGGATGCGGCTTCAGGTAGATCTTGGCCCCGGCGATGGCGTGGCTGTTCGCACCCGGCCAGACTTCTTGCTGACGCCTGTGCGCTCGACATCAAAGAGGCGATCGATTGCGGTATATGCCGACGGCTGGGCCGATCACCAGAACTGCCTGCGCGAGGACGCCCGCAAGCGCTCGGCGCTGGTGGCCAGCGGCCTCTTCTGGATATGGTCGGTGACGTGGGATGACGTGGAAGCCGCGCTGGCAGGAGGGCTTGGCTCTGACCTGGATATCAACGCAGGGCATAGCCGGCTGGCGCCGGGTCATCCGTTGGTCGCACAGGCATCGATGGCACTAGGCGTACCGGCGGGTGACAGTGGCGAGAACGCGGTTGCAGGCTTGCTGCGGTGGCTGGCGGTTCCTTCCCTAGGTAGCAACGACGATGGCCTTGTGCGCGCTCAGCGGCAGGCCGCGATGCTGGCCGCACGCATGATCGTGCCACCTGGCTCTGACGATCAGGCCTTGGCTTCTCAGGCTATACAAGACGCAGCAGGGTCACTCCCTGATGGCAGCCATGACCAACCTCTAGACGCGGTGCTGGCCTTGTCTGCTAACCCCACCGGATCTGCAACGTTCTGTTACGCCTGGCCCAAGGCATTCATGGACAGGGCCTTCGTTGATGGATTCGGCGGGGTGAGATTGTCTCCAGAACTGGCAGATTCGGCTGCAGCGCTAAAGCGCGGCTGGCGTGAATGGCTGGCGCTCTACAACCGGGTGCAGGTGCTGCCAAATGCCTGGCTGCTGGAAACCGCTGGGATGCAGCATGGCGACTACGCGGCGCTGGCGCTGGGCAAAGTTGCAGCCACTGGTAGCGTCATCGCTGCGGTCGATCCTTGGAATCCGATCAAGGCGCTTGCGCTCGATGAACTTCATGCAGGGCTCGATCAACTTAGTGAGGCAGACGCGCCGCTGCCCGATCATGTTGGTCACGAGCTGGCCTCGGCTTCAGGTGAGGTCGTTGCCGAGGCTGAGCTTGTCTGGAATGGCTGGCGACTGGTCGTACTTGCAGCGCATCAGGAAGACATGCGTGCAGCGTGGGAAGCGGCGAACTGGACGGTGATCAATGCCAGCGATCCTGGGTGGCCGATGCTGGTACGGGACAAGACAAGGAGTGATACATGAGCATCGCACCGCGCGTGGCGCTATCGCAGGAATTCCTGCTGAGGCTGGGGAAGCTCCCATCGGCTGTGCACGCCAGAATTGTCAAATGGGCGCTGAAATTCCAGCAGGACCCGATGTCGCCAGGCATCAACTACGAAACAATCAAGGCGGCTCGGGACCCAAACCTGCGCTCGGTTCGGATCGATCAGGACTGGCGCGGCATTGTCTTCAAGCCGGACAAGGGCGATCTCTACATCCTGCTGCACGTTGACCATCACGATGAGGCTTATCGCTGGGCGGAGCGCCGCAAGATGGCGGTCAATCCCATAACTGGCGCTCTGCAACTGGTGAGTCTAGAGGCGGTTGAAGCGCTGACGCCGGAAGCTGCCGTCGAAGTCAATACGGTGGCGACCGCAGGAGGGGCGGCAGGCGAGGGCGGTGTTGTAGGTGTGGGTGAATCCGTGGGTGTGGCGGCAGGTGATGCGGCGCCGGGCGCTGGTGAGACCTCGCGCGAAGCGTGTGCGGAGCCTCTTTTTGCTGCGGTGACGGACCAAGCGCTTGTGCAGATGGGAACGCCGGTCGAACTTCTGCCGCTTGTGCGGCGTGTGCGCAGCGAGGCGGAACTGGACGCTATTCAGGCAGATCTGCCGGTAGAAGCCTACGAAGGGCTGTTCTTGGTTGCAGCTGGTGATACGGTGTCGCAGGTCCTGAATGAACGCGAGACGCGGGTGGACCGGAGCTACGCTGCTGACGATTTCGCGGCGGCGCTGGACTCTGCAGAAAGCCAGTCGCGCTTCGTTGTGGTGACCAATGACGCCGAGATGGCGGCGATCCTCAACGCGCCGCTGGCGCAGTGGCGTGTGTTCTTACATCCGGTGCAGCGCAAGTTGGCGGTTGGTGATCGGAGTGGTCCGGTTCGCATTCTGGGTGGTGCGGGCACAGGCAAGACTGTACTTGCGTTACACAGGGCAAAGTGGCTTGCCAAGAATCGCACCCCAGATGGGCAGAAGGTTTTGTTCACCACGTTCACCCGCAACCTGGCGCTGGATGTGGAGCAGAATCTGAAGTCGTTGTTCCTGGATGATCCCGACTTGGCCAAGGTCGAGGTTTGTAGTCTCGATCGTTGGGTTCACCGCTTTCTGCGCCAGCGCAACTATCAGCACAAGATCATCTATAAGCGCGATACCGAAGCATGGGAGCGTGCCTTGCAGATCGCGTCTCCGGAAGCCGGTCTTGATGAGTCCTTTTACGTTGAGGAGTGGGAGCAGATCATTGCTGCGCAAGGGCTGCAGAGCCTCGACGAGTACCGCCGCAGCAGCCGGGTGGGGCGCAAGTCCATCCTGTCGCGGAGCAAGCGCGATCTTGTGTGGCCGGTGTTCGAGGAGTATCGGGCCCAACTCAGTGCCAAACGTCTGAAGGACGTGGATGATGCGTATCGGGATGCGGCCCAATTGCTGGCCGAAGAGGACGGGTCTGCGTACTCGGCGGTGGTCGTGGACGAGACCCAAGACTTTGGGCCGCAAGCACTGCGGCTGATCAGGGCTATCGTGCAGCCGGGTCGCAACGACCTGTTCTTCGTCGGTGACGGACACCAGCGCATCTATTCCAAGCACAAGGCCGTGCTGGGGCGCTGCGGAATCGACATTCGTGGTCGCTCGCGAAAGTTGTACCTCAATTACCGCACCACCGATGAGATCCGGCAGCTGGCCGTCGCACTGCTGGAAGGTCGCGAAATCGACGACTTGGACGGAGGCAGCGACGACAATCGTCGCTACAAGTCGCTTTCGCACGGACCGGCTCCGGAGGTTTTGGAGTCGTGCAACGTGGATGAGGCGGTCGGGCTTGCCGTCGAGCGGATCGCAGCATGGGCGGCAGAACCGGAGCTACCTACCATCTGCGTGATGGCGCCGACGCGTAGCTTGCGCGACGAGATTGCCCGCGCTTTGGGTAAGAAGGGCATCGAAACAACCACCATAGAACCAGACAGCATCGACTCCGCAGAATCCTCCGAGGTTCGGGTTTCAACGATGCACCGAGCTAAGGGGCTTGAGTTCGATCGAGTTGCAGTTCTTGCGATCTCAACAGGAGTAGGCAACGAGAATCTGGCTCAGCTGGTCTATGTGTCACTGACCCGCGCGAAGTCGCATGCGTTGCTGATTCGTTGACGCCCTCTTGGCGTCTAGCGGCTGACCCGCTCGCTACGTATTCACCCACGCGTCAGCATTCGAAAGCCATCACCATGGGCCATGGGCGCGTGCGCGTAGCCATATCAGATTTTCTTGGCGGGGCGCTCTGCCCGCCGTACGGCTATTCGCTTGGTGAAGCGATTGCTGTTGGCTCTCTTTCAAGTATGTGCTCGGCGACTTGACCCACCTCGCAGCCGAAGTAGGTGCACAACTTGTCGAGGATCTCGGTGCTCGTGTGATATCCCCGATTGTTGGCGATCTTGGACAAAGTCACCCGATGGATGCCGGTGCCCTCTGCGACCTCTGCCAGGGTGATCAAACGGCGCTCCTTGAACTCTTTTTCGGCGATGAGTTCTTTCAGACGAAAGCGGATCACATGAATGAATCCTGAATAGTGATGCGCAAGCGCTTCACGTGCAGTTGATGGGCGTCATCCGATGTGTATTATTGACTTCAAGTGTAGCGAGAACGCTACGCGAGAAGCGATACCACATCGGAGGTGTCATGAGCGCAACATACCTGACTGCGGACGAGCTGGCTACCCGCATCCATTACGACCCCCGCACCATTCGCGAGCAGCTGAAGGACTCGGTGCTGTTTGAGGGCGTCCACTACTTCCGGCCCTTTGGCGGTCGGAGGATTCTGTTCATCTGGGAAGCGATCGAGCGCGACATGAAAGTTGCGTCCGCCCGGGCAGGAGGGATCCCGATGTCCGCAGGGGGTGCCTGTCATGGCTAGTGTTCGGAGTAGGAAAGACAGTGGCAAACTCTTCTTTGACTTTCGAGTTTCCGGTCAACGGTTTCGCGAGCAGACCGATCTCGACGACACGCCGGCCAACCGTAAAAAGATGCAGGCGGTCGCTGCAAGGCTTGAGTTCGAGATTCAGACAGGCGATCTCGACTATGGCCGCTTCTTCCCTAATAGCCCGAACCGAACTCGCTACGAGGCGCTGAATTCGGGGCGCAACGTGAAATCCGCTAACTCTGACACTCATGAGAGCGGCGGCAGTCACTTGCCGATCTTCCGCGACTTCGCCGAAATCTGGTTCGCCGAGAACGAGGTCCGGTGGCGACGCACGACGCAGGAGCTCATGCGGATGATCGTGGACAAGCACCTGGTGCCCGTGTTTGGCGATCATCAGGTGAACACCATTCAGCGGGCTGACGTGTTGGCTTTCCGTGCCGAGTTCGCAAAGCGACCCGGGAAGAAGAAGGACGAGACGATCTCGCCCAAGACGGTGAATGATACGGTGGGTGTGCTCAAGAGCATCCTGGACGAGGCTGCGGCGAGGAATGGATTCACGAGTCCGTGCCAGAACCTGAGGCGCCTGAAGGTGCCGAAGGCGGACGTCCAGCCGTTCACCCTGGAGGAGACGCGGAAGCTGATCGACACCTGTCGGCCGGACTACCGCGACTATGTGATCGTGCGCGCCTTCACCGGGATGCGCACCGGCGAGGTGAACGGCTTGAAGTGGCCTTGTGTCGACTTCGCGCGCCGGGAAATCCTCATCCGGGAGACGTTCACGCATGGTGCGCAGGACAAGACCAAGACGAATTCCTCGGTGCGTGAAATCGTGATGTCGCCGCCCGTCCATGACGCGCTCAAGCGACTCCACGGCATGGCGGACGACAGGAGCGGCTACGTTTTCGCCAACCGTAACGGGCAGCCGTTCGATACCCACAACTTCACCAATCGGGTCTGGTATCCGTTGTTGCGGCATCTGGGCCTCCGTAGCAGGCGCCCGTACCAGTTGCGCCATACCTGTGCGACGTTGTGGCTGACGGCAGGGGAGAACCCGTTGTGGATCGCGCGACAGTTGGGACATTCCAACGTGGAAATGCTGTTCCGGGTGTACGCGCGGTGGGTCAAGGACGTCACGCGCAACGACGGTTCGGCGTTCGAAAGGCTGCTGGAAGCCTCGACTCAGGGCAGTGCGACGCAGGAGGAGGTCTGATGAGTCTTCGAATGCTCAGACAGCGGGCGACTGGTGGCGCTCTGGTTCGCTTCGCGGTGGAGGGCGTCCGATTCCTTGAGCGACCTGACGGCACGCCGTATATTCAGATGGAAGTGGCGGACTTTTCCGATGTCGCGACTTTGCGATGGTGGTGCGATTGGCGTCAGCCGTCCGTCCAATATCCGAGCGGAGACGATGCGTTCCAGGCAGTGATTACTCATCGGTGCATGGATGGCCGACTGTGGCTCGACTCTGATGAGGTGGCAAGGGTCAGTGACGAGGACCTGTATCGGGGAGGTCCTCTGTTTCTGTCTCGCACGCATGTGCCTGAACGCGCTTATCCGGCGCTGGAGAAGCTGGTTGCCATCTTCAATGACCTCAAGACCGCGTCCATCCGCGAGTTCGTCGGTCGCGTTCTGGCCGACCAGTACATCGCCCGCCGGTTTGTGCGCTGTCGAGCGAGCGCCAACCACCATCATCATGAACGAGGTGGGCTGCTGATGCACAGCGTGGGCGTTGCGGAGCGCTGCCTGTCGTCTAGTTCGGGGTTGGGGAAATCTCTCCAAGATTTGGTGATTGCGGCTGCTTTGTTGCATGACATCGGGAAGCTCGAAACCGTCGGCGAGGGGCCCAAGCGGCCTCCGCTTGCACCTTGGGTGCACCATGAAGCACTGACT